>Ga0172362_10003776_pt1 | contig 13077 bp, 15 predicted proteins | sample LakKivs1_kivu2a2_FD_114534 | JGI IMG/M metagenome (GOLD analysis project Ga0172362, IMG submission 114534) | Sediment microbial communities from Lake Kivu, Rwanda - Sediment s1_kivu2a2 | ecosystem: Environmental > Aquatic > Freshwater > Lake > Sediment | place: Rwanda: Western Province, Lake...
GAGAAATGTCCCACCAATTCCATAGTAATGGTGAAGTGAGATAGGATAGGATTAAGAGATAGTTTGTTCATCGCTAAGGAATTTCTTAACGCCAAAAAACTTCGTACTCTGCAAGGCGCAAAAATAAACTCCCCCCGATAAATCGGGGGTCGAACAAATTTTTGCTTGGGAACGAATGAGTCGTCCTCATTTTTGGCTAAAATTCCAATACTTCTTTACAAACTATCTCTTGAATATATTTCGACCTGTGGTATCCGCTCTCATTGTTTGAAGTGTATTAATTTTTGTATATAGGGAATGGGTATGCAATATAGATGTGAGTTGTGTGGCAAAAAAATTGTGAGAAATCGTTATCTGGTCAGGATAGCTTCATATACTGCCTATGATGGTTTAGAAATTGGTCTTTTAGATTTAACGCGTGATTTTGAAAAAGAGATAAGAGATTTATTGAAAAAGATTGAGAAGAAAGGGAGAAAGAAATTGGAAAAGGATATCTGTGTGGGATTCGAGTTTGTTCTCTGTAAGAAATGTCGGGATAGTTATATAAAGGATCCATTAGGTAAAGGGATATTTGAGTCGAGGAGAAAAAGAATTTCAAAAAAGAGAAAATCATGAAGGAAATAGTAATATTTATCACTTCAGGGAGCGAACAAGAAGCAAAGAGGCTTGCCAGGGTTTTGGTGGAGGAGAGATTAGCAGCTTGTGTCAATATTCTCTCTGGTGTTGAATCCCTTTACTGGTGGAAGGGTAAGATTGAATCAAGCAAGGAATGGATGTTGGTAGTTAAGACCCAGGGGAAAATGGCAAACAAGATTGTGAAAAGAGTAAAAGAGATCCATAGTTATGAAGTTCCAGAAGTAATTGCTCTTCCCATAGTTGAAGGAAATAGAGACTATTTGCAATGGATTTCGGATGCGCTCGCTTTGCGAAAAAAGAAAGGAGATTTATGAAGGAGGCGCTGTACTACTTACCGCTGAAAGAAAAGAATAAAGTGCAGTGTTTCTTGTGTCCGCATCAATGCATCGTTGATGATGGAAAGATGGGCATCTGTCGCACCCGAAAAAATGAGGGAGGGAAATTATTTGCTTTAGTATACGACCAGTTTACCTCGGTAAATCTCGACCCTATTGAGAAAAAGCCTCTCTACCATTTTTATCCAGGAAGAGAAATTCTATCACTGGGGACAGTTGGCTGTAATCTTAAATGTAAAGGTTGTCAAAATTATGAAATTTCTCAGGCGGAAATAGGGGAGATTCCTACCAAGACTGTTACTTCTGATGATGCTGTGAGAATGGCAAAGGAATACGATTCTATTGGCATAGCTTATACTTACAATGAGCCATTGATTAACTTTGAGTATCTTCTGGAAACTGCTCATGAAGCACATAAATATAATTTGAAAAATGTTCTGGTTACTAATGGCTATATTAATGAAGAACCTCTGATGAATCTCTTGCCCTACATTGACGCAGCCAATGTTGATGTTAAATCCTTTCGTAACAATTTTTATAATGATTATTGTAAAGCTAAGTTGGGAGATGTCTTGCGCGCGGTAGAAATTATAGCGAGGCAGAAGAAACATGTAGAAGTCACAAATCTGGTCATTCCCACTCTTAACGATGCTGATAGTGAAATTGAAGACCTGACCGATTGGCTCTATTCTTTATCTGATGAGATTCCTTTGCATTTCTCTCGTTACTATCCATGTTATAAGATGACTATAGAGGCTACACCTCTGGCTACTCTGGAGAGGGTGAGAAAAATTGCTCAAAAAAAATTGAAGTATGTATACCTTGGTAATGTCTGGGAGAAGCCTGAATCAAATACTTATTGTCCAAGCTGCAAGGAAGTGCTTATTGAACGCCGGGGTTACCGTACCAGAGTGGTGGGTCTTGCAGGAGAGAACTGTAGAAATTGTGGAGAGAAAATAAACATAAAGGTTTGAGATAGAAAAAATGAAAAAATTTAGAGCTTTGATTTTTATCTTTCTTATAATTTTTATTTCTGGTTGCGGGACGAAGGAATATAGCAAAGTGGAATTTTTGATGGATACTGTGGTAGAAATCAAAGTATACCACAAGAACAAGGGGGAGGCACAAGAAGCTATCGATAGTTCAATGGAAGAGATGAGAAGAGTGGAACAGAAGATGTCCTGTTTTCTTCCGGGAAGCGAAGTTTCCGAGATTGATAAGGGAGCTTTTCTGGAGGGAAAGAAAGGGTCTCCATTGGCAGAAGGCTGGATACCTGTTAGCGATGAGCTTTTCTCGTTGCTTGAGGAATCGGTTCTTCTGTCAAAGCTGACTAAAGGCTCTTTTGATATTACTATCTTTCCCTTGTGGAAAAGCTGGAAGTTTGAGGGAGAGAATTCTGAAGTGCCAGATAAGGGAAAAATTGAAAAGGTGTTGAAATTCGTAAACTATGAAAATATAATGTTAAAAAATGGCAAAATCAGTTTTGCCAGGAAAGGGATGGGTATAGATCTGGGAGGTATAGCCAAAGGATTTGCGGTGGATGCTGCAGTGAATGTTTTGAAAAAGAAAAATATAAACAGTGCTATGGTTAATGCAGGAGGAGATATATATGTTTTAGGAAGAAAACAGGGGAAGCCCTGGCGTATCGGTATCCGCCACCCTCGAAAAGAAGGAGAAATTTTGGGAATTATTGAGGTGGAAGATATGGCAATCGTTACTTCTGGCGATTACGAACGTTTCTTTTTTTCTGGAGGGAAAAGATACCACCATATCATAAATCCCAAGACAGGCTATCCTGGAGATGAGTGTCAAAGCGTGACTATTGTGGCTAAAGAAGCTACCTTTGCTGATGGACTGGCTACGGGAATATTCGTTTTGGGCCCCAAAGAAGGTATGGCTTTGATTGAGAATTTGGCAGGGGTGGAAGGAGTTATTATTAATAAGGAAGGAGATGTTTCTGCTTCTTCGGGATTGGTTTCCAAGATTGAGTATGTTAACCAGAAATGATAGGATTCTAATATTTAGCCTCGTTGCCATTGCCTCTTTCTCTTTTGCGAGGTTTTTCTTCACTTCCCATGAAGGAAAGGAAGTTTTAGTTAAAGTTGGTAACCGTCCCGTTCAAAAGGTCTCTTTAAGGATGGATAAGAGGATTAGTGTTGAGGGTGAAAAAGGAAGCGTGGTTATAGAGGTTAAAGGAGGAAGAGTAAGAGTGGTAGAATCATCCTGTTTTCAAAAAATATGCGTAAATACAGGATGGATAAATAAACCAGGCCAAAATATTGTCTGTTTACCAAATAAGGTGTTGGTAACCATAGAAGGGAAGGGAAGTCCTACAATCGATGCCGTAAGCTATTAAAAGGAGTAGTGGAGCGATAGCTCCGCGTTATTATCGCGAAGCTTTGCTTCGCTACTCCATTCAAATATTGAAGGCAAGTTTGATGGATGGGAAGAAAAGAATAGTATACATTTCAGTTTTGATTGCTCTTGCTTCTACGCTACAGATAGGGGAGAGTCTCTTTCCCCATCCGCTTCCCTGGCTCCGGCTAGGGCTGGCAAATATGATTACTTTGACCAGTCTCGTTATTTTCGGATATGCTATAGCATTTCAGGTAGCTGTGTTGAGGACGATTTTGAGTTCTTTTCTTCTGGGGACATTATTTACCCCGGGTTTCTTCCTGAGTTTTTCTGGCGCACTGGTGAGTGCCCTGGTAATGGGCGGGATTTATAGTCTGGGAAAGACAGGAAAGTCGAATCCTTCTCCACAGTCTTTTTTTGGTTTTAGCATTATAGGAGTGTCCATTCTGGGAGCAGTGAGTCATAATCTCACGCAGCTTTTCGTTGCTTATTTTTTCCTGATAAGGCATAAGGGAGTATTTTTAATACTCCCGTTTTTGATAGTGGCAGCGGTTGTTACTGGTTTTATAACCGGCTACGGAGCGAATTACCTGAGCAGGGAAATGAGGAAGATAATGGCAGAGGCTGGTAAACTCCGTTAGACTGTTTGCCATCTCAGAATTAAGTATTGTGTCCCCGGAATTCGATGATGAAGAGATTGATTTTGGCTTCCAGTTCTTCTCGCAGGAAACAGATTCTCTCTCAGTGGGGCTTAAAATTTCAAGTGATGCCATCTCGCTTTTACGAGGAATACCCGGCTTCTTTCAGAAGGAAATTGGTACCCTGGAAAATAGCCGAGAAATTTGCGTTACGTAAAGCAAAAGAAGTTTCCGAGAGGATTTCTGAGGGTCTGGTTATTGGTGCGGACACGTTAGTTGCTCTGCCCACTATTGATAGAGGAAGATTGAAATTTGAGATTATCGGTAAACCCAAAACAATTAAGGAAGCAAGAGAAATTTTGAGACGACTGGGTGGGACAAGTCATAAGGTCTATACAGGGGTTGCAATTATTGACGCCAAAACGGGTAGAAAGGTTGTGGGGCATGAGGTTTCCAGAGTGAGGATGAAAAAGCTCACCAGTGGAGAGATCTCCAGGATAAGCGGGATGCATCTGGATAAGGCAGGAGCTTATGGGGTTAAACAGAAGAACGATGCCTTTGTGGAGTTACTAGAAGGGTCTCTGGATAATGTAGTAGGTATGCCCGGGAAATTATTGAAGAAATTGCTGCAAAAATTTCGTGTGAAGTTTTAGGAGCTTTTCTCAATTTTATTTAAGTTGTTAATTATCTTTGCTTTTTGATATAGGCTTAATAGCCATTGCCTGTAGAAAAGGACTTTCTTTTCTTGAAGAAAAGATTCCTTGAAATCTTCTTCCTTCTCTTTTATTTTTCTTCGTTCATATTCGTCTTTTACTTCTTGGTCGGTGACTTTAACATTGGAAATAATGAGGTCTCTCATTTTTTGATTGATGATTACTCGTCTAAGATAGGCTTCATATACAGCCGGTTCGGTGCGAAAATAGTTTTGGAGAATGTAAAAATATAATTGAGGGTCAAATTTTCCTTCTCGCTGGAATTGGGGAAGCGAGCGTATTATATTTATTACTTCGCTCTGGCTTACATAAATTCTATACTTTTTTGCTTCCTGAAGAAGAAGCTCTTCCTGGATAAGGGAATTTAGAACTTCGGATTTGATTTCTTTTCTTTGGTCATCACTAAGTTCTGTTTCGGGATTTTGGTCGTACCAGTTGCGAATTCTCACGTTGACTGAGTCCAGAAAGGAAGTGTAGGAAATTTTGCTCCTGTTAACTTTGACCACGCAATCGACCAAGCGCTGCGTGGAGAAATTCCAGAGAAATACGCCGCCAATAAAGGCAATAGCGATACACCATAAAAAGGTCCTTACGTTCTTTCTCACAAAGTTCATCATTTTCTCATCACCTAAGAAATATTATATTAAAAATTCAGCTTATTGGTCAAGGAAATTGTCATGGGCACGCTGATAGAAGTGGTTTTTAAATTAGTATCCAAAGTTTTTGTTTTCGCATTTATTGGCTATTTTATAGGAAAAGTAAGGGCTAAGTTTGTCAAGCCATTGATTGCCGTGGTAATAGAGGGTTCCCTCTATTTGCTTATCCCTTTTTTCTTTTTCCTTTCTATGTGGGAAAGTTCGGCCGACCTACTGGTGACAAAAAAAGTCGCTCTAATCGCAGCAGCAGTTATTATTGCTTGCGGTATTATGGCTTATCTTTTTTCTATTGTTTATAGGATCGAGTTTCGACAGATTTGCCTTCCCATAATGTTTATGAATGCCATATATCTACCGGTTCCCATAAATACCCTCTTCTTCGGCAGAGAAGGGATGACCTATAGCGTAATTTACAGTTTGATAGCGGGACTGCTGAACTTTACGCTGGGTATCTACCTGGTCAGCCGTAAGGAGCATTTTCTGGAGATAATTAAAATGCCGATGATTTACGCCGCCTTGGCAGGGATAGTGCTAAACCAGGCTGGGGTAGGTATTCCCCAGGCGTTTCTTTATGTTTCCCGGGGCATCAAGGTAGTGGCTCTTCCGGCGATGGTGGCTCTTGTGGGATATCAAATGAACTTTATCGGGCGACGACATTTCAAACTGGTAAATATTGGCGTTATTCTTCGGGTGGCCGGGGGATTTCTGGTAGCTTTAATCCTGGTTAAACTTCTCGATTTTTCAGGTCCCGGGGCCTCTGTAGTTTTGGTATCTTCAGCAATGCCTTCGGCAGTGCTCACATATATTTTCGCAAAAAAGTATAAAGCAGATGCAGACTTTGCTGCCGGGATGATTCTGGTAGGCACTCTCCTGAGCATCGTGACCATTCCCTTAATAATTTCTTTCTTGAGATGAAAAAACTCTATATCTTTTTCATTATTTTAATTCTTTTCTTAAATAGCTGTTACCCCGCGCCAAAAAAAATAGTACCGCTTCCTGTTCCTGAGTATTATGTTGATGAAAAAACAGAGAAGACGATAAAAAAAGATATTACCGAGGTGGAAAAGATTTGCCAGAATAGCGAAAGTCTGGATGTTGTGGGACAGTCTACAATGACGCAATCGGCAAGGCTGATGGACTTAGGTAAGGCAGCCTCACCGGCGTTAGTTAGCGTGGTTCAGGATAAGACTAAGAATTGGAAATTCCGGTATTGGGCTTGTGACTTATTGGGCTATATTGAAGATGAGAGAAACATCCTTCCCCTCATTGCAGTAATTGAAGACTCTGTGGAAGAAGAAAAGATAAGGTTTTGCGCTCTTCAGTCTATAGAGGAAATGGCTAATTCAGAAGCTATTGAGTGTTTGGAGGTATCAGAAGAGATTGTAGAAAACGCAACTTTAAGGGAGGAAATAACGAACGTTATAATAAAATTGGGAATAAAAGAATAGAATTTGGAAATAAATAGACTATTTTGTATTCTTAGATTTAAATTCTGGTTCGATTACTTTTTCCTGGTTCTTGCTCATTACGCAGTTTCCTTCAAAGATGGCTCCTTCAGCTATATATAGTTGTGGTGCACTGATATCTCCTTTGACCTCGGATTGGGGAAGCATTTCAATGCTGGCGGAAGCAATGATATTTCCAGTAATTCTCCCTCCCACAACTACAGTTTGCGCATTTATATCTCCCTTCACTTTCCCATCTTCGCCTACGATAACTGCCTCAGCATTTGCCACCCCACCATCAATATTGCCGTCAATTCTGAGGGTGCCTTTGGTGGAGATTGTTCCTTTGATTTCTGCACCCTGGCCGATCAAAGTATCTACCTTCCCGACTTTTCCTACGTCTTCTTTCTTGCCAAACATACTTCTGCCTCCTAAAAAATTAAAAATTTTACTAAAATTATCAACTCAAGGTGAGAATCCGATGCATTTATTAGATTACTGTTTTGCAAAAAGTGGCTTACTCGTTACATAAAGGAGGGGATTTACAGGTTTACCCTGGTACCAGACTTCGTAATGGACATGAGGAGCAGTAACTAACCCTGTATCACCTGATAAGGCTACAATCTGTCCTCTCTTGACGTTTTCTCCCGGCTTCACCAGCACGGTTGAGTTGTGGGCATAACGGGTGGAGAATCCCTGTCCATGGTCAATCATCACGCTGCGGCCATAGGTTCCCTGCCAGCCAGCCAGTATCACTCTCCCATCAGCAGTTGCTCGCACAGGGGTCCCCTTTAGATTCGCAATATCGATTGCATAATGGAATTCTCTTCTCTGAGTTAAAGGGTGGCGTCGCCAGCCATAGCCAGAAGTAACTCGACCAAAAGTAGGCCATATAGACGGGGTAGCTAGTATCATGGTTCTCTGGTAGGTGAGATAGTCGCCTATTTCGTGGAAACTCTGTTCTCTTTCCCAGCTTTCCCTTTGCAGTTCGTTAAGATTCATTTGGAATAATTCTTTGCTGAGGCCATTTCCACTCTGCAGTACCGATGTAAGACTATATGCATCCTCAATGGAAGGTCCACCCATTCCACCCAGTTCGACTATGTCTTCGGGAGTTTTCATATGTAATAGTCCTCTGAGTTGCGTGTCCATCTCCCTCAATTGACAGATGAGGTCCCTCTCTTCTGCCAGGGACTTGGCGAAGTACTCTGCTTTCTCTCGAAGTTCCTTGTTAGCTCTGGCAGTTTCCCAGTAGTTTATTTCTCGACTTATAATCAACACTGAGCAGACTAAAGAAAATGTCCATAAGATTAAGATAGAATAGATAAAGTTTAGTGAAAGGCTAGTTCTTATCGGGCGAGACTTATCATGCGGAATCAACAAAATGGTCAATCTTCTTCCCAACCACTTGCGAATTCTTTTTCTCATCACCTACCCTCCCCCATTTTTATATATTATATAATTTATACAAGAATATTAATTGTTTTGTCAAGTGTTTTTTATTTTCGCGTGAAGTAATAAGATTCTAAGTAGTCTTGCTTTTATCAAACCTATTAATATTATATCATAAATATGTTACAGTCATGTTAAAAAAATGTTAATTTTTTGTTAACTTCAGAAAACAGCCCATTTTTAAAGGAAAAAATCCCTCCCCCCTTTGGGGAAAGGGTAAGGATGAGGGGGAGAGAATTAGAAAGGAAGTAAAACCAGAGCGGTCGCCCTGTTGCTATTCCTTTCCGGAACTGTAGTAGTCCCGATTCATCGGAGCTACTCCAAACGCGGAGCTATCGCTCCGCTACTCCTTTGAATTCAGTTTTTATTTGCATTTCATTTATAAATGTGTTAAAATTAAAAGTTAATTGAGGATTTAATTGACTTGTTTAAGGGGCCTTAAAGTGGACATTCCCACAAAGTATAATCCAAAAGTTACGGAGAAGAGATGGTATGACTTCTGGCTGGAGAAAAAATATTTCCACAGCGAACCCCGGCCAGAAATGAAGCCCTACACTATAGTTATTCCACCTCCCAATATTACCGGCTCCCTCCATATGGGGCATGCTTTGAATAATATTTTGCAGGACATTCTGATTAGACTAAAGCGGATGCAGGGTTATAATGCACTCTGGCTTCCTGGAACAGACCATGGGGGAATTGCCACCCAGAACGTTCTGGAGAAGGAGCTTCTCTCCCAGGGATTGACCAGAGAAAAGTTGGGTAGGGAAAAGTTCCTGGAAAGGATGTGGGAGTGGCGCAGCGAAGTAGGGGATACAATTCTTGAACAGTTGAAGAGGCTGGGCTGTTCCTGTGATTGGGAGCGCACCCGGTTCACTATGGATAGTGTCTGTGAAAGGGCTGTCCTTGAGGCTTTTGTTTACCTCTATGGAAAGGGTTTGATATACAGGGGTGAGTACATTGTAAACTGGTGTCCCCGGTGTCAGACTGCTCTTTCAGATATCGAAGTAGAACATGAAGAGATTAGAGGGAAGTTGTGGTACATAAAGTACCCTCTCAAAAGTTTGAAGGAAGGAATTTCTTTCGTTATGGTAGCTACCACACGACCGGAAACTATGCTAGGAGATACAGCAGTTGCTGTTAACCCGAAGGATAAGAGATATAAGGGGTTAGTTGGAAGCAAAGTTATATTGCCCGTTATGGACCGTCCCATTCCCATTGTTGCTGATGGATTTGTAGATTCTACTTTCGGTAGTGGTGCGGTGAAGGTAACTCCTGCGCACGACCCGGATGATTTTAAGATAGCCCAAAGGCACAACCTGCCCAGTGTGAAGGTTATCAATGAACAGGGCAAGATGACTGAGGCTTCCGGGAAGTATCAGGGGAAGGACAGGTTTGAGTGCCGCAAGGAGCTGGTAGAAGAACTAAAGGAGAAAGGGTATCTGGAGAAGATTGAGGATTACAACTATTCGATTGGACATTGCTACCGCTGTCAGACTATTCTGGAACCACTGGTATCTGAGCAATGGTATCTTAAGACAGGGGAGATGGCAGAAAGAGCAATTCAAGCTTCCCGGAAGAAGAGAGTGCGCCTCATTCCCGATAACTGGACTAAACCGTATTTAAACTGGCTTGAAGAACTGCATGACTGGTGTATTAGTCGTCAGATCTGGTGGGGGCACAGGATTCCCGTTTGGTATTGCCAGAAGGGTTGTCCGCCCATTGCAGCGGTGGAAAGGCCGGAAAGATGTCCGCAGTGTGGCAGTAGCAATCTTATTCAGGATCCCGATGTATTGGATACCTGGTTCTCCTCAGCTCTCTGGCCCTTTTCCACTTTCGGCTGGCCAAGAAAAGAAGACAAAGTTCCCGGTAAATCGAAAAATGAGAAGGTAATCGATGACCTTGACTACTACTATCCCACTTCTGTTCTGGTCACAGGATACGAGATTCTCTACCTCTGGGTAGCGAGAATGGTTATGATGGGACTGACATTGATGGATGACATTCCGTTTTCTGATGTATATATTCACGGCATAGTGCGAGACGCCAAGGGAAGGAAGATGAGTAAGTCTATAGGGAACGTTATTGACCCCTTAGGAACTGTGGAGAAATACGGAACTGATGGACTGAGGTTTGCTATGGCATGTGGTGGGGTTATGGGAAGGGACGTTCAGCTCTCTGAGGATAATTTTAAGGCGGGGAGGAATTTTGCTAACAAGATATGGAATGCTTCGCGCCTGGTGCTTATGAATCTGGAAGGGTTTAAATTGCCTTCCGGCAGGCCAACACAAAATACCTCTATTAGAGAAAGGCTTACTTTACCCGATAGATGGATTTTAGACCAGTATAATCGGGCGATAGAAGAAGTGAACATTGCCTTTGAGGGATATGATATAAGTAAGGCAGCAAGGCTCCTCTACGAATTTATCTGGAGTAAGTTCTGTGACTGGTATCTGGAGTTCGCCAAGATGAGACTTTATGGCGAGGAGCCGAGCGAGCGAGAAGTGGCCCAGTTTGTGCTCATTTACGTGCTTGAGGGAACCTTGAAGTTATTACATCCAATAATGCCGTTCATTACAGAAGAGATATGGCATCTGTTAAATAGTATCTCTCCGGCAGACAGGGGAGAATCTATAATGGTTGCTTCCTGGCCTCTTTCCAGGAGAGAGGAAACAGATGAGGATGCCGTAGAAGAAATGGGATTGGTCATAGATGTAATTTCTCAAGTGAGGAATGTGCGCAGCGTAATGAGAATTCCACACGATAAGATGCTGGGAGTGTTGATTAAGCCATCTATGAGGAAACAGAAAACACTTCTGGATGAGCACATTCCCTATATAAAGAGTTTAGCAAAGGCGGAAGAAGTTATAGCTGATACGGATATTAAGAAACCGGAAGAGTGCGCCACTGCGGTCGTTGGTGATGTAGAGATATACGTTTCCTTAAAGGGAATGATTGACATCTCTCGAGAAGTAGAAAGGTTGAAGAAAGAAATCGAAAAGATAGAAGTTGAACTCGACAGAACTAACAGGAAATTGAAAAGCAGAGATTTTCTGAAGAAGGCTCCGCCTCTAGTTGTGGAGAAAGTAAAGAGACAAAAAGAAGAATACGAGATTACAAGAGGTAAGTTACTGACAAATCTAAAGTTAATCAAGGAGTGAACAGGATGCGTGAGGATGGAAGGCAGAACCATAAGATTCGTCCAGTAAAGATAACGCGCAACTATCTAAAGTATGCCGAAGGGTCTTGCCTGGTGGAGGCAGGAGGAACAAAGATAATCTGTAGCGCTTCTGTAGAGGAGAGAGTTCCTCCACACCTGCACGATACCGGTACCGGGTGGGTAACCGGTGAATATGCGATGTTGCCCAGAGCTACAGACCCACGCTCAGAAAGGGAGAGGTTCAGGTTGTCCGGACGGACCCAGGAGATTCAGAGGCTCATAGGTCGTTCCCTGCGCGCTGTAGTCGATTTAAAGTTGCTGGGAGAGCAGACAATAATTATTGATTGCGATGTCCTGCAGGCTGATGGCGGCACGCGGACATCTGCCATAACCGGAGGGTTCATTGCTCTGGTCGATGCGATAAGAAAATTGAAAAGTGATAAGAAGATTGCTTCCTTTCCGGTAAAGGATTACCTGGCTGCCACAAGCGTGGGGATTGTTAAAGGAGAGATGCTTCTGGATTTGACTTTTCAGGAAGACAGTTCTGCGGAAGTAGATATGAATGTGGTTATGACCGGAAAGGGAGACCTCGTAGAGGTTCAAGCTACTGGTGAAGAGGCTACCTTTCCTGAGAAGAAGCTACTGGAGATGCTGGGACTTGCCAATAAAGGTATTGGGGAATTGATAGCGATAGAAAGGGAAATTCTGGGAGATTTAAAATAGCGAGAGATATTTATGTTAGAAATTGTGCTTGCCACTCGAAATCAGGACAAGATTAAAGAGATTGAAAAGCTACTCAATGGTATCAACGCCAGGTTACTTTCTGTGGACGATTTTCCCGGCTGCCCGGGGGTGGTGGAAGATGGAGAGACCCTGGAAGCAAATGCTAAGAAGAAGGCGCTGGTAGTTTCCCAGTATACGAAAAAGCTTTCTCTGGCTGAAGATACTGGTCTGGAAGTAGAAGCTTTAGGTGGAGCTCCGGGAATACATTCAGCGCGGTTTGCCGGGGACAACTCTACCTATGAAGATAATAACAGGAAACTATTGAGACTTATGGAAAGATTCTCCCTGGGAGAGAGAAGAGCCAAATTCAGATGTGTAGCTGCTTTAGCCAAGCCTGATGGTGAAGTGGTAACTTGTGAGGGTGTATGTGAAGGTGTAATTGCCTTTGAAATGAAGGGGGAGAGTGGTTTTGGCTACGACCCCTTGTTTCTTTTGCCAGAATACGGAAAGACCTTTGCTGAGCTGGGAGAGGAAATGAAGAACAAGATAAGCCATCGAGCACGGGCTCTCGCTAAAATCAAAGGAATAGTTAATAAATTGTAGCAGTCCCGATTCATCGGGACTTCCTTCATTGACAGAATACGAGGATAGCTGATAAAATAAATTATTCAGGCGGGGCGTGGCGCAGCTTGGTTTAGCGCGCTTGCTTTGGGAGCAAGAGGTCGTCGGTTCAAATCCGACCGCCCCGACCATCAAAAAAGTGACAGGTACAATTTTGTGCTAGGGGTCGCTGGTTCGAGTCCAGTCGCCCCGACCAAATCCCCGCTAATGACATCGTGCTGCTCTGACCGACAATCAGAATCTATGGCGGACTCATGGCAAGGACTGATTGCGATTGCACCAGAATGTCGGTCTTGCGTCGTCGTACTTGTTGTCGCTCCCTTGGCTCATCCTCGCAGTGAAC
>Ga0172362_10003781_pt1 | contig 13073 bp, 10 predicted proteins | sample LakKivs1_kivu2a2_FD_114534 | JGI IMG/M metagenome (GOLD analysis project Ga0172362, IMG submission 114534) | Sediment microbial communities from Lake Kivu, Rwanda - Sediment s1_kivu2a2 | ecosystem: Environmental > Aquatic > Freshwater > Lake > Sediment | place: Rwanda: Western Province, Lake...
CAGAATTACAAAAAGAAAAAGAGTTATAATTTTTCTATCGGACCTCTATTGTGAAATAAAATACTTTAATCTCCACTCCCAACTATTCCATATTTAGGCAAACTGTTCTCATAATATTAATACCATTCCTTCATTTTGTTATCTATTCCACATCATCTTGACAATTAAACCAATTTATAATAATTTTCATTGATTTTCTGTAATACAATCTACGTCCAACAATTCCTTCATAGATACATTTTCCATGAATGAATCAACATACAAATTGAATTTAAACGACAGAATAAATAATCGTCTCCGGCGAATAGCCAATGTTCTCCTGTTAAATGCAAGCTTCATTGATAACCTGGGATTACTTAACGGCAAAATGGGGATTGCAATTTTCTTTTACCACTATTTCAGGTACACACAAAACAAAATATTTGAAGATTATGCCGGCGAGCTGATAGATGAAATTTATGAAGAAATTAACATTCATACTCCCGTGTCTTTTGAGGACGGGCTTACAGGTATCGGTTGGGGGATCGAATATCTTGTAAAGAATAAGTTCGTTCAGGCAGATACGGATGAAGCACTGAAAGAAATAGATACTACAATTTACCGCAACAGTCTCTATAGACCTTTTCTGCTCGAATCAGGTAACGATATATTTGGTTATGGTCTTTATTTCCTTGTAAGATTAACACAACATGGAACTGATGACAATAACCTTAATACTCTTTTTAAAAAACAGCATCTCATTTATCTGACCGATGATTGTGAAAGAATCCTTGCCCAAAAGAAATATCTCGATTTTAAAATCGAGAATCTGGGTATTGATGCAATCAATTCATTTGCATGGTTTCTATTGGAGATGGAACACTGGGGTATCTTCCCTTTTAAGGTAAGGAAGCTTTTCCAGTCATTGCCCGGTTATATTGAACCGCTTTTTCAGAATAGTACCGATCTACCTGCTGTAAGACAATTACTGACATTATTAGAAAACATCATTCCGAGTTTAGTTGACACCGAGTTGAGTAGATTATATAAAGCGATTATAAGTAAAAGTATAACAATCAGACGGTTTGAAGAGATCTCGGACGAATCTAAGGTTTGTTCAATTATAAAGGAAACCTGGCAGTCTCTGATCTATGATCCATATAATAATGATGTCGATGATCAGTTGAATCGGTTCAACCGGATATTTCAAATTATCGATGCTGAGGAGAACTGGAATAACAGGCTTGATAATCTGAATAAAAACAATCTTGGTCTGACAGGATTGGCAGGAATCGGGCTTGGATTATTAAAGACTCAGAGCTCAGGGCATGGAGCGCAGGGCAAAATCAAATCCTTACAACTGGCCGAAAAGATAAAAGAATAGTATAAAATGGAAATTATTCCAAATAAAATTGACAAATCTTCTTCAATCCAGGACTGCACGACTGCAAGACCCCAGGACTGCAGGACAGACCTTCCTGATATGACATTCCTTGTGCCTTTAAGAATGGACTCTCAGGAACGAACGGAAAACATAAATACCTTAATCAGATACACTTACCTTCATTTCAGAACGAGTCTCATTGTCCTTGAAGCAGACTCGAATCAGAAATTCTTTCCTGAAAACGAACCTGAAGGATTTCGATATGAATTCATTAAAGATGATAACGAAGTATTTCACAGGACAAAATGGATCAACAGATTGTTTTCGATGGCTGATACTCCTTTCGTCGGTATATGGGATGCAGATGCGATTACTCCTCCTGATCAGATTATTGATGCTCTTGAAAAACTCAGGAATGGTGATACAGTTTTGAGTTTCCCTTACGATGGCAGGTTTTACTCATGCGATAAAGTGAGTTATGTATTATTCAGGAAGCATCTAGATATTGAGATACTTAAGAAAAGAATCCCTGTAATGAATCTTTTGCACGGTTATCATTCTGTTGGAGGCGCTTTCATTGTGCACAAAGAAAGATATAATGAAGCAGGCGGAGAAAATGAAAACATATATGGATGGGGACCGGAAGATACTGAACGAATAAAACGCCTGGAAACAAAATGTCTTAAAATACTTCATTCCCCGGGTGTGCTTTTCCATCTCTGCCATCCTATGGGAAAGAATAGCTGGTTCGTGAATTCAAAAATCGAATGTATGAACAGGAGAGAGCTTCAGAGGACCTGTAATTATTTTTAGAAGATATATAAGATGATTTCTTTATTCATTTTAAAATCATGTATCAGGGGGATGAATTATGGAGTAGGGACATACGTATCTCAATTAACCACCTCATTGATGAAATACTCTGATATAAATATATATCTTGTAGATTACTTTTCTGAAAAGTACAATGAGTTTACGATTATCAAGAGTAAAAATCGACTTATCGAAATTAATATCCCCTGTCCAAAAATCAGATTAAAAGATGATAACCAGATATACAAATATGCAACCCGATTATCAGACATTTTAACTGACTTCCTTCATCAAGTTCCCAATGTGGTTTTCCTTGTAAATTATCCCACTACTTTGCCATTCGTTACAGAATTAAAAAAGAGATTTAAATGTTCGGTATTAAGTGTAGTTCACTCTGCTATCTGGCAAATGCTCACAATCGGCTGTAAGAAGAAATTTATCGATGTATGGATGAACCGGGATGAATTTGAACCTGCTGTAACGAAGGAACTGAGAGAAGAGAAGCAACTTTATGAAATTGTTGACAGGATTGTATCTGTAACCCAGTACATGAGAACTTTCATTTCACAATATTATGATATTCCGGAAGAAAAAATTGTTGTAATTCCCAATGGATTAGATAGTTCAGGATTCAGATTTCTTAATAGCCATGAAAGAATTAAGTTAAAGGAACAATTAGGTTTTCAGGCAACAGAGAAAATTATTTTGTTCTCCGGAAGGCTTGACAAAGGGAAAGGACTTCATTTCCTCCTTCAGGCATTTAATGAAGTATTCAGACAAAATAAAAATGTAAGTCTTGTCATTATGGGTGAAGATTCTGGGATGGAAAGGATTAATGAATTTCTATCTTACTGTAATGATTCATGGAGTAAAGTCACATTTACAGGGTTCCTTAAATATAATGAAGTAATTAAATTCTACCAGATAGCTGATGTCGGAATTATACCTTCAATCTACGATCATTGTCCGTACACTGCTATTGAGATGATGGCTCATAGTATACCCTTAATAATATCCAATACCGAGGGTTTAAATGAAATGTTTACTGATAGTCAGGCTGTTTATATGGAACCCATTTATGACATAGATGGAAAGATTTTTTTTGATATTAATAATTTGGCAAATACAATATTGTCACTTATATACGATGAAGGTAAATGCAAGGATATTATTAAAGATTATCCTGAACTGATTAAGAATAAATTCTCCTCAACTCGTATGGCGCGTGAAATGTACGAAGTTTTAAAGAGTTTATCATGAATTGGAAGAAATGAATAAGTTGTAAAGGTTCTTAAAAGAAAAGAGAATCACTATGTCTTCAAAACACTATCCTTTACCTATACGATTAAAAATCTTTGAATTCTGGCAAAGATTTGCTGGTTTTTTTCAGCCGTTAAGTAAGGAGGATAATGTTATTTGTGTAGTTTACAGATTAATTAAAAGGTATAAAATAAAAGTAACATTAACAACCGTAATTGAATTCCTTAAACCGCATCCTGATTACCCTTCATTAAAAAGCATCTGCGATTTTCTTAATGAAATTGGTGTAACCAATTATCCGGTTAAGATTACCAAAACTGAGCTTTTTAAGCTCAATAAGCCGTTCATTGCACATCTTAATATCTCTAAAGGAAGGATTATCCTGGTTCATTCCACAAGTGAAGAATTCATCATATATTCAGATTCTTTCTTTGGAAAAAAGCAAATAACGACCGAACATTTTATTGAAAAGTGGTCCGGGGTGGTTATCCTTCCGGAACCAGGTGAATCTTCTGGTGAAAAAAATTACAAAATTAAAAAAGCTGAAGAGGTGATTGATAAATCATTTGTTCCTATTGCCATCTCATCATTATGTTTAGCGTTAGTTCACGGAATCTCAAGCAACGAATTGCGTTCAAATCTGGAAGGAATCACTCCTATTTTATTTATTACACATACTCTGGGTTTGTTTTTTTCTGTTTTACTTCTCATGAATGAGATGAGCATAAAGACAAAGTTTTCTGAAAAAATATGTCACTTCTCATCAATAATAGATTGCGATGCTGTAACGAAAAGTAAGTTATCCAATATTGTTGGTAATATTTCATGGGCAGATGCCGGGATTACTTGGTTTACTACCGGTTTAATACTTTTAATATCTTTCCCTGAAAATCAGCCAATTAATCTTTTGTCCTTACTATCTTTTTTGTCTGTTTTATTTCCTATATTCTCTCTATACTGCCAGAAGTATGTATTTAAAAAGTGGTGCCCATTATGCATTTCAGTACAGGTGGTACTTATTGTTGAATTTATTTTATTACTCCGATCGTTTCACATTAAAAGTATTAGTCTTAATGATTTAGCTTTGCTGTTAATGGTGTTATCTTCAATATTTATATTGGAATTTCTTATTAAACGGTACTACATTATAAAAAAAGAAAAGGAACACCAGAAGATTGAACTCCTTAAGATAAAAAGGGATCCTGAATTATTCATTGCCAAACTAAAAGCTGGAAACAAAATTACTTTGCCCGAGATTGAACCGACACTAACTTTTGGTTGTCCGTATTCGAATTTAACTGTTACGATCTTTCTAAGTTTCCATTGCTCAGCATGTGCCAGGCTATTCCCTGAAATACTTGATTTTAAAAAATCGGTTCAAAATGTATATTTTAAATTTGTATTCTACCCTGCTCAGGATGAGTTAGCAAGAAAAATGATAAGGCTTCTCAAAACAGATAGATCAACAATTGTTTCTTCGGATATGTTGGGTCTTATCAAAGAGTGGTATAGTACAGATATAAAAGGAAGGAGTAAATTAATGGAAACTAAATTCGATGGTCTGGATCAGGATGAATTAGACAATATTATGCAACGGAGCAAAGCATTATTTGATATGGGAAATATTACTCATGTTCCTAAAGTCTTTGTAAACGATTATGAACTGCCTGCTATTTACAGACTGGATGATATAAGATTTCAGATTGAAGGCCTTGAAAAGCTTAAATATAGGATGAATTTAATTGAAGTATAATTCAGGAAAGAGAAGGGCAGAAAGCCTTTCTTTGTGCCTTGAGCCCTAAGCTCTGTGCTATTTGCTTTCTGCCCGGACCTTTCTCTAATAAGAAAGGAGGTGTGCCTATGCGAAGATAACTAATTTCTGTGCCTTTGGTCTCGGCCTTTGAAATTATATCAAAGGGGAAGTAGTATCCTTTTATCTAACAATTAAAACTAAAATAAAATGAAAACACTTTCAAAATTAAAGATATCCAACGACAAAGTTCTTCAAAATGATCAATTGAAGAATCTTAAAGGAGGCGAATGGTGTGGTTACTGTTGGGTTTATGATTCTCAAGACCAAGTAGTGGCCCAAGGTCCTGGCTGCGGATCAAGTGAGGAAAACGCAGAAGCTGTATGTGAAACTGTGTGGACACCACCTGAGTTTCACTGTGATTGTGAATAATCCTTATACCTTAAATTAACCCAATAAGAGCTTCTAATGGATTAAGACAACTAATCATTAACTTAGTCTGCAACCTTTAGGAGCTCTTCAATACATCAAATCTATGATTAATTATTTTTTGCTCATTTTTCCCTTACTTCTTATCTCAACAATTATTTCATGTACAAATGCAAAATCAGGCAAAGATAAGTTGCCCTTGATAGATATTGAAGCCAATATCAATAAGATGAAGCAGATTTATCTCAGTCAATTTACCGACAACATTAATTATGCTCCTCTTAAAACAAAGGAGAATTTATTTTTTACAGGGGTTGGTGAATCTACTTGTAAAGAGGGTTTGATATTAATGAAAGACCTCAATAAATGTATAGTATATGATTTGGAGGGAAATATTATTTCAAAAATTGGCAATAAAGGGCGAGGACCTGGAGAATACAGTTTTGTTACCAATGTTGGTATTAGCTCAAATAAAAATATTTATATGCAGAGCGAGTATGATTTACTTGAATACAATTTGGATGGTTCATTTTTAAATAAACATAACAACACTTTTTTAATCCATGATAAATATTTCATTACAAGTTGGAATCTATTGAATGATTCTTTGTTCTTTGGTCATGTCCCAAATTCTTTAGGAAATACTGAATACAAAGCATTAATATTTGACAAATATGGACATCTTGTACATTCTTTTAATAACTATATTTTATTCAACCGTGAACGAAAGGCCTCTCTTTTTCATGAAAAGCATGCTCATATTTACCATTTTCATAATAGTATATTCTATAAAGATTCCTATAATGATACAATGTTTTACTTAAATGAAAAAAATGATCTTATTCCATCCTATGTTTTCAATTTAGGCAGTTATAAAGAACCACTTTATGAAAGAGAAAAAGTTACTGGCCACGAATGGTCAAATTATATTTACATTTTAAACGTATTTCAGACTTCGAATTATTTGTTAATAAAATTCCAGTTTAATTCTCACTTCCCAGTTAAAAGAATTACACCTAGGCAATTACCGAATACACAAACCGTTACATGGTATAATACAAGTTATATATTAGGATTATTTAATAAGAAAACAGGTGAATTTATTTTTTGTAAACCAACTGAAACAGACAATCAATTATTTACTACAGGATTATTTAACGATTTTGATGCTGGACCAAGATTTATTCCTTCAAATCAGATAAATGATTCAACCATGATTATGTTGATAACAGCTAAACAACTCAAAGATCATGTTGCCAGTGATGATTTTAAAATCAACAATCCAAAATATCCTGAAAAAAAGAAAGAACTTGAGGACTTAGCAAACAGCCTGACTGAATTTGATAATCCGGTTTTGATGATAGTAACATTTAAGAATAACAAATAATATTTACAGAAAGAAAAGGGCAGGAGGTTTTCCCTGAGATCAGAGCTCTTTGCCCTGAGACTCTGCCCCCTGCCCGGACCTTTCTCTAACAAGAAAGGGGGTGTACCCATGCGAAGATAAGACTTTTCCGCAACTTCGGTTACGGCCTGTGAATTATGATATACCAGGGAAATTAAACTAATTCTTTGCAAATAAAAAAATAAACTAAAATGAAAACATTAATAAAATTATCGATTAATCCTGAAAAGGTTCTGAAAAATGACGAATTGAAAAGGCTAAAAGGTGGAGACTGGTGTGGTACATGTTATATTTATGAATGTAGCACGGGTAATTTCGTTTTTGATGGTCCAGGTTGTGGACAAGACCAAAGCTGGGTAAATCAAACATGTAATGATTTATGGAATCCATCCGGATCTTATTGTGTTTGTATTTAGATAGAGGCTGTCGCTCAAATAATTCATTAAGAGCTTCTTATTGACCTTAAATTAGTAAATTTATGTGAATCAATAATTAATTATAAAGTCTTTAGGAAGCTCTAATAACAAACAAACTTATGCAAAAATATATATTTACACTATGCTCCTTCCTGCTGACGCAATTATTTATTTCATGTAATAATGAAAAATCAGGTAATGATTCAATAGTATTGGTTAATATCGAAGCTAATTTGAAGAAAATGGAGGCAATAAATCTAAGTCGGTTTACAGACTCTATTTGGTATTTAGTCTTTGAGAACAAAGAAAATCATCACTTTACTGCTTTCACAAGGTTTGACATATCAGAAAATCAAATTATAGTCACTAGTCCGAATGGATACATCCTATATGATTATGCAGGCCACTTTATCTCAAAAATAGGTAACAAGGGAAGGGGGCCAGGAGAATACCAATTCCTTTCTGGAATTTGTATTGGTAATCAAAAAAATATTTATATCTCAGATTTATATGATATCCTTGTATTTAACAACGATGGTTCTTTTGTTAAGAAGTATGAAAAAAGTTTTCTTATCAATAACATTTATTACATCACTAGTTGGATTACTGTTGATGATTCCCTATTCTTTGGGCATATCCCTAATACAACTGGGCAAACAGAATTTAAAGCATTAATGGTTAACAAACATGGGGATGTTAAACATTATTATAATAACTACATTTTATTTAACTACGGTCGCACAGTAGCAAGTTATTTAGAAAATTATGCAAATATTTATCAATTCAAGAATTTAATATTCTATAAAGAATTATATAATGACACCTTATTTTATCTTAATGTCCAATATGAACTTATTCCGAAATTTGTTTTCAATTTTGGCAAATTTAAAGAACCAGTTTCAGAAAGAGCAAAATTAAAAGGACTTGATGTTAGGAGATACTTATATTTATGGGATGTCTTTCAAACCGAAAATTTTTTGTTTCTCAGGTGTCAATTTGGAGACCAATTTCCCGCCAAAAGGCTAACTCCCAGAACTCTAGCAGGCGGCACCACTTCCATGGTCAATACTTCACAAGCATTAGGTTTATTCAATAAACAAACTAAGGAGTTGGTTTTTTGCAAACCGACAAGTACTGATAATACTTTATTTACCTCCGGGCTTTATAATGATATTGATGCCGGGCCCAGGTTTTTCCCTCAAAAACAGATCAATGATTCGACAATGGTAATGTGGGTTGAAGCAAAACAACTCAAAGATCATGTTGCTAGTGATGATTTCAAAAACAATAACCCGAAGTATCCAGAGAAAAAGAAAGAACTTGAAAGACTGGCTAACAATCTCAGCGAGTTCGATAATCCCGTCTTAATGATGGTGACATTCAAGCGTAAATGAAATTCCCGCACTTTAAGCAGCTTGACTCAATGGATTGCGGTCCCTCCTGCATTCGCATGATAGCAGGATATTACGGGAAATCATATTCATTGCAATACCTGCGCTCAAGATCATTCATAACAAAATCGGGCGTATCAATGCTTGGCATCAGCGATGCAGCCGAAAGTATCGGCTTACGTACCCGCGGCTACCGCCTTACATGGGAACAGCTCCGCGACGAGGTCCCGCTCCCATGCATCGTCCACTGGAACCAGCGCCACTTCGTGGTAGTATATGCCATTAAAAAGAAGAAAAAAGTTCCCGTCCCCTTTAGGGGAAGGGTTAGGGAAGGGGCCGAACCCGGGAGAAGGGCCGGGGATGAGGTTTATGTTGCAGACCCGGCAGCAGGACTTTTGAAATATACAAAAGAAGAGTTTTGTAAATGCTGGTACTCAACAAAAAGCGATGGGATCGATGAAGGCGCCGCGCTGCTTATTGAGCCTTCGCCGGAATTCTATAAGATGGAGGACGAAGAGAAAAGCAAACTCAGCTTTCTTTACCTTCTCAACTATATCCGTCCGTATACAAAATATATTTTCCAGCTTATGCTGGGTATGCTCACTGCAAGCATAATAAGCCTAATCTTCCCGTTCCTCACACAGTCTCTTGTTGATACCGGTATAGGTAACAGTAATATCGCATTTGTGATAATGGTGCTTTTAGCACAGCTTATCCTTACTCTCAGCCAGACAGCAAACGGATTGCTCCGTAACTGGATCAGTCTCCATGTCACAAGCAGGGTGAGCATCTCGCTCATTTCCGATTTCCTCATCAAACTTATGAAGTTGCCAATATCGTTCTTCGATGTGAAGCTTGTCGGGGATATTATGCAACGTATCGGCGACCATAACAGGATAAGGACTTTTCTTACCGACTCGCTCATAAGTATAATTTTCGCTGTCATCACTCTGGTTATGTACATTTTTATAATGGCTGCCTATAACCTTGGTATTCTGGGTATTTTTCTTCTGGGCAGCGCAATGTACATAGCCTGGGTTGTCCTGTTTCTAAAACGGCGCAGGGAACTCGATTACAAACGTTTCCAGCAGAGTGCTGCCAACCAGAGCAATATTGTCCAGCTTGTAACAGGTATGCAGGAGATAAAGCTCAACAACTGCGAGAAACAAAAGAGATGGGAATGGGAGAGGATCCAGATAAAATTGTTCAAAGTGAGCCTTAAAAGCATGATGCTCAACCAGAACCAGCAGTTAGGCGCTACCCTTATTAACCAGGCCAAGGATATTTTTATTTCTTTTCTTTCAGCCAGAGCTGTCATTCAGGGCGAGATGACACTCGGAATGATGATGGCCATTCAGTATATAATAGGCCAGCTGAATGCTCCGGTTCAGCAGTTTATAGGATTTACCCAGGCGGCACAGGATGCAAGGATAAGCCTTGAAAGATTAGGTGAAATTCAAAACAGGGAAGATGAAGAAAAGCCGGAGGATGACAGGATAAGGGAGATACCGGCAGATAAGAACATTGAAATAAAGAACCTGCTATTCCAGTATGAGGGTCCTCATTCCGAAAAGGTCCTGAACGGTGTATCACTCACCATCCCTGCAAAAAAAGTGACAGCAATAGTCGGTATCAGCGGCAGCGGTAAAACAACACTGATAAAGCTGATTCTCGGATTTTATGATCCTGTTAAAGGAGAGATATCCCTTAACGGCACACCTCTTAAACGTTTCAGCCAGAGCGAATGGCGTAAACGATGTGGTGTGGTCATGCAGGAAGGATATGTTTTCTCAGATACCATTGCCGGAAATATCGGACTGATTGATGAAATTGCCGATAAGGAAAAGATCGACAGAGCGACCGTAACCGCAAATATTAAGGAGTTTGTGGAAAGCCTGCCACTCGGTTACAATACCAGGATCGGTAACGACGGTCATGGTCTCAGCACGGGGCAGAAACAAAGACTGCTGATCGCCAGAGCGGTTTATAAAGATCCCGATTTCATCTTCTTCGATGAGGCGACAAATGCCCTGGACGCGCAGAACGAGAAGACAATAATGGAGAATCTCGGCAGCTTCTTTAAAGGCAAAACCGTTGTTATCGTTGCCCATCGGTTAAGTACCGTTAAAAATGCCGATCAGATCATTGTCCTCGAAAAGGGCAAAATAGTCGAGCAAGGCAATCATAAAGAACTGGTTGAGATGAAGGGTGTATACTTTAATTTAGTGAAAGATCAGCTGGAATTAGGGAACTGACCCCCGAACCCCCCAAGGGGGGCTTACTAACATACAGGATTTTAAAGTCCCCCGTGGGGGATTTAGGGGTAAATGAATCATGCCAGAATTAAATAAGCACGAAATCCGTAGTCCGGAATTACAGGAAGTAATGTCCGGAATCCCGGGGAGCTTCCTGAGATGGGGTTTGTTTCTCTTTTTCGTTATAATAATCGCAATTCTGGGAGTAAGCTGGTTCATCAGTTACCCCGATGTGGTCACGGCGCCGGTTACCATAACCACTTATAATCCACCTGTATCGCTGATGTCGCGTTCAGGCGGCAAGATCGAAAAACTGTTCGTTGGCAATGCAGATAAAGTAGCTGAAAATCAGAAAGTGGCTCTTATTGGTAACCAGGCTGACCGGGCAGATGTTCAGAAAATAACCGATCTGATAAATTCGATTGAGGATTCAACAGACTGGTACGATATTGTTAATAAAATAACAATCCCGGGAGGTCTGACACTTGGTGAAATACAAAATTCATGGGTGAGATTTTCAACACTTATTACGAGGTATAAAGAATATATTGAACAAAATTATATCCCGGCTAAGATTCAGTTGCTGGAACGGCAGATCATACGGCAGGAAGAATACATAACAGAGCTTAAAAGGCAGGAGAAGCTCTCGGAGGAAGATTTGCAGCTTACAATTAACAGCTACCAGCGCGATTCGCTCCTTTTCAAGAGCAGTAATTACTCAATTACCATAACAGAAATGGAAAGGTCAAAGCAGGCGATGCTTCAGAAGAAAGTGTCATTCAGCACACTCAGATCTTCAATAAAAAACACCGAGTCATCAACTCTTAAAATGAATGAGTCTCTGCTCGATCTTAAAGTCCAGTATGAAAAGGAAATAAGCCAGTTCAACTCAGATCTTGATGAAGCTGTCCAGATGCTAAGGGTCGCGATAGGACAGTGGAAGGAGAAATTCCTTATAGAAAGTCCCGTGGCAGGAGTGGTTACATTTACCAGCTTCTGGAGCGAGAACCAGGTAATAAATGCCGGGGAGATTCTTGCAACTGTTATCCCCGACGATCCCAGTCGGGTGATTGTCAGGGCAAAGGTACCGGTTTCAGGATCGGGTAAGGTAAAGCCGGGACAGGAAGTAAATATTAAGCTGTCCGGATATCCGTATATGGAATACGGAGTGATAAAAGGCAGGATATATTCAATTTCAATGGTACCGGCCGGGGACGTTTATATTGCAGAGATTGAGCTTCTTAACGGTATGAGGTCGACATACAACAGGGAGATCGGGTTCATTAACGACATGACCGGAACTGCTGACATCATAACCGAAAACAGCAGGTTGATTTACAGGTTTATAAAGCCCTTGAAATCTATATTGAGGTGAAGAATAAGGCTAAACCAATGAAGCTTTTACCGTCCTGGTGCTGTCAGGCACATTTGCAGCTCACACAAAGCCATAACTCAAACCAAAAGCTGCTAAAGAGCCTTCCAGCCCTTCCCTCTTTAACATTTTAAGACCATCTTCAAAGAAATAATTAATTGACAATAACAAAAGCTTTAAAAACAGCTGACAAGAACGAATTATCAAAGACGACTTCAAAACATGACAATTACAGCATTCTTCAATAATTATAACTCCCTGACAGTTCCTGTATACCACGACAAAAACACCCCTAACAGCTAACACGGACAATATGGGTAAGTTGTTTGTCACACTTTTTGCTTTTGCTCCTGCTCCCATGACAGATTTGCAATGGGGGTAACGCGACCCCGCCGGTGTCCGCATTAAAACTTTGTGTACCTTGACTTGTTACCAACTCCCGATCAGCCTTGTACCGCGACACTCGTAATGCTCAGCAAAATTTGTACCCTGACGGCAAAAAGTGCGCCATACGCTCCTTGCACCGTGACAGTTTTCTGGCCCCGCTGGCGCGGGGTACCTGGACCCTGCCCGGATGCTGCGTCGGGTAACACAACCTCCCCATATTGCCGGGCCGTTA
>Ga0172362_10003785_pt1 | contig 13069 bp, 8 predicted proteins | sample LakKivs1_kivu2a2_FD_114534 | JGI IMG/M metagenome (GOLD analysis project Ga0172362, IMG submission 114534) | Sediment microbial communities from Lake Kivu, Rwanda - Sediment s1_kivu2a2 | ecosystem: Environmental > Aquatic > Freshwater > Lake > Sediment | place: Rwanda: Western Province, Lake...
CCGCCCCGGCCGCCACGAGTCACGCACACTGAAACGCCGGCACAAGGACTTCGATTTCATGACCCGGCCCCGTGAATCGTTCAAGGCGGAGGCGGTCATCGTGGCTTAAGTCAATGCCATTAATCCCTAGGATGCTGAAGTTGCCGTAGATGGTCGCCTCGTCCCAGAAGGTGCCGTCGGTGAGCGTGTATTCGACCCGCTGCTTGAACCCGCCCCAGCGGCCCATGTTCGGCTTCTGCTCGCGCGAGTCCGGCCGGCGGTTCCACTTGTCGGGTCCGGGATCGTTGATCGCATACTCGATGATCTCGGGATCGCCGATCGCGTAGCCGATCAGGCCGATCCGCCAGTGGCAGACGAACGACATGTTCGGCGTGAGGGGGTGGCCGCTGTGGTAGTCGATGCCGTCGAGTGCGAGCGCGCGGAGGTAGGCCGTCACCGCCTCCTGCTCGTCGGGCGTGAGCAACGGGGCGGCGAAGTCGAACGCGATGGCGTCGGCCGCCTCCGGGCCCCAGGGATACTGCGCGTTCGGATTCTTCGGCACGTAGCCTCGTGCCCGCTGCACGAGATGATTGCGCACCCTGTTCCCGGCCTGAACGTCCTGCGTGAGCGCGTAGACGACGGCCGACGCGACGACGTTGCCCGAGGCGGCATCCTTCTTCACGTCCTCGAAGAGGTCGGCCCGCCACTTCTCGGTGTCCAGCTTCAGCCGCAGCTCGCGGAGCCCGTCGGCAGTGATGAAGAGATTTGGATGGCGGATGGGCTTCGATTCAACCGCCAAGGCGGTTGTGAAGGCAAAAGGAAAAAGGAAAAAGGAAAAAACGAGAGTGCCAATCATTGCCGTCATGGATCGGATCATCATTGCTGACTCCTTTCGCATCCCCAACGGATGGGCAGGCAACTCGCGGACTTGACCTGCCCCTACCTAAGAATGTTATCGATTGCCGGCCCCGCTCGCACCTTCAGCTTGCGGGTGACCTTCGTGCGGGGGAATCCGCCCTCGAAGGTCAGCCGCCAGGTGCCGGGCTCGTCGTTGGCGCCGATCGGCAGCCGCAGCTCGCCCGCACCGTTCTGGATGCCCAGCGGGCAGGAATAGCGACTCGTCCGACCCGACGGTGTGATGATCGTGGCCTTCACGGTGAAGGCGCCTGGCACAGGCTCATCCTTGCTGCCGAGCACTTTCACTGCCCACGTGGCGGTCTCGCCCTGCTTGACGGCGTCTGGGCCAGCGATGTTGAGCTTGGCGGCCTTCACCGGCAGTGCGATGATCGCGCGGCCCCACGACGGCTCGAGGTCAAGCCCGAACGCGTCGTTGGTGGAACCAAGCGCCTCGCCCGTCGACATGTCGAACAGCCAGCGGTCCTTCTCGGGGAAGGTCACGGTCGTGGACGCCGGCTTGTTGCGGACGAGCTCGAGGTCCCTGTAGTTGTTGCCTGGCTTGCCGTAGTGGTGGACGAGGCCCCAGTAGCGGTCGGTGTAGTTGTTGATGAACACGTAGTAGCGGGCGTCGCCGCTGGCCAGCTCGCGGACTGTGATGTCGCGGTTGTCGAAAAGCGCACGCGGCGTGTTGTCGCCGATCACCGCGATCATCGTCTCCATCGACATGGAGACGGAGCCTTTCAGCTTCAGCGAGCCTTCGTTGTGGACGTAGAGCTTGCCGCCCTTCGCCGCCCAGTCTTCCAGCAGCTTGTTCACGTCGTCAGGCAGGGCGCGGACGTCGTAGAGGCACAGGGCGTCGATCTGCTCGAGGATGCCGCCGCGGATTGCTTCCTGATATTTCTCGACCGATTTCTCGCGGACCTTCGGCGTGAACATGCACACCTTCAGCCAGCTATCCGTGGTCTTGCCGTCGCCCGGCACCGCGAGGATATCCTCCTTCTGCTCCAGCCCATGGCCCAGCACGTTCGTTGACGGCTGGAACCACATGCCGTAGCGTGCCGCCTGGTCCATCGTCCACGTGTAGCTTTCCAGGCCGTTCATGTGCTGCTGGATGAGGTTGATGCCGGCGGCCTGCATCTCGCGGAAGGTCTCGTGCTGCTGGGCCTTGTCGGGCACCTGCTTCTTGGTGACGGGATCGGGAGCGGAGTGGAACCGGACGGCGTAGGTGCCGTAGGGGAAGTCCTTCGGGCGGCCCTCTGGCATGCGGAACATGGTGAAGGGGGCGGACTGCTTGGCGTTGCCGGCGGCGACGGTGATCGTGCCGGCGTACTCCCCCTCGGCGAGCTTCGATGCGTCGAGCGTGACGATGCAGGCGGCTTTGCCATCGGCCTTGACCGGGGTCAGACGGACCGACGCGGCGATCGGCTTGTCCTTCTCAAGGCCCGGCTCCGCCCGCCGCAACTCGACCGCCGACGACGGGCCTGCATCCGCAAGCGCCTCGGGCATCGTCACCGAGATGGCGAATGGTTTCGCCGATGTGACGAGATCGGAGGCGGGAGGAGTGATGGTGATGGGGATGGCGTCTTCGGCGAGGGCTGGGATACAGGTGAACAGGGCGAACGCAAGCGCAAGTTTCACCGCCGTCTTCGTCATAATGTGCTCCTTATTCGAGTCAGGAATGCAAACGGGTGGAATGCCTGCCCATGGCCAGACAGCATAGCTTGACGACGCTATCATGTCAATGGGAAATATGGGTTCCGAAAAGACGCGCGGAATTCGAGGAAAGGCGTGGACGTAGATCGGCAGCGGGGCTTATCACGGAACTATCGGAAGAATCGGATCGCAAAGATGCCTTCGTCGCACAAGGGAGCCAACTCCTTTCGGTCCGAAGTGATAAGTTCACCTGAGACTTTCTGAGCGAGTGCAATCGCGAAGCAGTCAGCGAGAGATATGCGGAGGACGGCCTTGAGCTTGCCGGCCGTTCGCCAGATTGAGTCATCCAGGTCGCTTCGTATCCCGACCGGGAGTGAATTCAGATCGTGCATCGCATTCTCGGCCACATCCAAGCCTTCCGCTTTGATGAAGTCGTAATAAACCTCGCAGAGGTTCACAGCATGGAGGAAGCACGTGTTCTGCTCATCCGAGAGAAGCTTCCTGATGGTGCGGAATCCGGGTTCCGCCCTGAGAAAGGCAATGACGGCGCACGCGTCGAGGACGATGATCTTCAATGCTCCTCCAGTTCCAACTCTTCGCGTTTTCGCTGAAGGAATGCTTCACTGCTTGTCCTGACAAATGCGTATTTTCCGCAAATCGCTCTGACACGTGCTTCTCGTTCAGTCATCTTGCGTTTGGATGCTCGCTTGGCTGTTTTCCTGACGCCGCTCGGGCCCCTGCCGATTTGCTTGACTTGCTTCATTCTTGTTCACCATCATCTTTCACAACATGTTTGACGCCTACGGCCATCAGTATAGCTCAGTAGCTCGACTGTGTCAACGAAAAATCCAATGTCCTTCGCTATGCGGCAAGAGTGGGAAAAGGCAGCAGTGGTCCGACGAACGGATTTCCTGTTGACACCACCCACTCCATCGTGTAGATTATCACGTGCTCATTTTCTCAGAACACAAAGGAGAACACAATGATCGGACGTTTCCTCGTTACCCCGGTCGTGATCGCGATTCTGTTCGTTTGTGTCTCGGCGCTTGCGGAGCCTGCCATCCGCTACGCGAAGGACTTCTACAACCCCGACCTGCCCACGTGCGGAATCCAGGAGGCGATCGCCTCGCTGCCCAAGGAAGGGGGCCGCGTGATCCTGGAGCCGCGGACGTACATCATGCGGGCGTCCATCGTGCTGCGCGACGACCTCACGATCAGCGGGCAGGGGCGCGACACCGTTCTCAAGCGCCGGGCCGAGGTCATCCACAAGCTCACCAAGGACGCCGTGAAGACTGAAAGCACAGTCACCGTCGATTCCACCGAGAACCTCCGCGTGGGCGACGAGATCGCCATTCGCGACGACAAGTTCAACGGCTGGTACACCACCCACGGGATCATCAAGGAGATCAAGGACAACACGATCACCATCGACGACCGCTTGGTGCAGCCCTACGCCCTCGCGAACAACGCGATCGTGATCAACCACCACCCGACGATCGAGGCGTATCGTATCTGGGACTACCGCTATCACATCGTGAGGTGGGTGATCGAGGACATCACGATTGACGGGAACCTCGCGGAGAACCCGACGCCGATCTCGGACTGGTCGACGGCGGGCATCCACCTGGCGTCGTCGGGCGAGGGCATCGTGCAGCGGGTCGTCGTGCGAAACTTCATCACCGACGGCATCAGCGACCAGTACGGGCTGTTCAACACCATCCGCGAATGCGTGGTCGAAGGCTGCCGCGGCAACGGCTTCCACCCCGGCACGTCGGTGCGCGGCAGCAAGTTCATCGGCAACGTCGCCCGCAACAACGAGGGCGACGGCTTCTTCTTCTGCGCCGACGTGACCGGCATCCAGGTGACCAACAACACGTTCGTGAACAACAAGAAGAACGGGATCGGCGGGATCGGGGGCGGGGGCGACAGTTTCAACGTGATCAGCGGGAACGTCTGCTTCGGCAACGGCCGGCACGGCATTCAGGCTGAAAACGGAAAGGGCAACTCCATCACCGGCAACGTGTGTTTCAGCAACTCGACGGCGGAGCCCGGCAAGTTCGCAGGCATCGCGATCGAGAACGCCACCGAGGTGATCGTCACCGGCAACATCTGCGGCAACAAGATCGAGAACAACAAGCCTGCCACACAGGGCTACGGCATCCTCGAATCGGGCACGAGCAACAACAACGTGATCACGGGCAACGTGCTCCGCGACAACACCGCCGACGCGGTGAAGACCGTCGGCGCGGCGACGGTGGCGAATGGAAACGTGGTGGCGGTGAGCGAGAAGAAGGAGAAATGAAAAATTGAAAATTAAAAATGAAAAACTGAAGACGCGTTCTTCATCTTGAAGATGGCCTGCTTGCCCCGGACGGCCCGCGACAGGCTGGTCTTCCTTTTTTCATTTTTCATTTTTCATTTTGAATTCGGAAGATACGCGCCGTTCTCGCGCAGCTTCCCGCGGAGCTTGCCCGGATCGACGGAACGCACGAGGCCGTCGTCGGCCATTGCGGCTGCCATTCCTGCTGCTTCGCCCACGGCCATGCAGCACGGCATGATGCGGGTGCTGCCCTGCACGCTGCGGTCCGTCGAGATGCACCGCCCGGCCACGAGCACGTTGTGCAGGCCCTTGGGGATCAGGCTGCGGAACGGGATGCCGTGCGACTCACCCTTCTTATAGTTCTCGAACCGCTCCATCGCGCCCTTCTTGCCGGCACGGAAATCGTCGGCCTCGTCGGGCGTGTTGTGGATGTCGATGGGATAGCTGTTTCGCGCAATCTCGTCGTCGAAGCTGCGGCGGGCGAGGTAGTCGTCGAGCGTCAGCACGTAATCGCCGATGATCCGGCGCGACTCGCGCACGCCCATCAGCTCGCCCGATGCCGCCAGGTAGGCGTTGGCGTAGGCGGCCGGCGAGAACTTCTTCATTCCATCGTACAACTGCTTCACCAGTTTGCGGCCGTGCATCATCGCCTTCGATAGGTGCTGCGGATCGGTGGGATCAGTGATCCAGAGGTGGCCGGTGTTGTGGCAGACCGTCGCCGGCCCGACCAGCAGCGTGATGAAATGGTAATCCCGCACGAGCGGGTAGCGCCCGCTGTCCCGCATCTTGAAGATGGGCGACTCGTGGTGATTGCCGAACGGCTGGGCGAGGCCGTAGTTGAGGGCGTATTCATCGACGTTCGAGATCATGAAGCAGTGAGTGCACGGCTGAAGCTCGCCCGTCCCCTCGGCTCCCATCTCGAATTGCGCTCCGGCCCACGCGCAGACGTCGCCGTCGCCGGTGCAGTCAACGTACGTCTTCGCCCGCACGGCGGTCAGACCGGCCTTGTTGGCGAGGAGCACGGCTGTCACGGTGCCGCGGCCATCAGTCTGCACCGCGCAGCATCGCGTATGGAACAGCACGCTGGCGCCGGATGCGGTCACCATGTCGTCCCAGATGCGTTTCAGTGCCTCGGGATCGAGCCGCACCCAGTCGAGCGCGTCCGGACGGACGTGGGGGATGCCGGCCTTCGATGCGGTGAAGACTTTCTCGGCGATGCCGCGATAGATGATCTTCTCGCCGTCGGAGAACGGGCACCACGCGGCGAGCAGGCCGGCGGTCGCCATTCCCCCAAGGCAGCCGGTGGCTTCGGCGAGAAGCGTTCGCGCGCCCTCTCGAGCCGCCGCGATCGCCGCCGCCGAGCCGGCCGGCCCGCCCCCGAGCACCACCACGTCCCATGAATCGTCGAGAGGGATTTCCTGTTGCAGGTTGAGTGTTGCCATTTGCAGTGTTCCTGAGCCGTTTTCCATTAGCCGAGCAATGGACAGGATGGACACGATGGACCGAATGGACCGAATGGACCTCAGGGGACGCGTGTGTCATCTCAGCCGAAAGCCCAAAGCCCATAGCCCATAGCCTGATCCGCTATTTCATCCATAGGCCTGCTATTTGGCCATCGGACAATCCGACCGCCAGCAGGTCGCCCATCCACGCCAGTCCGGTGATGTCCTGCGGCAGAAGCTCGGACGCCATGACCTTGCCGGTGGCGGCGTCGAGCAGTTGCAGCGTTCCGCCCCAGCAGGCGACGGCCACGATGCCATCACGCGGCGCGATGTATTTCGGCAGGCGATCAGCAATCTGAATCCGCCAGGCGATCACGTCTTCCGGCTGGCCGGCCATGGATTTGAGCGCGTAGACGAGCCCGGTCGACTCGCAGCCGACGAGCAGGCCATCGCCATTGGGCGCGAAGACCGACGCTGTGTTCCTGGCGTTCTTGCCGTACTCCGCGAGGAGCTCCTTTTCGACCGGCAGCGGCACTTGCGACGCGATCTTGCCATCGACGGGGGACAGCAGCATGGGCTTGGAGCCATCGGACACGAGGAAGTTCGCGCCGAGCCGGCGGATGCCGAGGTTGCCGTTCACGCCGGGGATGGTGGCGGCCACGGAGCCATCGGCGGTGCTGATCAGCCGGGCGTCCTTGGCGGCCAACGCGACAAGCGTGGCTCCGTCGGCGACGAACGCGGCGCTGAAAATCGGATCGGGCGCGGGCCGCTGGGGCTGGGGAGCAAGCTTCGGCCGTTGTGGCCGCTGGCCGCGATCCTTGGCGGGGGCCGCCTGCCATTGCTTGTCGGCCTCCTGCCAATCGGCCGTCAGCTTGTCGCGAGCCGGCTTGTCGGCCTGCCACGCCGCAAGCTCGGTCCGCCATTGCTCGATGGCTTTCGGGGAGACGCCGCCGACCGTCCACGCGCGCTTGCCGTTCGTGAACAACGTGATCCGGCCGTCAGTCGCACCGGCGGCGATACTGGCTCCGTCGTCGGATACGGCGACGAACGTTGCGGGCGGAAGATTGCCGTCCGCGAACAGCGGCTCGTCGAGGGTGCGCTTGCCCTTCGCACTGAAAGCGGCGACGCGGTGCGAGGCGACGGCGACCGTGCCGGCATCGGGTGCCACCGCAAGCCTGCAGCCATCAGTCGGCTGGTCGGCTCCTCTCGTGCCAACTTCTTGCTGCCATACCACCTTGCCTTTCGAGTCGATCACGGCCAGCGTGCCGTCCTGGCTGAGCGCGGCGACCGTCCCGTTCGCAAGCGGCCTGATGGACGCGCGGTCGGGCAGCGCAACCGACCACAGCCGCTGAATGGCCGGCTGCTTCGGTGGGGGAGTGGTGGCGGGACCGACGTCGGCCTGCGCCGGCGCCACATGCGGCATCAGCGGCTCGAGGCCGGCCGCGATCTCGTACATCGTGCCGGCGGCCTCGCTCAATCCTGCAGCGTCATAGGCGATCAGGGCTACCGATTCCTGGCCGATGCCGATGATGTCGCGCTGCCACGCGATGCAGCCGCGCGATGGCCCGGGGCACTTCGCCTTGTCCGGCGTGTAAGGCAGCACCTTGTTGTCCACTAGGAACTTGATCAGCGGGTTGTCGTCGGGATTGCCGAGCAGGATGACGGGGCCTTGCACGGCGAAGCCGACCTGGATCGGGTTATATTTCTGGCCCGGCTGGAGGCTGGGCAGGCGGCTGCGATTCAGGCCCACCCACGTCGGCTTCGCCTCGTCGGGCAGTTGGCGCGGCTCGTTCACATCGGATGCTTTCACCACCATGCAGCGAATCGACCACGGGGCCAGGCTCGCCACGATGCGGTCGGCCGCGGCGTCCATGTAGTCGCTGCTGCCCTTCACGATGGTCACGTCCTGATAGGCTCGGAAGAACTTGAAGACGTTTTCGGCGTCGTTGGCGAAGATGACTGCCCGATGCCTCGCCCCGGCAATCGCGCCGCACTGGGCGGGCACGGCCAGCGTGAACTTCGCCGAGCTTGACGTGCCGCTCAGCAATTCCGTGGCTTCGACGGTCCATTCGCCGGGCGGATCGTTCACCGCCAGCGGGAGCGTGATGCTGACCGTTCCGAGCCGCGTCGCGCGATACAGGTCGTAGCGGACGTTGCCGAGCGGATCGAGCACGCGGATCCGCACCGGCGCCGATCCGGACAGCACCTGGCCCTTCGTGCAGACGAGCGACGCGGCGATCTCGACTCGGACGGGCGATTCGCCCGCTTGCGACGTGACTGGCGTGACGGTGTAGTCGGAGAAGACGGCCGGTGCGTGAACGAGGACGCCGCCGACCGGCCGCGCGGTGCGGGCGAACGCCTTCATCTGGCCGGGGCCGAATCGCAACTCGCGCTTCTTGCCGCCGCTGAGGTCGGCTGCCGGGCTGCCGAGGACTGCATCGTAGACCATGGCGGTTTGCGGGCCGCGCGGCAGGGCGATTGTGGCCGACGATGCCTTCATGTTCATGCGACCGCCCGTGCGGCCGTCGAACGTGGTGTTCACCATGAAGTAGTAATCGATGTCGCCCTGGCCCTGGTGCGAGACGATGACCTCAGGATTATCGCAGTCGAAATCGGGCCCGATATCGAACTCGGCCAGCTTCTCGAGCAGTGCCTTGGCCACGGGCATCGCCGATTCGATCAGTGCGCCGGTCGTGCTGTACTTCGCCTGCGCGGCGTCGTCGTTGTTCTTGCGGGCTTCGGCCAGCTTCTTGTAGACGTCGAGGCTGATCGGCACGCCCAGCCGCAGCGAGTTCTTGATCTTGACTTGCGAATCGTCGCTGACCACCACCAGCCCGCCCTTGGCGGCGTAGCCTTCCAGCACGGCAATCACCTTGGGATCGAGGTAGTTGATCCCGGGCAGCAGAATGGCCTTGCCGTGCATCGCGAGCGTGCCGTCGAGCACGTCTTCTTCGACAACCGGCATCATGTTCACGTGGGCCAGCTTGCCGGCGAGGTAGGCGAAGTCGATGGCCCCGCGCGAGTGACCGCCGCCCTGGTAGGCCGCCGCGCTGATCTCGCCGGCGACCATGTCCTTGATCTGGGCCTGGAGGTTCTGCGACATCGAGTAGAGCAGCGCCACCTTCGGCCTGGTGACGGGCATCGTGGTGAAGATCGTGCCCAGCCGCGCGAATGTCTTGTTCGATTCCACAATGCCTTCGCTTGCCGGCGTGGTTGTCGGCCGCTGCACTGTCTGATCGGGGGGCGTGGCCATGCCCTGCAGGTTGTTGATGAACGACAGGAACAGCTCGGCCCGCACCTGGTTGGGCGCCATGTCGCGCCACCAGCTCGGGAGGTACCAGTTGGGCTTCACGAGGTCGCGCATCCGGCCGAACTCGAACGTGTATGACGGGTTGAACAGCATCAGGGCGTAGCCGCTGTAGCCGCCGTGCCCGCTGATCACCGGCAGGCTGCGCGTCACGTTGAAGTAGTAGCCGTCGGCGTAGGCGCCGAAGCCGTAGACGCTCTGCGTGCAGGGGATGAAATCGGGCCGCGTGCGATAGACGCCATACGCGGAAATCTTCTCCATCGCGTCCATGAAGCCCAGCTTCCACCGGTTCATCTCGTGCCATCGGGCGGCGGCTGCGGGGTCGTCGGGGTCGACCTCGAAGTATTGCGGAGGTTCCTCGCCGAAGGCTGCCCGATAGCTTCGGTCCTGCGAGGGAAGGTTGAACGGCACCATCACGTCGGTCTTGGCGTGCTTCCACCAGGTGAGGCCGGGCTCGTCGTGGAAGTGGACGCCGATGCAATTGGGGGCGGTGCGGTCCCTCAGCGCCTCCATGGTCGCGACGGCCGCGGCTCCGCCGATGACGTAGCTGTCGCTCCAATCGCATTCCATCCGCAGGTTCATCTGGTGCCCGCCGGTGACGGAGCAGCAGCGCATGAAATCGGTCCCCGCGCGGATCATGTCATCGAGGGAGATGCCCCCGTAGGATGCGTAGTTGAGGTTATAGCCGAGGCCATCCTCGCCGAGCAGACCCTGTTCTGCCCCCTCGGCGCGGCTGCCCCACTGGATGAGGCGGAAGGACGTCTTGCGAACGTGGTTGTAGACGCCGATCTGCGATTTCGCGGTGGCGCCGCCGGCGCTGGCGTTGATCTGATAGATGCCGGGGCGCAGCAGCCAGCCGTTGATGACGAGATGCTCGATCGCTCGCGGGCCGTTGGCGGCCTTCAGAGGAAACGCGAGCACGACCGTGCTGCCGTTATCGCCCGTCAGCGTCATCGCAAGCTCGGTCGCCTGCAGGTTCTGATCGCCGGTCCGAAGCACCGAGACGTCGATCATCTCGTTGGTCTGGTAGTTGGTGCGGCCGAGGGGGAGGGCGATTTCGAGCGCGGTTTCGGCCGCGGCCGGAATCGAAATGGCAATGGCCGCAACCGCCGCTGCACAGCAGAGCCAGAACAGCCTCATGCGAATCTCCTTTCAATACGGGAAGTGCCGGATGCCACGGTGGAACATTCTACCAGATTGATCGCGCAATACACACCTTCTTTATTCATCATTCTTCATTCCTCATTATCCTTTCAGAGCTCCCAGCGTTATCCCCTTCGTGATGTGGCGCTGGAGGATGATGTAAACGATAAGCGTTGGCAACATGATCAGGACGAGGCCGGCAAACGCCATGCCCCAGTCGCTGCGATACTGGCTGGCGATGGTGACGTCGGCGAGGCCGAGCGGCAGCGTGCGGACGCTCTGCGAGCCTTCGCCCGACAGGAACATGAATGCGATGAAGAACTCGTTCCACGTACCGAGGAAGCTGAAAATGCCGACGGTGATCAGGCCGGGGCGGGCCAGCGGCAGCATGACGGACCAGAAGGCGCGGAAGTCGCCGGCTCCGTCCAGCACGGCCGATTCATACAGGGCGCTCGGCAGCGACCGGAAGAACCCGGTCAGCACGAAGATCGCGAACGGGAGGCCGAACGCCACGTATGCGATCAGCAGGCCGAGCAGCGAGTTGAGCAGGTGCAGCCCCTTCATCTGGAAAAACAGCGGCACGATAGCGAGCTGCAGCGGGATCATCAGGCCGGCAAGGAAATAGAAGAACAGCGGCTTCGCCCCGCGGAAGCTGAACCGCGACAGCGCGTAGGCCGCCATCGAGGCCAGCAGCAGCGTGAGGCAGATCGTCGCCCCCGTCACGAGCACGCTATTGAGGAAGTACTCGGAGAAGTGGCCGCGGGTCCATGCGTTCCCGAAGTTCCGCCATTGGAGGTCGCCCAGCGCCGGCATCGAGAACGGCCGCTCGAAGATCTCCTTGTCCGCCTTCAGCGACGTCCCCAACAGCCAGATCATCGGATATACGACGATGGCGGCGTAGCACAGCAAGACGGCAAGGATCAGCGACATGGTGAGGGGGACGCGAGGACGCGAGGACGCGGCGACGCGAGGATTGGATGACTGGTGGTCGGCATTCATCAGAATTCAACCTTCTCACGCCGCATAATCCGCAGCGTGACGACCGTGCCGAAAAAAACCATCAGGAACAGGAGGACTGCGATTGCTGTCGCTTCCCCCACGCGGAATTCGGAGAACATCGTCTGCACCATGCGCGTGCCGATCACGTGGTTCCCGGTCGTGGGAGCCTGGTTGGTGAGCAGCCAGATCACTTCGAAGGTCTTCATTCCGCCGATGACCATGAACACGACGGAGATGGACAGGACGTCCCATATGAGCGGGACGGTGATGGACCAGAACTGGCGCCACGGTCTGGCGCCGTCCATCTCGGCGGCCTCGTAGAGGCTTTGCGGAATGCTTTCCATTGCGGCGAGGAACAGGATCATGTTGAAACCGCACGCACCCCAGATCGACATCGGGATGAGCGCCCAGTAGAGGTTGTCCTGCGAGAGCCACGCGAACCCGGCGAAGCCCTGCAGCCACGCGCCGGCCGGGCCGATGCCCATCCACGACAGCCCGCGGCCGATGCCGGCCAGCGCCGCGTTGATCGGACCCCCCTGCGGGTTATACATGTGCATCCACAGCAGCGACACGGCCGCCGTGCCCAACACGTTGGGGAAGAAGAACACGATGCGGAAGAAGCGCGAGCCCCGCAAGCCCCGGCTTATGCACGCCGCGAAGAACAGCGACAGCGGCAGCACAAACAACGGAATCACAATCATGATGAACAGGTTGTTGCGCAGCGCGATCCAGAATGCATCGCTTTCAAACAGCAGGCGGCGGAAGTTCAGCAGGCCCACGAACGCCTTGCCGGTGAGGCCGTCCCACCGCGTGGTGCTCCACGTGAACGATTTTGCACAGGGCACGATGACGAAGACCGTGTAGAAGAACGCGGCCGGGCCCACGAACGCGATGATGGTCTTCCAGCGGGGGCGGAGGGCGGCGGCAGTCTCAACAGGCGGACGCGAGAGCACAGCGGCATCAGGACGCTAGCGTGTGAGCCGGACCCGCCTCAACGTGCCGGCGAGCCATGCGGTGACGGCGGCCGCGAGCAGGCCGAGGAGGATGACCGGCTTCCAGACGTGGCGCACGGTGACGTGGTCGGGATTGGCCGCCTTCTGGCGAATCGCCTGCGCCCCGGCCTCCAGCTTCCGCGCCCCGTCGGCCGGCGTGATCTTGCCCGTGAGCAGCTCGAACCGCACGTCGTTCCAGTATTGCTCCATTTCGGGCGCGATCTCGCTGGCGGCGGCCCCGTAGCTGGTCTTCGCGGCGCTGATCACGGCGGCAAGCTCCGTCAGGTCGGCCGACAGGGCGGTCTCGTTCACCCCCCGGATGGCCACCGGGAAATCC
>Ga0172362_10003786_pt1 | contig 13069 bp, 19 predicted proteins | sample LakKivs1_kivu2a2_FD_114534 | JGI IMG/M metagenome (GOLD analysis project Ga0172362, IMG submission 114534) | Sediment microbial communities from Lake Kivu, Rwanda - Sediment s1_kivu2a2 | ecosystem: Environmental > Aquatic > Freshwater > Lake > Sediment | place: Rwanda: Western Province, Lake...
CATACTTCCGCGATCCTATGGATGGTCAGATAGATAGGAGGCCTTATTGATGCAGAAGATAGATGTTGGCGATAAAGTGGAGTTATTGGCGGACACTCCTGATAAGGGTGTTATCGCTTCGGTCGTAGCTGTTTATATCTTTAGAGGTAAGAAGTATTATGATCTCGAGTTTACTGATTATGATGGGGTTGAAGTATCTTGGCCTTCTGCTACTGCCGCTATAATTAAGAAGGTTTCTTAGTTATGAATTATCTACCGGCTTTAACTTCTCTACAACGCAACATGCACTTTACAGAGAATGTTTTACGACAGGGTTCTCTCAAAGACTTTGAGGCCCCTAAGGCTTGGCGGGGTAAACATCTTTATATCTCTGATAAGGCGTGGTTGGTAGATCAGCGACGTCTGAAGACAGCTCCTCGTGGAAGTCTTGAGTTTGCGAGTCTCTCATTGCTCGTCAATATCATGGATGACTACGGTCCTCGTAATGTTCCCTTTTGCCTGGCTGATGATCTCTTCCACAGCATTCGCAGTAGCGACTATTATTCTTTGGTGGAACGACTGAAATGGCTACGTAGTCGTGGCTACATACACTTTCGTAAGTAATTGAGGAAGTATAGCTATCTTGAGTATAGTTGTCTTAACGGGTCGATTGGCCAGCGTTGGCAGTGTTGTAGTGTGCCCGCTAGCTTGTTTGGGTTACTTACTCAATGGTACAGCTATTGTCTACTTTTATCCCTGTGGACGCCACCTTTATCCTCTTTATTAGTGGTGGCAATTTGAGCCACAAAGGAGTGTGATTTGCGCAAGCGTTAAGGAGGTGATGTTATTTATTAATCACTATTTCTCTTCTACTTGGGGTCATAAAAATTTTTAAGGAGTACTATGAAAAGATTTCTTGCTTTACTACTTGTTGTCGTTACTTGTTTACTACCTTCTTCTGTCTCTGCGGTTACCTATGATTCAACTTTGGTGTTAGATAATAAAGACACCACTACGTGGGCTCGTATTTCGGATGGGTGTTTGGGCACCTTGTCTTATAATGCTAGTGGTCCAACTTTCAGCTTCTCTTTTACGGCTACTGGTTTGGAAGCCACAACGGCTTATTCTTTAATTTACTTTGCCAATCCTTATCCAGGCAATAATCCCGGTGCCCTTCTTGGTACTGGTACATCTGCTGCTGATGGATCTTTAAGTATTATTGCTTCTCCCAACCTCAATAAGAGTTTGCCGACTCCTCCGGATGCTAATATGCTTATCGATCACTCTTTGCCTCCAGATAATTATGCTCATGCTCATGGTGCTAAGATTTGGTTGGTGCCTTCATCTTGTTATAGTGGCCCCAGCGTTACTGTATGGTCACCAAGCCGCTTTCTTTTCGAGACCGACATGATGACCTATCTCGACACAGATTTAGGTGGGGGTACTGGTGTTCCTCTAACTACTACAGTTACGGAGCCGGCAGCTACTATTGGTTTATCGGTTAGTCCCCCTTCTATCACCTTTGGTAGTGTAGCTATTGGCTCTTGTTCTGCCAATAATCCGATCACTTTGACCAATACAGGCAACGTACCTATTAAAGTCACGGCTGTTACGTCTTCCGGCTTTTACACTGATTGCCTCAAGATAAACGATGTTACGGCTAATGGTTGGTTATCTACTACTATACCAGTAGGTGACAATCTTATAGTACAAGCCAAGGTTTGTCCTACTATGGCTTACTCGGGCACTATTACTAGCACTACCGGTGTTAATTTCTTAGCGTCTTTTGCTCCTTAATATGAGATACTTTATAGTTGTAATACTATTGGCGGGGCTACTATTTTATAGTGCCCCTGCCTTTGCAGACTCCGGAGTTTCCATTTCTTTAACCACTACCGTTATTGGTAGCTCAGGAGGTTCTGGAGATAATGGTTATGTTGGTTCTCGTGGCCCTTCTTCTTTTGTAGATGTTACTTCTCAGCTACCCCAGTCTTCCTCTTCTTATATGCCACCACAGCAACCAACGTATATACCTTTACCTACTCCTAGTCTTAGTACTTCTACAGTCTCGCCGCCTAAGACACCTCCTATCTCTTCACCTTCTACGTCTCAGCCTTTTGACTGGCTTCCTTACATTGTCGTCCTTAGTGCTACTGTTTTGATTGGTTTTATAGTTTGGTGGTTGTCTCGTCGTCGCAGTATTGCTTAGTGGGGGTTTCATCTTTGCTACTTCTTATATATGGCCCTTTCTCCACTGCTATGACTTACACCGCTTGTTTGGCTTATTTGATACACAAAGAAGTGATCATTGATTCACCGGTTATGCGGTACGGTCCTTGTTATGATACTTTACAAGTGCCGAATTTAAGCCACAAAGGAGTGTGATTTGCGTAAGCTCTACGAAGTTCGTTTCCGTGTCAAAGTTGGACCCAATAGATGGCAGAAGAAGAGTCGCTTCTATTGGGCCCAGTCTCCTGATGAGGCTGCTCGTTGCTATAAGGGAGATGGTTATATCATGTCGGTAGAAAAGACGAGCAAGGATAAATTATTGGGGGTTGGTTCTTTCTTCACTCTCGGTAGAGATCTTTTACGGGATCTTCAAGCTTCTGCTCCTGGTCAGACACTAGAGCAGGAGTTAGAGACTAAGAAGAAGGAGAGACAAAAACACAGAGAAAGGAGATTCTATGCAAAACAGAGGAAGGAGGCCACCTATTAATCTCGACGATTTACAGGGTGGTCCGCAAGAAGAAGAGGGACCCGGTCGAGGCTCTCTTAGTTACGCACAAGCTCAAGCTCCGCAGCCTCCGCGAAAGGCGGGCGGTAGGTTATCACAAAATACGCAAGGGGGTACTATGAATTTCGCAAGTCTTTTACTTTCTGTCGTCGCGGCGGCCGCTATCTCTTTCTTGTTGGTCAACCAAATGGCCGCGTCCAAGGCTGACCTAGACAAGTTCAAGACTGATATTTCCGCTCAGGTTTCTACGGCTGTTGCCCCGGCGACTACTGGTCTTGCTCAAGCTAATACTCGTATCGACAACGTCATCGCTTCAACGTCTGGTTATGTTAAGTCGGAGGCCTTATCATCTTATGCTCTCAAGACCGACATCGTATCAGGTGCTAACTATTATACCAAAGCGGAGATAGATGATTTCCTTAAGAAGAAAGCCAATGTTGGCTCTACTACTACTCCGACAAGTCCTTCAACCCCTACTAGTGTCAGTGGTGGTTATACAGTTACTGTTGACAAGACTCAAGTCATTAGTATGGCTACCGACACGGGCAACAAAGACGTCACTCTTACCGTCGTCAATGGCTCTGGGGTAGGTGGCAGTCCCGCTCTTGTTATCAATCTTACTCCCGTTAGTCCTTCTGCTTATGATACCGCTAAAATCACTACCTATACGGCTTATAGTACCTTGTCGGGTTGGACCGCTGCTACGTCAGCCTCCAAGCAAAACATGTCTGATGTACCTACCTTGGTGCAGAAGCTCTTTTGGATTGCTCCTAGTTTCTATCTCGACAACGGGGCTAGCAAAACTATATGGATGCACTTCGACGTTAAAACGGTTGATGTTGTTACTTGGAATCTTACAGTTCAGGTTCTTAATTAAATAAGGAGGTTTTTGTGGACGTCGTTATTACTGTAGCCGCTTGGCTAATGTTTGCTTCTTTCTTAGGTCTTTTACTTTGGGACGTCATTCGCGGTAAACCTACCCGTGTTTATGCTATCAAGAAGGGTATGAACACCATCGCTCGTGTATCTCTTAGTATTGGTCTTCTTTTAGGTGTCGCTATTCTTATAGTCTTGACGCCTTTTATCCTTGACTTCTTTACGGCTCGTTTAGTATTTCCTTTACCACCAGATGGAGGCAGTCTTAACATGGCCGCCTTGTCTTCCTACTTTTGGGTTTGCTTCCTTACCTTGTTTCCTCTTTGGTTCTTTCTCCGTATTCTTGATGTCACCGTCTTTCCTTACAGTCGTGCGGAATTGCAGTGGCAGAGTGATCAGAAGAGCAGGCAAAAGGAGGAGGGGGCTAAGCTGCGATCTAAGATAAGGACTTTCTTTTCCCGCCGTCGCCCTTCAAAGGGAGCCTAGCTTATGCATTGGCTCGTTGTCGTTGTTGCAGCTTTACTTCTTCTACCTATCATTGGTGCTTGCATTTATTGGTTTTGTTTACACTTCAGGAGACATCTTAGCTAACTATTACGTAACTACTTAGTGGGGTTTTTATCATGTCGGCTTTGAGATTTTATCGTGTCACTTTTGCGGAGGCTACACAGCTATTAGCTCTTCTTCGCTCCGTAGCTAAGAATGGCCCTTATAAAGAGGTTCGTTCTGCGGCTAAGCGGCTTATACGAGAGCTTGAGTATGTTCGCAGCGACGTTGATTACAGTCCTACACGGGGCCACCAGATCATCCTTCGTAAAGATGATGATGTTAATCTTCTCAATGACATGGCGGATGCTTTAGGCATTGCTATAAAGGATTAGATCTTGGGGGAGGCATACTGGTCGGGTATCTTGTCCTATGGGTATTCTGTTATCTTGGCCCTCCCCCTTGATCGTTCTCCAGCGCACCACTAGGCTTACCTCTTTGTCTTTCAGTACGGTCTTTACGGCTCCGAGGTTTTCATCCACCAACAGTATCTCTCTACCGGCTAGGAGGTCTTGAAAGTCTTTTTCTGTTAGTTTTAAGTCACTATAGCCTGCGCTACGTTGCTTAAGACCTTCATCTTGTATTATGGCGTATAGTTTCTGTTTTATAAAATAGCCTCGCTGTCCTTTGCCGAGGAAGATGAGGTCCCCCACTTCCTGTCCCGTTGTTAGCTCCGATGTTGTGAAGATGGAGTCTGTATCGCAGTAGAAGATATCTCCCTCTTCTTTAGCTTTCATCATACAATTAAAGTGTCTTACTCTCGCCTCCGCTCTTATACGCATTGAGATAGCTGGCTTAATGTACGGCATCTTCTTTGCGTATTCTTTTGTCTGGAAGTATAGCTCCTCTACGTCTACTGGGTAGTAGCCACTCATGTTTCCGTCGCCTATTTCTTCGTAGTAGCGGATAACATCCCGCCATCTATTTTGTCCTAGTTTTCCGCTAAGGGCCAAACCGAAAAGTTTCCAGAAGCTGTCGCTCTTACCCCCTCGTAGTCTTGAACACACAACTCCGAAGCCTTTTAATATTGGGGCCTCGTCGGCCGTTAGCTTGCGTCTTATACTTACGTCTACTCCTTTTGCGGCGGCGTTTTTTAGTTCTCTTATATCCCACAGACCTTCAAATTCCCCTACTGGAAAGACCAACCTTTCTCCTAGTCTTTTTGGTAGCGGTCCTACGTACCAATCTTTCGGCACGCTGACTCTTGCTTCTCCTATAGTGCCGGGTCCTTCCAGCGTAGCTTTATCCCAATGAAGTTTGCCTATCGGTACGTCTACGTCATAGCACGATACGTACATGGACTTGATGTCGTATTGATTAATGTCTTCTCCATATCTTTTATACACTTCGTTGCGCCCGCCAAATGTAGCTTGTCTTATGAACGTTTCGAAGTCTTCGTTAGCTTCAACGTTGCGTAGTTCATAGAAGCCTTTATTAAAGGCCTTGGCAGCTGTTGTAGCTAGAGACACTGATGGACTAATACTAAAGTAGGTACCTAGTTCTTCGCACACTTTATCAAGAGCCCAGCTGAGAGACATACAGTCTGTACGAAGATAGTCTCTAAAGGTTTGTAGGTTCTCTCCCATTTCCCACGGTGCTCTTGTTTGCCCGTGGTCCCACACTCCCTTTTGTTCCACTTCGAAGGTGGCTGTCATTTTCTTTAGCGACATCGGTACTAGCAGGTATGAGTCTTCGAATGTTACGTCAGGTACAACCCACTTAAGTTTAGCTAGTCCCATTTCTAGGTTGACCTTTTCGTCGTGTTGACACAAGCATGCCAGTAGTAGTTTATTGTCATAGCGACTGGCATAATGACCGTATAGTCTTATACCCTTGCAGTTTTCTTTAATGTGGCTTAGGAATCTCCACAGCACGTCATCTTCATCGTCTTCTTTGATGAACTCCTTATATTCTATACCATCGAAGAATCCCACCGCTATAGGTTTAACCCAATTAAGGGCTTCGATATCAAATGTTGGCAGCATTACTGTTACTCATTTAGTCGATGTACATCCATGTTAGGTTTGCATAGAAGCTACCTTTACATCTCTCGACGTTTGTACATCTCAAGACGTAGGAGTTACCTACGTGATGTAGCACCTTATGATAACTCCCTAGACCTCCTGAGTACCTTGTCTTTACCTCCGTTATTTGGAGCTTGCCTATTAGGCAGAAGGGACACATTACTGCCTTTACGTCTCCTACTCTATCGAAGTCGTGCCCGTGTAGGCCTAGTTGGTTCTTTGCGAAGTCCTCGAAGATATAGAGGTCTTGGGGACCTAGTAGCCTCCCCATCTCTTCTATCTCATAGACGTAGTCGAAGGTCATCTTCTTTTGTTCGTCTTTATCACCCATGTTTACTTATCTCCTTTTTGAGATCGCTGTAGATGGCGTCTGCTTTTTCATCGATGCCGCCGCTTATTATTTTGAATTTCATGTTATGTAAATTAAGAAATCCTAACATAGATGTATGTATAAAATCGTTGTAATCTCTTAATTCTTTAGCTCGAATTCCATCTTCGGCCAATTCATCGGGCTTATCTAAAAAGTATATAAAATCGTAATCTTGCGCGCAAATAATCTCTTTATATATGTCAGTTAGTACTTCTAAGTCTTTTTGATTACGGAAGTCTACTAACCGTAGGGTGTATGGGAAGGCTACGAAGAGGGGGCAGTCTAAGAAGACTAGCTGCGCGTTAGGGGCTGCGAGAAGTTCTAGGCTACGTTGCTTCTTTACGATCGCTAGCTCTTCGAAGGTTGTTGTTGGTGGAGCTCCGTACTTACTGATGAACTCTCTTGCATATTCTGCGATATACGCGGTGATGTAACCTTCGGCGCTGAAGCGTCCGGCTAGCAACATAGCTATTGTGGTTTTGCCGGATCCTTGCGATCCACCCAAAGCTACCTTTACCTTCATGCGTCTTCGCCTCCGCGTCTTTTGTAGCGGTGGTAAAATACTTTTTGCTTAGCATCATAGCCTTTGACGGGATGTAAATGCTTCCACGCTTTCTTGAAGTCTTGTGGAGTATTGAAACCTTCTTGTTGATATCTCTCCTCTGCAACTATACAGAGCTCTACCTTTTCCACTGCGTAGATTTCGAAGGGTATACCGCGTAGATAGAAGATATCTCCCGGTTTACCCATCATCCTACTTCTTGTTGTGGCCACTTTGCGACCTTCAAAGGACGCTTCGATAAGATCTGGCATGAAAGGTATAAATACTCTCATTGTTCCTCTCCTTGTTTAGTAAGTCTTTCTTGCAGGTCTTTCCCGAACTTCTTGGTGGCTTCTTCTCCAGTCTCTCTTGGTTGTCGGATACTTATGAAGAGCTTGGTTACCACGTACGGCGTTTGTTTATCTACCTTGTCTGTGTAGCGTTTAGCAATATCGAGGATATCGTCTACTTTGTTATTGAGAAAGTACTTTTGCGGTACTTCGTAGCCCAACACTTCTTCTCCCCATACCATAATAGAGGTGTCTTCATGCATAGCTGCCATGAAGGTAGTTACTTCCGGCAGATCCCTACCTTTCTTTAGTCTTCCCAGCTTCACGTCGAAACCTGCGAATTTCCACTTGAAGTCCTTATATCGCTGTCCTTCTTGTTCGGCCAGTGTTAGGAGATAGGGGCTAGCTTCTTTGAATCTCGCCGGTGTCATGTTTTTGAGCTTGTAGATTATATCTACACCTGTAGCCCACCTAATGTCTTGTCGCAGTATTTGCTGCGGCGCTGTTATATAGCCCTTTTCTAACAGTATCATAGCAGCAGATGGATAGCCGCCGCGGTCATATGGTAGTTTATATGCTTCTTTTGGCATCTTATAACCTCCATTGAGCTAACTCTGGATATTCTTTGCTTGTTACGTCGAAGGGGGATATGTAGAAGAAACCTTCTTTATAGTCGGCGTAACTTACGGTTCTTCGCTGCTCGTAGATCATAATATGATCATCATCCTTGCTGCGGTGTTCTATATAGTAAGCTACGTCACTATCTTGTCGCCACTCCTCTTGTGTGGGTATATAGAGGTTGTCTAGCTTCATGTCTTCTCTTTTTATTTCTATATAAGGTCCTCTACCTCCAACTACTATTCTCTCGTAGCCTTCTGCTATTAGTGTGTCTTCTTCCTTAGTGAAGAGTTGCAGTCTTTGACCTTCCATGGGTACTAACATTTGTAGATACTTAGTCGGCATTGTTGTGCTCCATGAAGGCTCTTATGGCATGGCAGTAGTCGTCTATTTGACGCTCGCTCCACGATTGCTCGTACCACTTTTCTATTCTTGGTTTCACCAGTCGCAGTATACCCTTTGGTCCCTTGAATTGTGCGAAGACTCTTTCTTCTTCAATGTCTCCATAGCGTCGTTCTTTCATTGCCTTATTCCTCCTAGAACACTTGTAGTATTGCAGCGGTACCTTTTGCGAATTCCATTACTAGGTAGCCTATTAGTCCTACTGCTGCTATGATAAGGATTATACGCCACACCATCTTAGTCGTCTTCCTTTTTTATGCGATTGCGCCAGCTATTAGTTGCTACCATAGCTAGCAGTCCTATCACGATAACACCAATTCCAACGAGGACGGCCTGCCAACTGCTGTCTAGCAACGTTACTTGTCCCACTATTTGTGTAATATTAGCTATTTCTGGTGGTACATCTTTGAGTATTGGCCATGCTACGATGATAACACCGAGGCCTATTAACATCAGTATTGTTGCTTCGGTGCTTTTCATCTTTGTTTCCTGATGATATGAGTTCCCTGGGATAGCAGTTGCCACGCCGACTCTGTGTATAGCTTTGGGTCTCCATCGGCAGTAACTACGTAGTTATCTAGGAGGAGATTGCCATATGCGTCGAAGGTAAGGTTATCGGTAAAGTAGTGGACGCCCTTTCCCTGTTCGTTTACTAGTATCCAGTGGGTGTATTTACGAATATCGTCTTGTGTGTATTGTGGTCGGCTACTCAGCTCTTTTGCAACTCCTATACCCAGCAGTATTACCAGTGCTGAGGTTAGCACTATTAGCATTGCGGTTTTTGCTTTAATTGACATGTCTCACCTCCTTATCTTTTATATATTTTACGTTGCCCACCTTTCCACATTGACCAATCTAGGCCCCAGTCCATTTCCCATACGAAGGGTATGTGGCCACTTACTAGCTCCATCGAGTACTCCTCCAACTCTTTTTGTATGTCATCTAGTAGGTCTTTGTGCGGTGCGTTGATAGTGATAGAGTCATGTACGGGCCATAGTGGCCAGATACCCCATTTATTTCTGTTTTCCCACAGGTGCAGCATATTTAATAGCATGAGGTCGCTACCAGCTGATTGTATTGGAAAGTTAACAGCTTCCCTTTCTACCTTCTTGATATTTGTGGCAGTAATGAGCCCGAATCTTCTCCGTCTCCCAAAGTAGGATTCCAGATAGCCATTGCTGCGCAGGTCTTTCATTATCATCTTGTAGTAGTTGTCTAGTTGCGGGAAGGTCGTTTCAATTGCTGACATGAGGGGTTGCATAACGTCGTCACCCACTTGTCGGGCTATCGACTTCCATGTTCGCAGATATATTTTCCCGAACACTACAGCTTTAGCTGCTATGCGCATGTCTTTGGCCCTATCGCTACCATAGGCGATTGTTGACACAACGTTGTGAGGATCGTAGTCGTCTAGCTCCTTAGGGGACGCCCCCGCTTTTCTTCTTTCATAGTCTTTTCGGAATAAACTGCCGAGGTCTTCGTCGCCGCTGACCATATAGTACCATCTTAGTTCGTTGCCTTTTACGTCACCGTGTATAAAGACTTGGTCTACTTCCGGTAGGAATATTTCTTTCATACGACTTTTACGTGGGATGTTCATGATAGATGGGTTTTCACTACTTAGTCGTCCGGTTACGGTGCCGTGGATTTTGATGCTTGGGTGAATGCGGTAGTTGCGATCTACAAACTTGGCGAAGCCTTCGATGTAGGTGCCTTTCATTTTATTGATTTGTCTGTACTCTATTATCTTGCTAACAATAGGATCTTCTGCCCACTGTGCTAGCACTTCTTTTCCTGTACTTGGTCCGTAGTATCTGTCTACAGGGAAGCCAAGGACGTTGTATAGTAGATCTGCTACTTGTTGTGGGGAACTTGGATTGACCCACTTACCCGTCATTTCGAAGAGTTCTTGTTCTATTGCCATCATATCTTCTTCGAGGACTGGGTGCATCTCCATTAGTTTCACTGGATCTACACGAATACCTCTATGTTGGATGTCTATGAACATACGCACAGCCGGCATTAGCAGTTTGTCCATCACTGGCATGTTACATTCTTGCTGCAGCACCTTCTTAAGTTGCAGGGTTCTCGTTACATCTTTGGCTAGATATTCGTAGCGTACGTTGGTTGGTATAATTTTGTAGCTAGCCGTTTTCTTTTCCTTCTTGGGTAAGTATTCGTCGATATTAGCTTCCCAATCTTCGCTACCAAGATATATGCGCGCTACTTTCTTAAGACCATGACCGCTACTTCTTTCGTCCATTGTGTAGTGCGCTAGCATACCATCGAAGTACACATTGGGGTTTATTCCCATTTGCTTTAGGAAAGCCGCGTCAAATTGAGCGTTCCAGTAGATACCTTTTTTCTTTTCTACGATGTCTTTGAACTCTCCTATAAACTCCCGCGGTACTATGTAGGCGTGGTCGTGTTGACCGGCTATGCCCATTTCTAGTACGTGATCTGGGTCCCATCCATAGGCTACGAAACCGCTGGTTTCTGTATCGATGCCTATCTCTTGGAATTTGTCTACGACATTGAGTACATCACTAAGGTTATCTTTGTCTACTACTGTCAGTGTTGGTTGTACGGACTGCTCGTAGTTACCACTAAGGAAGCGAGGTCCGCTCCTTATACATTCGTAGAAGTCGAAGATGTCGTCTGGCCGTCTCCAGAAGTAGGCGGGGTGTCTTACTGGCAACAGTGGGCCCACTAAACTAGGAATGACTCTACCTTCTACTTCCGTAATACTATAGTCTATATGAGGAGCCAGCTTTTTGAGGGGCATGTCTCCCAATGCTATGGTAAGTTTAGGATTTCTGCCTTTTATATCTTCTATGACGCGGTCGCCACAACATTTTAGGGCTTGTGCTTCTGTGCCCTCTTCTTCTATAGGGCACAACAGTACGTTGGTTATGTAGAATTCACTGACTCCCATTTGTTGCAGCGTACCTCTTAAGACTTTACCGGAGGCTCCTACAAAGGGTCTGCCTTCTTTGATTTCCTCATTTGCCGGGGCCATACCCACTACAACAACGTCGTATTGGCCGTCGTTATCGTGTTGTTCTAGTATCTCCGTACCAATAGTATTACCTTTGCCGTCGTCTAGAGGTCTTTCTATTCTATTGACTCTTGAACCTTCAGGGTATACACGAGGGCTACCCTTCATGGGACATTTATCGCAATCCATTACTTATACCCCCTTGAAGTGACTGATAAAGTCGTCGACGTTTTGCATGGTGATTGTTGGGTAGTCATCTCTGCTATCTAGCATGTTTAGCGGTCCCGGGGATGGCATATAATTATTGTTGAGGCGTCCACTTAGTCCCAATCTTACTGGTAGACTTGAAATCATAATATCCCCTCGTTTCATATTTATCTCCCATGGCGATGTGCGGTTGTCTATGTATACTACCGGTTTATCACTCACCAAGTTTTCTCTTATGAAACTCAGTAGATGACTTGCTACTGCGTAGTAGCTTACGTGATCCTTTAGGATTGAGGCACAGGAGACTACTTCTTCTATAGTAGCTCCTTCTACACAACCGATAAGGCCATCTTTCATAAAGCTACTACCCCAGTCGCTATTTCTAAACTTGAAGAATTCTGCGATTGTCCTTTCTTTGTGGAAGGCTACCGATGGTGTTATAACCATATCAGCTCTAAGACTTTCTCCTGCGGCTACTGTGATGTCCTCGTCCTCTGGTTGCCTTTTACCGTCCTTTGTTCTTGTGTCCATGATAACAATGTTGTTGCTGTCTAGTACCTTTCGTGCGTAGAAGTCAAAGTACTTGTCGTTGTCTAGCAGCCAAGCAGGTATGCAGTACTGGATACTGCCTTTACAGTACTTGTCTAGCATTGCAATTGGTGCTATGATACCGACGTTCATGTTGCTCTTACTTTACTCTTTGTTGTATTAACCACTTAAGGATGGTCCATCCGTCTTGTAAGGCCCGCAGCTGTGGTTTAGTGCCACTGCGACTTCGGTAAATTATTGGTATATACGTCATTCGTAGACCTAGTCTTACTACTTCGCAGTAGATGTTTGCTTCCAGTTCGAAGTCATTGGCGGTGAGTTCCATTCTTTTGAGGGCTTGCGTTTTGAAGACCCATAAGCCCGAACATAGATCCGTCGTTTCTACTTTATATAAGCTCCTAGCTACAGCTGTTAGAAGATAGTTACCTACTTTATTTAGCGATGACATAGCTCCTCTAACTATATCTCCTTTTAGACGACTACCATATATGACGTCGTAGCCTCTTTGTAGTTCTTGTAGCATACTTGGTAGATATGTAGCTGGGTAAGTGCCATCGCTATCTAGCATAGCTACGTAGTCACTATCGATACAACTTAAGCAGTTTCGTACGTTGCGACCCTTACCCTTACCGCCGCTTATAACCTTGGCTCCTTCTTGCATAGCTAGTTTTACGGTACCATTGACACTACTACTATCTCCTACTACTACTTCTACGTCATACTTCCTCTTCAGCTCTTCTACAGGAAGGTCTCTTAGTACCTTTACTATTGTCTTCTCCTCGTTTAGGGCTGGTAGCAAAATGCAAACTTTTTCCACCTATAACATCCTCCACACACTTAATTACGTATTTTTGCTCTTCTGCCGTTAGCTTACTATAGAGCGGTATACTTATGGTTCTCCTACCTATATCTTCTGCTTGCGGAAAGTCTCCCTC
>Ga0172362_10003788_pt1 | contig 13066 bp, 23 predicted proteins | sample LakKivs1_kivu2a2_FD_114534 | JGI IMG/M metagenome (GOLD analysis project Ga0172362, IMG submission 114534) | Sediment microbial communities from Lake Kivu, Rwanda - Sediment s1_kivu2a2 | ecosystem: Environmental > Aquatic > Freshwater > Lake > Sediment | place: Rwanda: Western Province, Lake...
GGAAATGTCTTTGCTCATGAATGGGGGCGATGATTCTAGCTTCAGATAGCTCAACGCCTTACGAACAATATCCGTATAGCGCCGACGGCGAGAGGCCGACCCGGACTTCTTTCCGATTTCCTCTCCAAGATTGGCCACATGACACAGAGTAAGATAGGCCGCAGATTCCTTCCAGAAACGTACATCGCTCTTGAGTGACGAAACCGCAATGCGGACGTCTGCTGGAGTACTGTAACGGATGCGGAGCGTCAGAGCTGGGACCTTAGCAACCTCACAATTAGGATCGTGATCTTCCCCCTCTGTGGCTCCGCAGAACGGGCATTGGTCGATCGTGATCGGCTGAAACTTCATCGAGCACTCCTCGGGAGGTAGAATATCTCACCATGAGCACCTGACTCATCAGAGAACTTAACAAGTCCCAACCGGTGCTTCTCCAAAAGAAACTTCAGAGTCATATCAAGCGTCTCGCCAGAGCCGAAGACTCCCTCGATCTCCTGACGGAGCCTCCAGCCCTTGGTAGCTACAAACTTCTCGACAGTTATCGGGTCCATGACCTATTATACCGCGATCGGCAGAGTTTCCGGCAGCGTGGTCTGATCACGAGCACTGCGATTCGCGTTGTAAGCATCACGGTCCCGTATCTGCAGTTCGAGGACCTGACCGTTGATCACAGCGGGGCGGCCAAGCCGAACCATCTTGTGGAGATAGGAGAAGTACCCGGACGGCTGATCCGGACCGATCGAGGGGCTCATATGATTGATCCGGTACTCGGTCAGAGTATCCCAATCAACCACACCGTCGAGGCTGACGTACAGATTGTACAGGCCCATCTTCTCGGCGTCCGTCAGACTCCGGTTCATGCGCTTCTTCTTGCCGTTCTTCCCCGCAACCGGCATGACATTCTTGCGGTCGAAACGGAAGCTGACACGCTTTTCAGGGGCAGACAGAGCCACATTCCGACAGGCATCAAGAGCCACAGCCTTGCGACGGATCACCCGCAGAGAAGACTTGAGAAACTCCCGGCTGACGACAGGGTCCGGATGGGCCTTCTTCTTGAGTTCATCAACCGTGTGGTCACGAAGGACCAGGTCCAGAATCTTCTTCTCTCGATTGTCCAGGTTGTCCCGCAGAACCTCCAGCAGGTTCTTCTGTTCAATTGCCTCTGCAGTGCTCTTGGTGTCGGAGATGCACTCCTGATCGTCATCCTCGTCATCAAAATCAGTCGGCATCCCGTTGATCTCGCCATAGAGCTTCTGTACCAACCGGCGCCGAGACCTGACAACCTTACAACCCTTCTCGTTGGACTCCAGCACATGGTCAAGCTCGTACGGACCACGGGCTGCCGCCGTCATGACCTTCTGGGCATAACGATATGCCCGGCCGGTAATGAACGTGGCAATGGAGGAAAGCGACGGGTTCCAGATGGCAAGTATACAGGCGTCGTACAGGCGCTCCAGAACAGACTGCTTGAGATCATCAAAATTGATCGAGGCCGGAACCAGCTTGTACTTCCTGTACACGGCGAAGCACTGCACGCCGACGATGTACTCGATCGATTCCTGATTCAGTGTATAGAACTTCCAGAAGCTCTCCGGAACCGAACGGTCCAGACCCGCGGGAATAACGATGTCAACCGACGAGTGTGCGGATTTCGTCGCGAACTCGACCAATGAAAAGCTCTTCCTCATCTTGCCCTCCCTTTGTGAGTCTGGGGGCTGCCCTGTGCAGGGCCGCGCTTTTGTATATGGCAGAGAGTTCTGTGAGACTCTGCCCCATTTCGCAGAGCCATACACCGGCTTTCTGTAGTCCGGCTCCGGCCCAATACCCGATAATGACAATCGCAACTACTACTATGAGGGCGTCCATTATGCCTCCGCCCCCTTGCTGAACAGCTTGTCGAGAAGTCTCCCAAAAGATCCTGAAGCCTCTTCGTCTCTTGCCCAAGGATGTCCCAGATACTCAAGCCTCGGGCGCAACTGCATCACAATGAACTCTGACAGGAACGACTGATTAGAAATCTCACATTCACTCCGGGGGATAAGGCCCGCGTACTCCTTCTGCAACCGCTCCCACGCCGAATAGATATCGGATATCGTAATCAGCAAGGTGTCAGCTTCCTCCGCATTGTCCGCCAATGCAAATGCCATTACCGGAACAGCCAGACTTCTTGCACGGCCGCAATGCTCGGCTCGCTGCACGAAATCCCTGATGACCGTGTTGAACTTGGAAGCACTGATGTCGTCAAGCACCGTTATGATTTCCTCGATGTCACTCTTCATGATAGTCCTCCAAATATAATGACGGCACCGGGTTTTGTCAACTGGAAATGTGTGTGTCTGTGTGTGTACCCAACCAGGGATTCGCAAACAGGCCCCTAAGCACCCCGTTTGATTGCTTCCAACCTCTGTCAATAAAGTAGCGCGTACCATTCTCGTCCGCGTAAATCTGCTCCCGGACATGACTTGTGCCATCCGGAAGATGCAGGAAGGCAACCAAGGCACTACGCCGGCCAACGACTTCAGCCAGAGATTTACCGTCCTCCACTTGGTTCTGCTTCGCCACCCACATGTCGGAAATGACCAAGACCGCCGGACTGCCATCCTCCACAGCCTTGTGAAAAGCTTGCTCCATCAGCCCCACTCCACCGGTGGAGATCTTGAAGGCGCACTCGACAGGGTCATCCGTCACGCTCTCGAAAACGAAGAAAGAGTGACGCCCGGTGGGGCCACCCTGTTGTAGGGCAGCCCGCGCCCGGGCAACCAACTCATCTGCTCGCTGTATCAGAAGGTCGAAACTCATGACTGCCTCCAAGCCGCGTCCCGAACGGTACGCCTGTGTGCCCTGCGAACCTTCTGAACCTCAAGCTCCACTGCAACCTGCAGCATCGTCTTGGAAGGATCCTCCCGAGCCGGAACAAAAGCCGCCTCGCCCATGATGTCACGGAAGTTGGACGCGAACTCCTCAACCTTCCGGATATCAGACATGGCCAGCTTACCGTTGAGCATGTCCACCGCAAGCTGCGGGTCAACCGAGATGGAATGAAGAATGCTGGCCTGCTCAACGACGGCGGCATCGTGCACGTCGTTGATAACCATCACCCTGACCACCTCCGCATCATAACCCGGAGCCACCCACTGCTTGGCCAGAGTCAGCCGCTCACGCAGATCCTCACGGGACAAACCCATGGAGCCCAGAGTCAACGCAACACTCTCGGGAATACCCGCCTTCTCAAGCTCCTCAGTCATCGCCAAACGCTTGGCAATCTTGGCATTACGCTCACGCAGACCGTTGATCGCCTCAATGATGGACGAGAACTTCGGCTCGAACTCCGGATAGAACGTACGGATGGTACCCAAGAACTTGGACGAATCCCTCAAGTGACCGCGATGCAGGTTGACCTGCACCTCAAGGTACTTCAGGAACCGGGTGCTGATACGGTGATCCTCATCATAAACCTCCGGCGCCCAACGCATCTCACTGTCCATGATCTCACCGCGGTTGAAACGCTCATACCACCGCTGGAAACCATCGTTGGCCGGGTCGCCCAGATACTCACCGGGAGACTCAACGAACCGCTCGATGTACTGATACATCGGGTCGCTGGAATCATCCGCCAGAGCCGCCCGACGGGCAGACCGGGCAGAAATGGCATCGGTTGCTTCCTGCTGCTTCCGACCACCATCAAGTTCCTCATCGCTGGCCCACAACCACGTGACCGGCTTGAAGATGAACTTGGCGATGCCGATGATGACATAGACCACAAAGGTCACGGCAGCCGCAAAAACCAACGTGTCAATAACCCGGTGACCGAGGCTCTTGCCCTTTGCGTTCTCCGGACACGGCATCTTAGTCATGGTACTTACCCCCTACTGTCTATGATCAGTCTGAATCCACGTGATAAACCCTTCGCCCAAATCAGGAAGACGGGCGATACCAAACCACAGGAGGACCAGAAGCCCCCCTGTGTAGAAGAGTGCGAAAATCCTCTTGGGATGCATGTTACCCTCCGATGTTCTTGACCACGGACGCAATCTCCGAATCGGAGACCCATGCACCATGCAACCGCTCGGGCTCCGTCACGCCCACATACAGTGCCAGCATGTCACCCGAACCTACCAGCTTCTCAGCACCGTTGGTGTCGAGAATGACCCGGGAGTCAGACTGGGAAGCAACCTGAAACGCCAGCCGCGAAGGAATGTTGGACTTGATAAGACCTGTGATAACCTTCACCACCGGCTTCTGAGTCGCCAGAACCAGATGAATGCCCACCGCCCGGGCCTTCTGAGCCAGCCGGACAATGTGCTTCTCAATCTCCTTGACGGACATGATCAGGTCGGCCATCTCATCAACCACAACCACGATGTAAGGCATACGCACCCCATCCTGATTGTAGCCAGAAATGTTACGCACACCCGCCTGCTCAAGCAACCGATACCGGGACTCCATCTCATCCACCAGACCCGAGAACATCTCCAACGCATCCTCAGGCTCGGTGATGATCTGGTCCACATGCGGAACCTTGGCGTACAGAGACAGCTCAACCCGCTTCGGGTCCACAAGCACCAGCCGGCACTCATCCGGAGTCCGAGTGTAGAGCAACGACATGATGATGGAAGACAGACCAACCGACTTGCCTGAACCCGTCTGACCAGCAACCAACAGGTGAGGCATCTTCGCCAGGTCAAGAACCTTCGGGACACCGGCCGTGTTGCAGCCAAGCGCCATCGGAAGCTCCATCGTCCGGTCCTTGCCGCGGCCGAGCCGGATAGCTTCCCTGATGGAAGCCTTGAACCCAACCGTCGCACGGGACTCGTTGACGATCTCGATACCCACCAGAGAAGTCCCCGGAATCGGAGCAAGGATACGAACCTTGTCAGACTCCAGAGCTACTGCCAAGTCCTCCGAAACCGACCGCAGCTTGCTGAGCTTCATGCCCGGAGCCAGACGCAGCTCATACCGGGTAACCACCGGACCAACCCTCCGGCCCTCAACCGTAGCCTTGAACCCAAACTCCGCCAGCTTCTCAACCACAGCCGCCGACCGGTCCTCGGAACCAGAAACCTCCCGGGACTCCCGGACCAGAGACAGAGAAGGAAACGCATACGCCTTGGGAGCCATCTCGGGCTCACGCAGAGCCTCGAGCACATTGGCGAGAGCAGTCATTTCATCAATCATACCGACCTCCCTTTCTCACCAATTATACCAAAAAAGTGTAAGAATGTCAATAGTAATCTGCATGGTCAAGTGGAGGGTATGGCCACATACCGGCACCACCCCTCCACCATCACGTTCAGGCAGGATTGTCAGGAACAACTCGGAAACCGCAGGCCTCGCCCAAAGACTTGTTCGGGTCAAGACCGTTCCGGGTCCAGAAGTCAATCATGGAACCCGGGAACTCTTTGCAAGCCAATGGCTTATGTTCACCGTGAAGGTCACAATTGCCTTCCTTCAAATGGGGGCAAACAGAAGGGACCCAGAACTCGGTAATGTGATCGTTCTGCTGAATCATCTTGAAACCGCGGGCCTTGGCCCATTCGATTGCAGGCGACTGAGTGGGAAGCATCAGACCGATGTTCGTGCAACATTCCGTACACCCCCGACACTTCCCGGTTAGCATGTAATTATCTCCTCATACAAGAGCCTTGAAGCCACATCGTTCCTGTCGGGCCCGGTAGAGTCTCGTGACCCGCTTCGTCCAAGGCAGTACCCCGAAGACCTGTGTAACCTCTCCGGGCTCTGCTTCGAACAGAAGGTCACGGTAAAATACTTGGATTCCTTCAGGACAGAGTGGATTGGACGCCATGGCCATCTGAGTAGCATCCCAACGGGTGTCACGCTCGAGATAGTAGCACAGCCAGAATGTCCAATAGGTGTTGTAGACCTTGTGGAGCCAGAGACCGGCGCTCAAGACCCAAGCTCCCAGACCGGGATACTTGATGCGCTTGAGCACCGGGAGCCAGACCAAAGCCCAGAGTCCCAACAGGAACTCCGGGGCTGATTGGTTGAAGAGGAAACTGATGATGCGCTTGAGCATGTTGTCCTCAAATCTGTGGAACGAAACCGCACCGCAGCTGTCGTTCCCGATAGGCTTTCCGTTCAGGTTCTCCTACCAGAAAACTGGCAATCTGGTTCGGGGTCATCTCGAACAGCATGCGCTTGTAGTAACTCCAGACCCCGATCGGACAGAGCGGGTTGTGCAACATCTTCCTCTGGGTTTCAGGCCAACAGGTGTCCGTCTTCAGGTAATGGTCAAACCACATCGCCCAATACCACAACCATTGCCGCTGAAGCCAGAGGCCAATCTTGATGTGCCAGAGAAGAGCCCGGGCACCAAGATGCTTCAGAGGCCATATCGAGTAGACCCGGAGGACAACCGTCGACCACCACAGAAGCAGGTAGTCCGCAAAGGCCACGTCGAACAGACCTATGATGTATCGCTTGAACAGGTAGGTCATAGCACCCCCTTCGTATTATACCACTCTCCACTTGGCAAGACACCGTACCAGCGGGTTCCGGTCAAGCAGGTACTTATGAGCCCTGTTCTCAGGAACAAGTACCATGAAAAGAAACGCCCTGCGATGGAATATCAGAAGGTACTGCAGGAAGGACATCGGCGCCGTCTCGGTGCGCCAGCTCATCGGCCCGTCTTCCAGGTTGATGTGAGCCGTGACACTTCCCGTCTTCAGGTACTCATCAACAGACCGGGCAACTTCCTCGAAGACAATCCACTTGTTCGAGAACAGACGGCAGGTGTCGTCAACCGTGCCACGGATGATACCAGACAAACGCTCATCGAGAGTAGAAGGAACCTTGGCGGCTTCCTGAAACATCTGAAGGCGCCGAGAGAGAGTTGCATTCATACCCGACCCCTTTCTGGAGGTAAGTAAATGCCAAGCACATCGGAACTTCTCAGAACACGCACCCCGCCGAAGAAACCTGAGGTTGAACTTCTCTACACGAATGCCCCCAAAATATACGAGGGGGACATCGATGAGATTCCTGATCTTGCCAGACAGATTGACAGCCTTTTCCGCACCCGTTCCAAGCTCATCGCAGATAAGCTTGCACGGATCACTCGTTCGGAGCTGACCAAGAAAGACCTTGAATCTTTCCGTGAAGAGTTCAAGAACTATCGAGACAAGAACAAAACAAATCCGGGCTCGAAGTTCATCAACCTGATTATCAACAGGCTGAGTGTAGCATTGGGAGAGACCCTGCACACTGATGACAGGGGACTGCTCACACAACTGAGACTCATGGATGACCCTGAATTCAAGAAGCATCAGAGAAGCAAGATCCTGATGAAACAACTTGAAAATCAGCCCCACGGACAAGTTGTGTACGCCAGTCTTGCATCAGTCATCCGTTGCATAGCCGCGAATCTGACCCTGCGGGCCACAACCGAGGAATCTTCCCAATGATTCTGCCCGGAGAAGATATCAAGATCTTCGTCGATATGGATGACGTTCTCACGGCGTTCACCGCCACCGTCACCCGCCTCGGCCATGCTGCAGGGCTCCCCTACGAAGCCCCCTTCGAGGCCAAGGAAGCCATGTACAAGGCCATCGATGAAGCTGGTATCCCCTTCTGGGCCGGGATGCCTTGGACCCCGGGTGGCAAGCATGTCTGGGAGATTGTCAATCAGTACTGCCAAACCCCGGTCCTGCTCTCGTCCCCGGGATACATGCGCTATGCGCCGGCCGGCAAGAACCTCTGGGTGAAGTTCAACCTGCCAGGTGTACCTCTGTTCCTGTCAACTACCAAGTCTGAGTACGCCGAACGGGATGCCATCCTGATTGATGACTCCCGCGACAACATCGGCGCTTGGAAGGAATGCGGTGGGCTGGGAATCCTCTACGAAGGAGACCCAGCCCGTATGCATCAGCAGCTTCATTCACTCTTTAGGACGGCGTAGAACCCGGTAGGGTTCCTCGAAATCAGGCCACGGGAATATCTCGTAGTCCTGAACCATGACCCCATCGAGGTCCACCCGCTTCAGCAACAGTTCCTTCTTGTCACGCCGCAGTATCGCAACCGGAACGCCCAACCGCAGGGTTGTATCAGGTGCTTTGTATTCAATCCCATCATGAACAAGTCGCGGCCCCGGCCGTACCTGAAAGATGTACAGCACCAGGTGCAACTCATTCTTCGTGACCCTCTCCAAGCCGTAGGGAGCCTTCGTCACATTGCCCGTGGCCTTGTTCACCTCAGTGAAACTGTCCGCGGTGAACTCATACGTCCGCAGGCTGTCTTCCCATGAACCACGTACCCATCGGGTTCCTGATGCCACCGACATTGAGACCAGAAGAATCCACGTGAGAATCCGCATCATGAACCCCCTCTCAAATAACAAGGGAGGGACCGAAGCCCCTCCCTTTAGTATACGATGCAATGAAGAACTTACTTGACCATGCCCATGCTCTTGAGCATCGGCTCCAGAACCTTCTGGCGGTCTTCCTGCTTCATGCCCTTGCCAGCAAGACTCTTGTCCAGACTGTTGATGACCTTGAAGGACTCATCCTGAGCATTGGTGTTGATGGTGACCTTGAGACCGGCAATGGTCGATACCTTTGTGCCGGGAAGCGTCCCTGTCTGCTCGACACGGATTGTCGCGAGACTGTCCGCAGCCTTGGCCAGGTCCGTGCTGATATCGGTGGACTCTCCAGCCTTGGCCAGAGACGGCAGGGCCATCAGAATAGCCACTGCAATGGCCTTAGCCAAACCTGACCCAGCCATGACTTCAATCTCGCTCGCAGTCACAGGCCCGCTCTTCTGCGTCTGCTTCTGCGAAACCATCCTGATGGCATCATCGATGGCCCGGGCAAGCTCCTTCGGGTCCGTCACGCCCTGTTGCTGGGCAATGTCCCCTGCCAACGCACGCAGTTCATCAGAGACTTTCCGAATCATGGGTAACTCCTTCATTCGAGAGGGTGATAACATATACCCTCTCGAAATAGGAGATTATTACAGGAGTTCTAAGTACTTAGAAAAATTGGGGTTAGGACTTTTTACCGTCGGAGGACATGGCCGCTTTCAGCTTCTGATAAGCATCCCGGACCTCATCCATCGAGGGCCAAGGTGGAGACTTCAGCATCTGGAAGGCAGACTCCAGGGTCAAGAGTTTCGAGAGCAACGGCTCGATGACTTCAAAGGCCACCCGCCGATACCCTTCCTCCGTCCGGGCCCGTGCCACATCCGCTTCGCACATCTTCTGAATCCGGGAGACAATGTTTCCGGCCCCCAGAGTGGTAACCGCCGCGACGTTGGCCGGGGTGTGCAGATACTCGAGAATGTTCTGCGCCAAACCCTTGGAGGATTCCGCCGGGGTCAGCTGATTCGCCCGGGGCCAATACGGACGGGTCTTGACCATGACCACGTAGCTCTCGTGGTCCCGGGTCTTGCCCACACCCGCATTCTTGAACAGGTGCAGAAACCGGGCACGCTCCGGATAGCATTGCGGGGGTACGACCTGAGCCACGATACCTTCCTTGGCCTTGGTGTGCCCCCCGGCCTGACTCATCCACCGAACTCTGTCACCGACTTTGAAGATCATGCCCGATCCTTTCTTGTGGATTTCTTGGCCCGGAAACTCTTAGGTAGGCGAAACGTCCGTGGCCCCTTCAGGACTCCATTGAAATGAAGGATATCCTCAAGTACGGCCAGATCAGTCTCCGATGGATACCTTATGCCCTTCATCGCTTGCCCCGATTCCAGACGCACCACCCGGCACCATCGACCTCACCGATCCGCGTCTTGAACCCTGCCTCACGCAGGTAGTTCGCGACATTGCCCGCCGCCTTCTGATCCGGCAGCTTCTCCGCACAGGTGCCCTCACCCATTCCCGCCAGCTTCTCAGCGATCTCCCGATACGGAGACTGCCGGGGATACGACGGAATATCCCGATTTGAGAATTTCACCCCACTCACTACCTTTGCCTTCCGAGCCATGTCAGGCCCCTTTCTTTCCGGGTTCCTCCCGGCAGGTTGGAGTTATTTCAGGAGTTCCAGCACCAACCGGCACCGCTGTGACTGCGGCAGTTCCTTGCAGGTCTCGCAGAAGTTCTCCAGCAGCGGCCGCTTGACTCTGGACCGGGCCTTCTTGACCCTGTGCCCGGCCCATTCTCTCATCTGGGCCACACAAGACCTGCCCCCTCTTCACGGTGGCTTGTCACAACCCTTGCAGGGTTTCTTCATGGGATCCTCAGGCCCGGGCCTTGAGGGCCGGCTTGTTCTGCTTGACCATGGTACGGAACTCGGCCAGCTTCTTGGCGCCAAGCTCGTACTGCTTGCGATCCAGGTTGTCCTTGGCAACCACCTTCACCGTGTTGTCGAAGATGTCCCCAAGCTCCAGCCCGGCCTTCTCACAGGCCTTGGCAATCTTGTTGAGGGTCTCCTCGTTGGCCAGCACAGCAGACTTGATGGACAGCGTCTGCTTCTCACCGAAGAACTCCCCGAACTTCTCCCCGCACAACTTCTGCAACGCCGCCAGAGCCTCGGGATCCTGAGGAACCGAGAACCGATCGGTCGTGCTGAACAGAACCGTACCCTTGTTGCCCGGAACCTCCAGAGACTTCACGAAGTCACCGGCAATGGCCAGCTGGTCCTGCTGAGGGCGGACCTCTTCGATGATGGTCGTCTCACACTCTACAATCTGAGCCTCGATGGCCTTGGACGCTGCCTTGGCATCGATGAGCTTGTCAACCGCCTCACGGATACCATCATTGACCGTTGCCGTACGCACTTCCGTCTTCCGTGCCGCCGGTGCCGCTGCCTTCTTGATCTTGTCAAATGCACTTGCCATGGTTCACTCTCCTTTTGATGTGGATTCTTGTGACAGAAGTATTATACCCGGACAAGGCCGGGGTGCAGGGCCAACTCCATCCGAGCTATCAGAAGCCCCGGATTACAGACATTGATTCGATTGGCCTTGAGCCAACGCAGAACCTCGTTGTGGGTTGCATCCACGTCCGAGAAACCCTCCTCAGGAACCACAATGGTCCTGAAACCAGGTTCCCGGCGTTCCGCATACTGCAGTCGCTCGATGAGGTCGAACTTGCCCTCCGCCACCAACCGGTCCCATAAAGACTGATTGGAAGGCGGAAGGCCCAATTCCAGGCCCAACCGGTGAAGGTCATCCCAGACAGTCATCATACCTCCGGGTCAATGACGGCACCGGTCTTCTGGTCCAGAAGATGCGACCAGACCAACGGTGTACCCCACCCCCGCATGTCCCGCACAAGGTTCCGGTACTGCTCGAAAACCTTGGAAGCAGTCCCCGTAATCTCCTGTGTCTGAACATGGAGCCTGTCCGATTGGTAGCACAAGATGGCAACGTAGTTCATTTCTTGGCCTTCCGCTCTTCCTTCTGACTGTATGTGAGGGACTTCCGCAACTGCTTGAGCGCATCCTCAATCATGGCGAAGGTGAGAGGCAACGCCGTCACATGCAGCAGCAACGCCCCATCCTTGTCATGGTAAGTCTGCACACAAACTCCGGGGTAACCCGTAGTCCTTGACAGAACCCCATACACGGCCAACTTCATTGCCGAAGGATTCCGGAACCACTTTCGCACTCTCTTAATCTTGAGGCGCTGGTACAGGCGAGGGTATCGCCTGTACCTGTCTGGGCCGCGGCCGTGGCCTTCCTTGATCTCTTTCATGGCTACTCCACATCTCAGGGTTGTAAAGATCCTTCTCAAGACCCTTCTCAGGATCCTCAACGTGCAGCCACGCCAGATACTTCTTGCACATCTCCCGCAGGCGCCGGTTCTCTTCCTCCGGAGTAAGAAGCACCCGCCGCGGACTCTTGCGTACCCTTGTCTTCATGGCTGCTCCTTCCAATCACAGTCCCTTGTCACAGGTCCTCCTCAGTTTCAGAACATCGTTGCAGATGTCACAGATGACACAGATGACACACAGTCTATGGCACTCTCCGCGGACTCTTGCGGATTCTTGATTTCATGGTGTCCCTCCTTCAGGAACTCTGGCAGCGGGCCCCCCTGATAGCGGCTAATCCTGCTGGCAAGATAGGCCCCCGGATCACGAAGCGGTATCAGACCCTTCCGTGCCAAACTGTGAAGATAGGCAAAATATCCGGACGGCTGATCAGGGCCGACCGTGTGGTGCATGTGCTTGACCCGATAGTTAGCCAGAGTGTCCGGCTCCACCACCCCATTCAGCTGGATAAACAACTTGTAGAGACCGGCCTTCTCCTGAGCGCTCAAGGGGCGACGCTTACGCCTCTTCTTGCCGTTCTTCCCTACGAGATAAATAACCTTACTCTCCCAGACCGTGTTCTTGTTCCAATCGCATGCCGTAGCCATCACATGAACCCGGGACGGGTCGAATTGGGCAATCGGTGTACCGAGAACCTGCTCGTACTTCTTGTAGTTACTTGGCTTGAATCCGGTCGTGCCCAGCTCCCGGGCCTGCTTGATATCACGGGTGCTAAGCAACCGGCCGAGAAGTACCACCCCGATCTCGTCGTCGTAGTACCTGTCGTCAACCTCCACCCGGAACTTGCCCTTCATCAGGATCGTCCCACCCACATCGTTGTTGAACGCAACCTCATTGGCGGTGACAATCATGCATCCTCCTTGAACCGAAAACCGGATGACCCTTTAGCGGCCATCTTGTTTTCCTTCCGGGCCTGACGCCATCCCTGAACCGTCGCGTAATCACTGTTCAGGTAGAGCATCAGCGGAGCCGCATGGGCACCCAAAAGTGACAGGTCATCCACCAGCCGCTTCAGGAACGGCTCCAACAGGGCCAGCTCGACGTCACTCAGAGTCTTGGCCCCGTTGTGAAGTTTCGCCCAGGCTTTCCGGATACCCGAAGCCTTGGCAGCCCGGAGTATATCATTTCTCAATCGGGGGATCCCTCCAGACTCGGTCGCCAACCCCTGAATCTGACGTTTGATTTCTGCATAGGCATACTCAGTCTGCTGGTCCATGTCATCGCCCGAAAGAGCCGCCTTCTCTATCAGCCAGAAGTTGAGCCTCCTGTGAACATCCGTAGCCCGCTTGTTACTCGGACGCCGCTAGTGGTTCCACGAGCACCCCATGCCCC
>Ga0172362_10003789_pt1 | contig 13066 bp, 11 predicted proteins | sample LakKivs1_kivu2a2_FD_114534 | JGI IMG/M metagenome (GOLD analysis project Ga0172362, IMG submission 114534) | Sediment microbial communities from Lake Kivu, Rwanda - Sediment s1_kivu2a2 | ecosystem: Environmental > Aquatic > Freshwater > Lake > Sediment | place: Rwanda: Western Province, Lake...
GCGTACCGCGGCGAGGCGGCGGCGCGCGACGTGCTCTTCCTCGTGCCGCGCTCGACCGACTACACGTGGGACATCATCGCCGGCGGCAACCGGACGGACCTCGACTTCCTCGAGCAGGTCCACGCCGGCATCTACCAGCGCCTGCCGGTCGACCCGGAGCGTCAGGCGCTGATCGGCTACTCCGACGGCGCGAGCTACGCGCTCGCGATCGGGCTCTCGAACCCGCGCCGGTTCCGCGCGGTCATGGGCTGGGCCGCGGGCTTCGTCGCGATCGACCCGCGCTGGGCGGCACCCGACGACCCGAAGCCCCGCATCCTGCTGCAGCACGGCACGCACGACGTGGTGTTCCCGTTCGAGACCGTCTGCACGCCGAACGTCGAGACGCTGCGCGGCATGGGCTACGAGGTGGACCTGCGCGTCGAGCAGGGCGGCATCCACTGGCCGAAGCCCGAGTTCCAGACCATGGCGCTCGACTGGTTCCTGGGTGCTTGAGGCGAGGGGTCGCGCACGGTTCCCGCGACCCGACGCGCGTCAGCCGCGCTTCGCGGCGCGCGCCAGCTCCGCGAAGACGCGCACCAGGTCCGGCACCTGGTAGTGCGCGTTGAGCCCGCTCGGGTTCGGCAGCACCCAGACCCGCGCCGGGCCGAGCCGATGGTCCTGCTCGCCGAGCTTCGCCGCCGGACGCCCGAACGCGTGGCGATAGGCCTCGATGCCGAGCACCGCGACGAACGCCGGTCGCCGCCGCGCAGCCTTGCGCGCCAGCCGGCGCGCACCGGCGCGCAGCTCGTCGGGGCGGAGCTCGGCCGCGGTCGCGGTCGCACGCTCGACCAGGTTGGTGATGCCGATGCGGTGCTCGACCAGGTCGTCCTCGTCGAACGGCGTCAGGAGGCGCCGCGTGAAGCCCGCCTGGTGCAGGACCTTCCAGAAGCGGTTGCCGGGACGCGCGAAGTGGTGCCGGGTGGCACCCGAGTAGAGGCCGGGGTTGATGCCGCAGAACAGAACCGCGAGGTCGTCCGCGATCACGTCGGGGACGGTCCGTCCCTCCGCGGCGGCGATCTGCTCGCGGGTGGGACGCCACGGGATGCCGCGCTTCGGTCTGCCCACCACGCGCGAGCCTAGCCGCTCACGCCGCCGCCCGGAAGGCCGCCGCGCGAAAGGTCGCCGCCCGAGAGTCCGCGGCGCGAAGGGTCGCGGCGTGGGAGCGCCGGACGCCGACCCGTGCTCGATCGCGGCCGCCGCGACGACGAGCTCGGGTCCGGCCGTGAGGGATCCCCGCCGCGGCCGAGCCGCTTGACCGACGCCCCCGACAGCTGCGCAAGAGCATCGTGGTGCTGAAGCGAATTCTCCTCGGCGCGCTCGTCGTGCTGCTCCTCGGGGTGGTCGGCGTGGGCGCCCTGCTCCGCTCCGCCCACCGGGCCATCGAAGCCGAGCGGGCTCCCCTGCCCGCGGCCGCCGACCTCGCGGCGTTCGTCGACGGCCCGACCTTCGACCTGCCCGTGCGCGCACGGTGGATCGAGACGGCCACGCAGGCGATGCCGCGCGGCGTGGTGCTCGATCCGGGCGGCGACCCGCAGCCCGACGCGCCGTACGTGATGAGCCACCCGGCGTTCGTCCTGCAGTGGACCGACGGCCGCATCCTGCTCGTCGACGCCGGCATGCGGCGCGACGCGGCGCTCTCGTTCGGCAAGCCGGCCGAGTGGCTCGGCGGCGCCGGTCCGATCGAGCCGCGGCAGACCGCCGCCGAGGCGCTCGGTGCCGACCTCGCGCGGGTGACCGGCATCGTGTTCACCCATCTGCACAGCGACCACGTGGACGGGGCGGTGGAGCTCTGCGCGGCGCAGCCGCCGCCCGCCATCGGCGCCTTCATGACCGTCGCCCAGGCCGAGCGGCCGAATCACACCACCCGGCCCGGGCTCGACCTGCTCGACGAGGCGACCTGCGTGACGCGACGCCCGCTCGGCGGCGCGGGGCCGATCCTCCCCGTACCCGGCTTCCCGGGTGTGGCCGTGATCGACGCCGGCGGCCACACGCCGGGCAGCCAGATCATCCTGGTGCGGCTCGCCGGTGCGACCGGCATGCGGCTCCTCGCGTTCGCCGGCGACACCGTCAATCATCACGACGGCATCCGCTTCGATGTCCCCAAGCCGTGGGCCTACCGGACGTTCCTCGTTCCCGAGTCCGACGAGCGCCAGCAGGAGCTGCGCCGCTTCCTCGGCGCTCTGGAGCGCGAGCGCGGCTTCACCGTGCTCGTCTCGCACGATGAGTCCTCGCTGCTCGCGAGCGGGCTCGCGCAGTAGGCGGCGGCCGCATCCCGACAGTCGCCGGCGAAGCCGGTGCGACGTCAGATGGAACGCCGTGCCGGTGCCGTCCGGTGTGGCCGGCGAAGCCGGTGGGACGTCAGTCCGCCGCGCGAGCCCTGCCGGAGCCCTCGCCGCCGGGCTGCTGCACGTGCTCGTCGTGCTCACGGTGCCAGATCGACGCGACGACGCCGAGCGCGAGGATTCCGAGGACGGCGGCGAGCACGTAGAGATTGAAGTACTCGCCGAGCAGCGCCTTCAGCCAGGTGTGCGCCAGCATCTTGACGCCGACCACCATGAGCACCACGGCGAGCGCGGGCTTCAGGTACCGGAAGCTGTCGATCATCCCGGCGAGCGCGAAGTAGAGGCTTCTCAGGCCGAGGATCGCGAAGACGTTGCTCGTGAAGACGAGGAACGGGTCGGTCGTCACCGCGAAGATCGCCGGGATCGAGTCGACGGCGAAGATGACGTCGGTGAACTCGACCATGACCAGCGCAAGGAACAACGGCGTCGCGAGCAGCGTACCCGGCGTCGCGGATGCAACGACGCTGTCCTGCACGAGATCGACGCCGGACGTGGCCCCGGCGGGCGAGTGGTCGCTGCCGGCGCGTACGAAGAAACGCTGGCCGTGGTAGCGCTCGGTCACGCGGAAGAGCTTCCTCGTGAGCTTGACGATCGCGTTGTTGCCGGGGTCGGTCTCGTCGTCCTTCAGCAGCAGCATCTTCACCGCCGTGAGGATCAGGAAGCCGCCGAAGATGTAGATGATCCAGGCGAACTCGCGCAGCAGCGCGGCCCCCACGCCGATCATCGCGCCACGCATGACGAGCGCACCCATGATGCCCCAGAAGAGCACCCGGTGCTGGTAGATCGCCGGCACCGCGAAGAAGCCGAACAGCATCGCGATGACGAAGATGTTGTCCACGCTGAGCGACTTCTCGATCAGGTAGCCCGTGAGGTACTTGATCGTCGCCTGCGCGCCGTCGTTGAGGCCCTCCGGGTTGGTCGGGCTGACCGCCATCTGATCGAAGGCGGTGCCGAGCCCGAGCCAGCGGTTCTCGTAGCCGAAGTAGATGAAGACGCTGAAGGACAGGCCGAGCGAGATCCACATGGCGGACCAGCCGAGCGCTTCCTTGACCTTCACGACGTGCGCCGTGCGATGGAACACACCCAGGTCGAGCGCCAGCATGGCGAGCACGAACGCCACGAAGCCGATCCACATCCAGATCATCTAGGGGAACTCCAAGCCTGGCGAGGGGATCTCTCGGTACCGGACCGACCGGCCGCCCCGCGCGGACGGCGGTCCTTCTAGCGGACGGGCAGGCTTCGACAAACAAGGCATCCCGACCGCCTGCCGTCGGGTCACAAGAACCGCGCCGCGGCTCGGAGTCGGTGAGAATCCACGCTCCCGGCTCGGTCCGGGGATGGATTCACGAGCCCTCGGGCGACGCGCCCACCCCCTCGCGCCAGGCGACGATCAGCACCGTCACCACGGTGAGGGGCAGGACGAACCACGCCATGGCCGCACCGAACGCCGGCAGCGCGTCGTTCGCCGACGCCGCCAGGACGACGTACGTCGTGTAGGCGACGTAGTAGGTGAGGAACAGCAGGCCTTCCCAGCGCGCGATCCGGTGCCCCGAGAAGGTGATCGGAAGGCAGGCCACGGCGACCGCGAGCGCGACCGGCAGGTCGAAGCTCAGCACGGCCGGCGCCACGTCGATCCCGCCGCCGGCCATGCCGGAGAGACCGAGCACGGCCAGAACGTTGAAGATGTTGCTGCCGACGACGTTGCCGACCGCGATGTCGCGCTCGCCGCGGAACGCGGCGAGCACCGAGGTCGCGACCTCGGGCATCGACGTGCCCGCGGCGACGATCGTGAGCCCGATGACGAGCTCGCTCACGCCGACCGCGCGCGCCATCGCGATCGCCGCATCGACGAGCCAGCGAGCACCGAGCACGAGCAGGGCGAGGCCTGCGACCACGAGACCGATCTGGGCGAGGATGTCCGAGCGGCCCGACGCGGCGCCGGAGAACTCGGCCGCATACTCGTCGGCGACCGCGGCGCTCTCGCTCTTGCTCGCGCGGATCAGAAAGACCGTGTACCCCACGGCGCCTGCGAGCAGGACGGCGGACTCGACGACCGAGAGACGTCCGTCGAGCGCGAACACCATCGTCAGCAGGGTCACCCCGATCATGATCGGAACGTCGAGCCGGACGATCTGCTGCGGCACGACGAGCGGCGTCACGATCGCCGACAGCCCGAGGATGAACAGCACGTTGAAGATGTTGCTGCCGACGACGTTGCCGAGCGCGAGGTCGGCCTGTCCCGCCAGCGCGCTGCGCACGCTCACTGCGAGCTCCGGCGCACTCGTGCCGTAGGCGACAACCGTCAGCCCGACCACGAGCGGCGAGATGCCGACGCCGCGCGCGAGCCTGGAAGCTCCCCGCACGAGCAGCTCGGCGCCGACGATCAGCAGCCCGGTGCCGACGACGAAGAAGACCAGCGACACACCACCTCCTCCCGGCCCCGACGCTCAGGAGCGCGCGTGGTCCCAGACCATCGAGCTCGGCGCGTCGTCGCCGAGCAGCTCGACCGGGCTGCGCTTGTCGATGTGCCCGATCAGCATCTGGTAGACGCCGTAGCCCACCAGCTCGCGCAGCCGCGGCGAGAACCCCTTCGCGATCTCGCGCGGGATGCCGAGCTGCTGGTTCTCCTGCTGGCGGATGAAGCCCGCGCAGTAGTTCATCGCGATGCCGACGCGGCGCTGGTCGGTGCGGTTCGCGCCGCCCCGTGCCACAGGCTGCCGTGCCAGATCAGCACGCTGCCCCGCTGCATCACCGCGGGGATGCTGTCGTAGTGCTTGCCGAAGTCCGGTGACGAGTCCGCGAGGTGCGAGCCGGGGATGATCCGGGTGGCGCCGTTGTCCTCGGTGAAGTCGGTCAGCGCCCACATGGTGTTGCACACCGTGGCGGCGTGCGGCTTCGCGAGCGGCATCAGCTGGTCGTCGGCGTGGATCGGCTGCGCCTTCTCGTCGGGCCCGATCGCGATCGACGACAGCGAGGACACGAGGCAACCCTTGTCGAGCACGCGCTCGACGACGGGCAGGACGGTCTCGTGCACCGGAATCCGCTCGTAGAGCTTGCCGTGCACCAGCAGGTTGTAGATGCGCCAGGTGCGGCGGCCCTCGAAGTCGTTCCTCGCTGGGCGCACGTCGTGCTCGCGCTCGAGCCGCTGGAGGTCCGCGGCGAGCTCGTCGAGGAGCTCGGGCTCGATCGCGTTCTCGAGGATGCTGTAGCCGTCGCGCGCGATGCGCTCCTCGTGCTGCCGGATCTGGTCGGGGCTGAGCATGGGCTCTGCTCTATCACCTCCCGCAAGCTCGACGCGAGGCAGGCCGCGCCCGGGTTGTCCCGGCTCGATCCAATCTGCAAGATGACGCGTTCGAGCCAACCCCGCAGGAGGAGAGAACATGGACCACCGTCTCGGCATCGTGCCGTTCTGGAAGGGCTACGACCGCAAGGATGTGCTGAAGGCGGCACGCCTCGCCGACGACCTCGGCTACCACTCGATCTGGATCCCCGAGGCGTGGTCCTACGAGCAGTTCCAGCTCCTGACCGAGGTCGCGCTCGCGACGAAGAAGCTGAAGCTCGCGACCGGCATCGCCAACGTCTTCAGCCGCTCGGCGGGGCTCCTCGCGATGAGCGCCGCGACGCTCGACGAGATCTCCGAGGGCCGCGCGATCCTCGGCCTCGGGACCAGCGGCAAGAACGTCGTCGAGAACTTCCACGGTGCCAGGTACGAGAAGCCGCTCACGCGCCTCACGGAGACCATCGGCATCTGCAAGGCGCTGTGGCGCGGCGAGCGCCTGACGCCCGAGATGAGCTCGCTGTTCGACGCGCGCCAGTTCAAGCTCGAGATGAAGCCCTTCAAGCCCGACATCCCGGTCTACGTCGCGTCGCTGCAGGACAAGGCGATCCGCGAGATCGGTCGCGTCGCCGACGGCTGGGTGCCGACCTTCTGGCCGTACGCGCACTTCAAGGACGGCATGGCGCTGGTCGCGGAGGGTGCGGTGAAGGCGGGCCGCGATCCGAAGTCGATCGACGTGGCGCCCTTCGTCCCGGTGATCCCGCTGCCCGACGCCGCGATGGCGCGCTCGATGATCAAGCCGACGGTGTCGTTCTACATCGGCGGCATGGGCGTCTACTACCACGCGATGTTCTGCAAGTACGGCTTCGCGGAGAACGCGAACCTGGTGCGCGACCTCTACAACGAGGGCAAGCGGAAGGAGGCCGCGGCGGCCGTGAGCGACGAGCTGATCGACGCGATCGCGATCTGCGGCACGCCCGAGTACTGCCGGGAGAAGCTCGCCGAGTGGCGCGCGGCCGGCATGGGCATGGCGCTGGTCAACCTGCCGCCGGGAGTACCGTTCGAGATGACCGAGATGCTGCTGCGCGGGCTCGCCGCGTGAGCGGGACCGTGAGCACGAGCGACGCGGAGCTGCGCGACCTCGCCGGCGACACGGCGGTCGCGGAGCTGCGCGACCTCGCGGCCGACACGGCGGTCACGAAGCTCCGCGTCGCCCCCGGCTGGTACACGGCGAACGTCCCCGAGCACTGGAACTTCCGCACGCCCTCGGGGGGCGTGCTGATGACCGTCGCGATGCGGGCGATGGCCGAGGAGCTCGGCGATCCACAGCTGCGTCCGATCTCGGCGAACACGCCCTTCTGCTCGCCCGTTCCGGCGGGCCCGCTCGAGGTGCGCGTGGAGGTCCTGCGGCACGGCGGGGCGGCGGCGCAGCTGCGCGCGCAGCTGTCGTCGACCAGCATGCCGGGCCCGGGGCTCGAGGTGAGCGCGACGTTCGGCCGCGATCGCGAAGGTGTGGACGTGATCGACGTCGAGCCGCCGGACGTCCTGCCCCCCGACGAGGCTCCCGATGTGACCGAGATGACCGGCACGTCGCAGCGCTTCCGCCCGGCGTTCTTCGCGAACTTCGACAACCGCCTCGTTCTCGGTGCCGCGTGGTGGAACGCGGACTGGGAGGCCGGCCCGCCGCGGCTCGCGCGCTGGTTCCGCTACAAGGTGCCGCAGCGCCGCCCCGACGGCACGCTCGACCCGTTCGCGCTGCCGCCGATCGCCGATACGATGCCGCCCGCGCTCATCCAGAAGCTGGGACCTGCACACCAGCCGTTCAACGCGCCGAGCCTCGACCTGACCGTGCACTTCCTCGAGAACACCGACGCGGAGTGGCTGCTGGTGGACGTGCACGCGCGGCGCGCCCGCGCCGGCTACGCGACCGCGAGCGCCGAGATCTGGGACGACCGCCGCCGGCTGCTGGCGTTCGCGACGCAGACGATGATGCTGCGCCGGTTGCCCGACGGCCCTCCGATGCGTGGGTGACCGCGATGGCCGACGCGCGTGATCCGGGCGACTGCACGACCGGCTGCCCGTCGGTCGCGGAGCAGCTCAACGCGAGCTGCCGCTGCATCTCCGTCGACACCACGGCGCTGGCGCAGCGGCTCGAGTCCCGCGCCGACACGGCGGGTCTCTACGCGTCGATCCGCGCGAACCAGCCGCACCTGTTCGCGGCGCTGCCGGTGTTCGTGTCGCGCGCGCACGTCGACGCGATGCGTGGAGTCGTCGAGGCGGTCGAGCGTGCCCTTGCCGTGCCCGGGGTACGCGATGCGCTGCTCGCGCACGCGCCCGAGATCGCGCGCCTCGACCACGGTCCGCGCGGCGTGTTCCTGGGCTACGACTTCCACCTCGGCCCCGACGGCCCGCGCCTCATCGAGATCAACACGAACGCGGGCGGCGCGCTGCTGAATGCGGCTCTCGGGGCCGCGATCGAGGCGTGCTGCCACGAGGTCCACCTGCTCGTCAGCAGGGCGCTCTCGAGCGGTGCACCGGAGCTCGACGCGTTCGACGGCGAGGTCGTCGCCATGTTCCGCGAAGAGTGGCGCCTCGCGCGCGGCGACGCACCGCTCGCGCGCGTCGCGATCGTCGACGACGAGCCGAGCGCGCAGTATCTCCATCCCGAGTTCCTGCTGTTCCGCCGCCTGTTCGAGCGCGCGGGGCTCGCCGCGGCGGTCGCCGACCCGCGCGAGCTGCGGTACGAGGGTGGCCGTCTGCTGCTCGGCGGCGCACCGGTGGACCTGGTCTACAACCGCCTCACCGACTTCGCGCTGGCGACCGATGCGAGCGCCGCGCTGCGTTTGGCCTACCTGGCGAACGACGTCGTGCTCACGCCGCACCCGCGCGCGCACGCGCTCCGCGCCGACAAGAGGAACCTCGTCGTTCTCGGCGACGCGGACCGCCTCGCCGGTCTCGGCGTCGACGCCGAGACGATCCGCACGCTGACCACCGGCATCCCGCGCACGCAGCTCGTCGACCCCGCGCGAGGCGACGAATGGTGGGCGCGGCGCAAGCAGTGGTTCTTCAAGCCGGTCGACGGGTACGGCGGCAAGGCCGCATACCGCGGCGACAAGCTGACCCGCGGCGCCTGGCAGCAGGTGCTGTCGCGGCCGTACGTCGCGCAGTCGCTGGTGCCGCCCAGCGAGCGCACGATCGAGTTTGCCGGGGAGCTGCGGCAGCTCAAGCTCGACCTCCGCAACTACGTCTACGACGGCCGCGTGCAGCTGGTCGCAGCGCGCCTCTACCAGGGGCAGACGACCAACTTCCGCACCACCGGCGGCGGCTTCGCGCCGGTGTTCACCGAAGCCTTCTAGGACAGGGCGCCCGCCCGGCGCTCGACTTCCGGGCGGCTTCGACCGAAAGAAGCTTCGGCATGGCGGACACCGAGAGCGTCGCCGGCGCGGAAGCGGCCGCGGCAAGGGACGCACCGCGACCGGTGGCACCGGCGCCCGCCGGTGCTCGCACCGTCGCGCCGCTGCCGATGATGGCGCTCGGCGCGCTCGGCATCGTCTATGGCGACATCGGCACCTCGCCGCTCTACGCGCTGCGCAGCTGCTTCATCGGTGACCGCGCGCTCGCGCCGACGCCGGACAACGTCCTCGGGATCCTGTCGCTGGTCTTCTGGGCGCTGGTCGTCGTGGTGTCGGTCAAGTACCTCGCGACGATGCTGCGCGCGGACAATCAGGGCGAGGGCGGCGTTCTCGCCCTGCTCGCGCTCGCCAGCACGCGGCGCCGCTCCGACGACGCGGCCCCCGGCGCGCGCACGGCGGAGGTGGTCGCCGCGCTCGGCATCTTCGGCGCCGCCCTGCTCTACGGTGACGGCGTGATCACACCCGCGATCTCGGTCCTGTCGGCGATGGAAGGTCTGACCGTCGTCACCGCCCGGGCCGAGCCGTTCGTCGTCCCGCTGACCGTCGCGATTCTCGCCACGCTGTTCGCCGTGCAGCACCGCGGCACGGCGCGGGTCGCGCGCGTGTTCGGGCCGGCGATGCTCGTGTGGTTCGCGGTGATCGGCGCGCTCGGCGCGAACGCCGTCCTGCACGAGCAGCCCGGACACCCTTCGGTGTGGAGCGCGCTCGACCCGCGCACGTCGATCGCGTTTCTCGCCGCCGAGGGTACCACGGCGTTCTTCGTGCTGGGCTCGGTCGTGCTCGTGGTCACCGGCGCCGAGGCGCTCTACGCCGACCTCGGCCACTTCGGCGCGCTGCCGATCCGCGTCGCCTGGTACCTGGTCGTCTTCCCCGCGCTCGTCCTCAACTACATGGGCCAGGCAGTGCTCATGCTCGAGGGCGGGTCGGTGGGGCGCCACCCCTTCTTCGACCTCGCACCGGCGTGGGGTCTGCTGCCGCTGGTCGGGATCTCGACCGTCGCGACGGTGATCGCGTCGCAGGCACTGATCTCCGGGGCGTTCTCGCTCACGCGCCAGGCGATCGTCCTCGGCTACTCGCCGCGCGCGCGCGTCGTGCACACGTCGGACAAGGAGCCCGGGCAGATCTACATCCCGCAGGTGAACTGGGCGCTGATGGTCCTGTGCATCCTCACCGTGCTGTTCTTCCGCAGCTCGGACGCGCTCGGCGACGCCTACGGCGTCGCCGTCACCGGCACGATGACGATCACGAGCCTGCTCTTCTTCCGCGTCGCGCGGAACGACTGGCGGTGGGCGTGGCCGCTCGCCGCCGGGGTCACGGCGTTCTTTCTGGTCTTCGACCTCGCCTTCCTGTCGGCGAACCTCGACAAGGTGCTCTCCGGCGGCTGGGTGCCCCTGCTGATCGCCGCCGTCGTGTTCACGGTCATGACGACGTGGAAGCGCGGCCGCAGCGAGCTCGTCACGCTCCTCGGCCGCATCGAAAAGCCGGTGCACGAGTTTCTGGCGGAGATGCGTGCGCAGAATCCGGTCGTCGTGCCGGGCACGGTGGTCTACCTCGCCGCCAACACGTCGACGATTCCACGCCTCCTGCAGCGCAACGTGCACATCAACCACGTCCGGCACGAGCGCATCGTCATCCTCGCGATCGACGGCGCGACCGACCCGTTCGTCGACGACGGACAGCGCGTGACGGTGCTCGACCTCGGCGACCAGATCTACCGTGTGGTCGCCCTGTTCGGCTTCATGGAGCAACCCGGCGTCGAGCGGGTCTTCGCCTGCGCCGCGAAGCGCGGGCTCGTGGTCGAGACCAGCCGCACCGACTTCTTCGTGCAGCACGACGTGCTGGTGCCCACCGGCAACGTGCCGATGGCACGCTGGCGCAAGCGCCTCTTCACGCTGCTCGTCCGCCTGTCGCGCCCGATGCTCGAGGCGCTCGGGCTCCCCGCGCAGCGCGTGATCCTCGTCGGGCGAGAAATCGCGATGTAGCGCAGGTCAGCGCGACAGCGCGCCCAAGCGTCAGCGCACGCGGGGAGTGGGGCCCCGCGCGGCTTTGCCGCGTGGGGCGAGGGGCGAGGTGGCCCCTCGTGCGACAACCCCCCGCGCGGCTTTGCCGCGTGGGGCGAGGGGCGAGGTGGCCCCTCGTGCGACAACCCCCCGCGCGGCTTTGCCGCGTGGGGCGAGGGGCGCGTGGCCCCTCGTTGCGACAATCCGCTCGAAGTAGCGCGCGAAGGCGATCATGCCGCCCGACGCCTGGCGCCAGTCGAAGTTCTCGTTCGGCGCGTGGTAGCCGTGCTCGGGCAGCGACAGGCCGAGGAAGTACACCGGCGCCTTCAGGATCTTCTCCATCGACAGCACCGCGCCGATCGAGCCGCCCTCGCGGACGAACACCGGCTCGCGCCCGAACGCGGCCTTCATCGCCGCACGCACGGCGTCGGCGTAGGGACCAGTGGTGCGGCCCTTGTACGCGGGTAGCGCGTGCTCGGGTGCCACGCGGACGTCCGGATTGACGCGCTTCACGTGCTCGCGCACGAGCTTCACGATGCGCGCGGGCTTCATCGCGGGCACGAGGCGGCACGACAGGATCGCGGTCGCCTCGGGCGGGACGACGGTCTTCACGCCCGGTCCCCGATAGCCGCCGGCGATGCCGTGCACCTCGAGCGTCGGCTCGAGCCAGAGGCGCTTCATCACGTCGAGCGCGTCGTTCGAGCGCAGGGAGCGCAGCAGGTGGTCCTTCCGGAAGCCCGCGACGGTGAAGCCGCACTTCTTCAGGTCCGCGAGCTCCGCGCGCGTCGGCTTCTCGACGCCGTCGTAGAAGCCCTTGATCTTCACCCGCCCGGTGCGCGCGTCGAGCATCGACGCCACCACCTCGCAGATCTCGGCCACCGGATTGCGCGCCGCACCGCCGGTCGTGCCCGAGTGCTGGTCGGTCTCGCCGGTGCGCAGGCTCAGCCGGAAGCCCTGCAGGCCGCGCAGGCCTGCCGGACACGCGGGGCGGCTGCGCGACACCCACACCGTGTCGCTGACGACGACCGACTGCGTCGCGAAGCGCTTGCGGTGCTTCGTGATGGTGGCCGCGAAGTGCGGCGAGCCGATCTCCTCCTCCAGCTCCCAGAGGAAGTTCACGTTGGCCGCGACACCGTGCTGGCGCGCGTAGCGCGCGCCGTAGAGGGCGGCGAGCGCCGGGCCCTTGTCGTCGGTCGTGCCGCGCGCCAGATAGCGGTCCCCCTCGATGGTCAGCTTGAACGGGTCGCTGCGCCACTGTGGCTCGTCCGCGGGCTGGACGTCGATGTGGTTGTAGACCGTCACCGTCGGCCGGTGCGGGTCGTCGCCGAGGCGTCCGTGGACGAGGGGGTGGCCACCGGTCTCGACCACCTCGGCCTCGCCACCCGCCCAGCGGATCAGCTCGGCGGCGCGTGACGCCGCGCGGCGTACGTCGTCCTTGCGCTGCGGGTCGTTCGAAACGCTCGGAATCTCGACCAGCTCGCGCAGGTGCTGCTCGTAGCTCGCACGCGACGAGCCTGCGTATGCCTTCAGGTCGGACGCCGAGAGGACGCCGGAATCGCTCATCGAGCCGTTGTCGCGGCCGCCGCGGGGAAGCGCAAGCGAGGCGGATCCGATCCCCATCGACTCCCGCCGACGATCCATGGCATGAATCTCACGATGTCGATCATCGCCTCCGACCCCACCGCGCCGCCGCCCGTGTCGGCTGCAGAGACTGCCAACGACGTCGACGTCGTGGTGGTCGGCGCCGGCTTCGCCGGCCTCTACCTGCTGCGCGAGCTGCGCCGGCTGGGCTTCTCGACCGTCACCCTCGAGGCGGCCGACGACGTCGGCGGCACCTGGTACTGGAACCGCTACCCCGGTGCGCGCTGCGACATCGAGAGCATCGACTACTCCTACAGCTGGGATCCCGACCTGCAGCGTGAATGGCAGTGGTCCGAGCGCTACGCGACGCAGCCCGAGATCCTGCGGTATCTGGGCCACGTCGCGGACAAGCAC
>Ga0172362_10003790_pt1 | contig 13065 bp, 10 predicted proteins | sample LakKivs1_kivu2a2_FD_114534 | JGI IMG/M metagenome (GOLD analysis project Ga0172362, IMG submission 114534) | Sediment microbial communities from Lake Kivu, Rwanda - Sediment s1_kivu2a2 | ecosystem: Environmental > Aquatic > Freshwater > Lake > Sediment | place: Rwanda: Western Province, Lake...
AGTACCTTTAAGTTTTCACGTATCCTGTCGAATACAACAATGGTATCGTTGAGGGAATACCCGACCAACGTCAGAAAGGCGGCTATCTCTTTTAGAGAGATCTCGAAATTCAACAAGCTTAAAATTCCCAAAGTAATAAATACGTCATGAAAAAGAGCAATAACGGCTCCAAAGGAAAAGATAAACTCGAACCTCCATCCTACGTATATGAGAATAAGCAGTAAAGATAGAAGAGTGGCAAGAAGGGCTGCCTTTCGGAGTTCTCTTCCAACCTTTGGACCTACTGTATCCACCTTCATTACCTCAAACGGATTTTCGGTGAATGCCTGCGAGATGGCTTTTTCTATGTTTTGCGCAATCTCTGAGGCACTGGTTCCCTTTTGTTGTGCAATGTAGATCAGGTACTCGTTCCTTGTTCCAAAATTCTTGATCTCGCTGGTACCCATTCCAATAGAGGCCAGAGCGTTGCGGATCTCCGGCGTTGTGACACTTTTTTGAAATCGCAAGACAAGAGATGTGCCACCCTTGAAATCAATCCCATAGTTCGGTCCCCCGTGGACAATAAGAGAAACCGCACCGATGAGAATCATAACGAGCGAAATGATATATGCGTATCTTCTCTTCGAAACAAAATCAATATTGGGTGTCTGAAAAATTTCCATGCCTTTTCCTTTCTCATATGCTTAATTTGGTCAGTGTCCGTCTTGCAGTCATGAAATCAAAAATGACACGCGTTACGACAAGTGCTGTAAACATACTGACGACAATGCCGATCGAGAGGGTGACAGCAAATCCACGAATTGGACCCGTGCCAAATTGATAGAGAACAAGAGCCGTCAGAAGGGTTGTTAGATTGGAATCAAAAATTGTCAAAAAGGCCCTGGAATACCCTGCGTCAATGGCGGCTCTGACGGTTTTACCGGTTCGCAGCTCCTCCCGGATCCGTTCATAGACCAAAACATTGGCATCCACTGCCATTCCGATGGTCAGCACAATTCCTGCAACACCGGGGAGCGTCAACGTAAAATGAAACTGAGCCAAAACAGCCATAAGAATCAAAACATTTAAAAGAAGCGCCACATCGGCTATGGCTCCAGCCATTCGGTAATACAGTATCATAAAAAATACGGTGAGTGCAAGACCGATGACAGCGGACATTTTCCCTCGGTAAATGGAATCCTGGCCCAGGGAAGGACCCACGGTTCTCTCCTCGACAATTTGAACAGGAGCAGGCAGGGCACCCACTCGAAGCACAATGGCGATCATCTTGGCTTCATCCATTTCAGGAATGCCTGTGATGCGGCCCCTGCCATCGGAAATTTTTGTCTGGATTCTGGGAGCAGAAACGACCCGACCGTCCAGTACAATCGCCAATTGTTTGTTGATGTTGGCTCCGGACAACCGAGAAAAGATTCTTGCACCTTGGCGGTCGAGGGTAAAATTCACTTCCGGCTGACCGGCATTTTGAACATCCGATCCGATGGTCACCTTCGCATCCGTTAAGTACCTTCCCGTCATCTCTGTTCTTTTATTCAAAAGGTAAAGTGATCTGTAAAAACGATCCGAAATCTGAAAGTCCTCTGCATCCCACAGAAATTCGGCATCCACAGGAATGAGCTTCTGGATATCCGGTCTTGATAGAATACGATCCACAGCTTTTATGTTTTCGATGGGCACACTCACCTGACTCTCGCCCCGACGGGACGTTCTCAAAAGTGCGATGAACGGATTTTCTTTAAATATTTGCTCATCAACAACCAATGAGGTATCTTCTTTGGTGGCACCCACTTTTGAAACCTCTTCCTCACCAAAGAGCTGGCTGACGCTGACTACTTTGTCTTGGCTTGCCTTCGAAATCCTTTCTGCTTGCGTCGTGTCTTGATTTAGCGACTCTGTTTTTCCTTTGCCCCTTTCTTGCGCTAAGGCTTTATCAATCTTTTCAATCACCTCGGAAACAACCGTCGGATCTTTCAGCAACGTGAATTCCAAAAGAGCGGTCTTTCCGATAAGTTCCTTGGCCCGATCCGGATTGGATATGCCCGGAAGTTGGATGAGAATACGCTGGGAACCCACCTTTTGAATGGACGGTTCAGAAACACCAAACTGATCAATTCGGTTTTGCAATTTTTGCAGAGAACGATCCATGGCATCTTTGGCTTCTTTTTCAAGGTAGTCAATAATCTTCTTGTCCGAATCGCCTCGCTCTCCCCAATAGCGACTGAGGGGAATGTCCTCCTGCCGAAAGTTTCTACTTAAAAGCGTTAAGAAGTCCTCTGTACTGACGTTGATCTCCTCGCGTGTGCGCTGAAAAATCGAATCAAAACGATCGTCTCTATTTCTCGCCAATTGTTCAATCAATTGAGGAAGGTCCACTTCCAGAGTAAGGTACATTCCGCCTTGCAAATCAAGACCCATGTGTATCGCTTTTTTGATAAGAGGGGCAAGCTTGCCTTCGTTTTCTAAGGCGGATCTTTTCTCAGGTGCAAGCGATTGCACTTTGTATGTGGGCCAAAGGGCATACAATGCCCAAAATACAAGAAGGAGAATAAGGATCGTTTTGATTGTATTTTTTCTTTGCATGATTGTCTCCTCAGCACGATAAAAATGGGCAAACGCCCACACTTCCATAAACGCAAACAGGATGCTTGCCTGTTCACAAATTCTATGACTTCTTGGTAAACGATTCTTTGCAGAAGCTGCTAATCAACAGTAAATCTTAAAGTTCAAATATACCTTATTTGCCAAAAATTTGCAAGGAATTTTTTATCGAAATCCGCACGAAAACCTGCACATTTCTTCCTCGTTTTCCAATTGGATTGACTCCAAATCAACCCGGGTAACGGACGTGAGGGGTTTGCCTAAGAAGCGCTCTCCCACCTCTTTAAATTGATGGGGAATGTCGCTTACAAAAAATTGGTGGTGTGGAGTCCTTTCTTCCGTATTTTCCATTCCAAGCACTTTCAGGCGCGTTTTTAATAAAGAAGCAATCTCCTCCGCTGAATCCACAATCGTCACGCCTTCTCCTACAACATGTTGAATCACCGATTTCAGTAAAGGATAATGGGTGCACCCAAGAATAAGCGTATCTATCTTTTGCCTTTGCAGTGGCCCCAAATAGGTCCTCGCCACTTTGGTAATCACCTCCCCTTCAATCCAGCCTTCCTCAGCAAAGGGCACAAAAAGTGGACACGGTTGTGAGATCACGGTGACCCCTTCCCTTTTTTCCTTCAGTTTTTTTTCATAGGTTTCACTTAGGATGGTCGCCCGTGTTCCAATAACTCCGATTCGATTATTTCGTGTGGCTTTCAATGCCGCGTTTATTCCAGGTTCTACCACTCCCAAAATCGGAAGATGGAAATGTTGTATCAACGGTTCCAAAGCAACAGAAGAAACGGTATGGCACGCAGCGACAAGGACTTTCACGTTTTGCTTCAAGAGAAAACAAACGTCCTGAAGAGCAAAGAGCTGGACAACGCGGGGCGATTTCGTTCCGTACGGGACGCGTGCCGTATCCCCAAAATAGACGACATCCTCTCTTGGCAATTTTTTAAACACTTCATGTACCACGGTCATTCCGCCCACACCCGAATCAAAAATTCCTATCGCTCTTGTGTCACTCATATTTTGTTTCCAATCGAAAAAAACAATTCCCTGATTTGCAAAGAAAAACCATACCCCGCTTGGAACAGATCAGAATACATTTCCTGTGGATTGCGAGATTTCGACAGGGTATCGTTATCCCATATCCTTTTCATACTTTTCTTTGAAAAGACGGATACTCTCATACAGGACCTCCGCCAGTTTTTGACGGAATGAACGTGTCTTAAGAAGACGCTCTTCGTACGGATTGGATAAAAACGCTGTCTCGACAAGGATGCTCGGCATTGCCGCACCGATCAATACATAAAAACCGGCCTGATAAACGCCGTTCTCCCACGGGGGAATCTTCGTCATCTTTTTAAAGGATTCGTTCACGATGCGTGCCAATTCCTGGCTTTCCTTCAGATAGGAACTTTGGGCGTTGGCATTCAAAATGTGCGCCGCATTCTGAAACTCTCTGTACACGTCCGTGGACTCTTCGAACTCAATCACCGAGTTTTCTTTTTCAGCGACCTCCAGGGCGTCCTGGGTCTTGGCAATACCAAGAAACCATATCGAAAATCCCCGGGCATTTTTATTGGTGTTTCCGTTGGCATGAATGCTGACAAAAAGCTTCCCTCCGCTGGCGTTGGCAAATTGGGTTCGTTCCTTCAGACCGATAAACGTGTCGTCCTCCCTGGTCAAAAGAACATCCACATTCAGATTTTGCTGCAAAAGCCTTTGCAAACGCTTGGCGATGTCCAAGGTAATTGCTTTCTCCTTTGTGCCCGAGGGGCCGATCGCACCGGGATGCTTTCCGCCGTGTCCCGGATCAATAATAATTCGATCAATGAACCACCGCTTCCGATCTTCCTTGAGGGATGGGAGCTCTGCTGTATCCATTTTTTTTGAACTCCGCAGTGAGACGAGAACTTCTCCCCGATCCACAAACGCCTTTGGATCTGCGATGTCGCTGTTCAAGAGAAACGAAATCTGTGCGGATTTTTCAAATTGGAAAGGCATAATTTTCTCCACAATGCCTGTCCGACTTTCCGACGCAATGCGCACCGAATCGAGAGATCCACCGTACAGAGTCACGTTCAACCACTTCCGATTGATCGAAAGCGCCACATCGGATGCCTTAAAATCCTTGGTCGTAATGAACCGTATAAGATACCCGTTGAGTTTCTCCTCCACTTCCACCCCTGTAATATTGAACTCAGACCTTCTGACTCTCAGCACATTGGAACTTTGCTGAAAATCCAACTCTGCGGAAAAGAGCCCTCCCACCGTTTCCAAAAAAAGAGCCAAAGGCACATAGATCTTTCCATCCACTTCCTCTGTGGCAAAAGGCATCTGATAGGCTGCATCGTCCACCACGACAAAGGGATTCAACGCCGTGACTTTCACAGCTCGGGATCCCACCCGTAACACCACTTTTTTATTTTGAGGATTTAAGAAGAAGCGCACACCAAACAAATTTGCAAAGGCTTCCAATGAAACATAGATGACGCCTTCTTTCTGAAATCCTGAAAGGGAGGTCTCCCTGTTTTCATTTTCAAAGAGAACCCGAATCTGCTCGCTCTCCTTGGAATTTAAAGGGCACGCCGTGAGAAGGAAGGCAACCCACACAGCAGAACAGAAAAAATGAACTCTCTTTCGGCGATTCATAACCGGAACGTCATCCTATTTCTTTTCTTTATTCAAAACTTTACTGGCCTTTTTCAGAAACACTTTTTCTTCCCGGCTTAACTTCTCCATCCCCACTTCGTTGGCCTTGTCGAGCACCTGATCTACAAGTCTGCGGAGCTTATTCAAATTCTCCTCTTTTTCTCGAACAACCCGCATGTGGCGCTTTTGTTTCCATTTTTTGTAGCGTGAGACAAGGGATCCCGCCTGCCAAGGACGCTTCATGTAAAGGTATCCCACCAGCATCCCTCCCAAATGGGCAAAATGGGCCACACCGTCCGTGCTTCCAAGAACACCACTCAAAAGCGACATGCCGGCAAACAACAAGGCGAGCGACCTGGCCTTCATTCGCACGGGGAGGATGAAAAAAAGCAACAGGGTGATCTCACGATCTGGAAACATCACGGCAAATGCTGTTAAAATACCCAACACAGCACCCGAAGCTCCGATCGTGGGAATTGTGGAAAAAGGAGTGATGAGGGTATGGATGAGACCCGCCCCTACTCCCGTAACAAAATAATACGTATAAAACGCCTTGGGACCCCACATGCGCTCCACTTCACAGCCAAAAACCCACAAGGCATACATGTTGATGATCAGATGAAAAAACCCCCCGTGAAGAAACATGGAGGTCACGAACTGCCATAAAAAGAGTCGGGACCAGGCCCAGTGGGGAATAAGCCCCAGACCCAAAATCAGACGTGGACCCACCATCAATTGCAGAAAATACACCACACCGTTGGCAATGAGAAGCGTCTTTACCGCCTGGGTGATTCCTCTCTCTCCAATCCCCCACTGCATGCGATGCGTCGTATACATTTCCACCTTTTTCCTTTAAAAGAATTCCAGACGAAGGCCGGCGCGAAAACCCAGACCCGATACATTCACTTCGTCCCAGACAGGAAGCCCCTGAACCGTGTTCTCCACATTCCGCTTGACTTTTCCGATGTTGTAGAATGCCTCCAGAAGAATCGAAGACCGGCTGCCGATGTTGTAATCAATGCCTGCACGAACCATCCATCCCCATCCCCCGTATTTCCGCTTTTCTGAAATGCCTTCATTGAAATTTTTCTCTGTGTTAAAGAGAAACTGATACACCACGCTTCCGCCGATAAAATAGTAAACCGGCGGCTGCAGGGGAATCCGGATAGTGACGTTGGCAGAGATGGGAAGAAGCGTGGTGTTGTATTCCAATTCCCGCATCACGGTTGTTTCATGCACACCGGCAACATAATCCGTATCGGCTACGGTGGACTCTTTCTTATAGTTCTTGTGAAAATACGAAATCCCCAGGCTTAAATCCACCCTCTCGTCTATGGAGATACCGTAACTCCCACCAAAGATCAATCCTGGATTTGTATCCTTGGGATTGAGATACCCTCCCTGAAGTTCCAATATGCGTACCCCTTGGGCAGAAGCCAAACCAAAGGCACTCAACACAAAAACAGCGATCATCCATCTCTTCTTTTTCATGGCGCAACCTCCAAAATTTGATACAGTGTTTCATTTTTACTGCCCGTGCTTTGCCTATTTTACAGCGACACTTACCAGTTTGTTCTTCACTACCACCACTTTGATGATTTCCTTGCCCTCTGTGTATCTTTTTACCTTCGGATCTTCCAGTGCTTTTTCTTTCAACGCATTGTCTTCAGAATCCAGTTCCGCTTCGATCTGGCTTCGCAGCTTTCCATTGACCTGGACCACGATCGTGACCATCTCGGCTTTCAGTTTTTCTTCGTCCCACTTTGGCCAGGAGGAGTTAAAAACACTGTCCTCATACCCCATGCGATGCCACAGTTCCTCTCCCAGATGCGGTGCAAAAGGGGCGAGAAGTTGAATCATGGTTTTTAAAACAGTGTTCAGAACATCTTGATTCTGTACTTCGGGTCGTACATCTTGGATGTAAAGATACATCGTATTCACCAATTCCATAATCCGGCTGATGGAGGTGTTGAAATGAAAGCGATTCAGATCCTGGGTAACCATTTTCACAGCATGGTGGCACTGACGCTCAAGCGCACGTGCTCTGGACACTTCGCTTCCCTGAGGAGGATTGTCTTGAATCGTCTCTACCAAACGCCACACCCGATTGAGAAAACGGTCTGTGCCGTGAATGCCCTCATCGGACCAGTCCCCCCCTTCGGCGTAGGAACCCATAAACATCATGTACATCCGAAAAACATCGGAGCCGAACCGGTCAATGTAGCTGTCCGGATTGATCACATTTCCCCGGGATTTGGACATTTTTGCTCCCCGGTTTGTAATCACCCCCTGATGTATCAGCCGCGTAAAGGGTTCATCAAAAGGTACGAGATTCAGGTCGTAGAGAACCTTGGTAAAAAATCGGGCGTACATGAGATGCATCACGGCATGTTCGGCACCGCCGACATATTGGTCCACAGGCAGCCATTTGTTCACAATCTCCGAATTGAAAGGGTCTGTAGCTATGTCCGGATCGGGAAAACGAAGGTAGTACCAAGAAGAGCAGACAAACGTATCCATGGTGTCCACTTCGCGTCGTGCATTGCCTCCGCATCTTGGGCAGGCTGTATTCAGCCATTCCGGATTGGTGAGAAGCGGTGATTCTCCGGCTCCCGTAAACTCCACCTTTTCCGGAAGCACGACCGGAAGTTGGTTAAGAGGTACGGGTACAATGCCGCACTGCGAACAATACACAACGGGAATGGGCGCACCCCAGTACCGCTGCCGGGAGATGAGCCAGTCCCGCAATTTGTACTGCACCTTCTTGCCGCCCCACCCGTTCGATTCCAAAAAGGCAATGACCTTCCCGATACCCGTTTGGGAGGGTTCTCCAGTAAACGAGGCCGACTGAATCATGATGCCGGGTTCTGTATAGGCCGACGTCAGTTTCTTGTGCTTCTGGCCGTCTGGACTGATGACCTCACGAATGGGAAGGTTGAACTTTTGAGCAAATTCGAAATCCCGCTCGTCATGTCCTGGAACGGCCATGACAGCTCCGGTGCCGTAGGTTAAAAGAACATAATCGGCAATCCAAATGGGAATTTTCTCGTGGTTTACAGGATTGATACAATGGCTTCCGATAAAAACTCCCGTTTTCTCCTTCTCGACGGACGTGCGAAAAATCTCTGTTTCCTTGCGGGTTTCTTCCACGTATTTTTGAACCGCTTTTCTGCACCGGGGTGAGGTGAGCTTTTCCACCAGAGGATGCTCCGGTGCCAGCACCATGTACGTGACGCCCCAGAGCGTATCCGGTCGTGTGGTGAAAACTTCAACGGACTCCTCGTGATCCGAAACGGCAAAGCGGATCCACGCTCCTTCGCTGCGGCCGATCCAGTTTCTTTGCATCATCACGGTTTTTTCGGGCCATTCAATCCGATTCAGTCCTTCCAACAGCTTATCGGCATACTCCGTAATCTTAAAAAACCACTGCTCCAGATCCCTGTGTGCTACCTCCGAATCGCACCGCTCACAATGCCCCTCTACAACCTGTTCGTTGGCGAGGACGGTCTGGCAGGAAGGGCACCAGTTCACCGGCGCTTTTTTTCGATACGCCAGCCCATTTTTATACAAAAGCAGAAAAAACCACTGCGTCCATCTGTAGTATTTGGGATCGCTGGTATTGATCTCCTTGGACCAGTCGTACATGGCACCCATCGCCATCAATTGCTGGCGAATGGCCTTAATATTCTCAGCCGTTGAAATGGCCGGATGAATCCCTTTGCTTATGGCATAATTTTCAGCCGGCAGCCCAAAGGCATCGTACCCCATGGGTTCAAAAACATTGTATCCTTGCATTCGCTTGAATCGGGCCCACGTGTCCGTTGGCCCGTAGTTGTACCAGTGGCCAATGTGCAGCCGATCTCCCGAAGGATAGATGAACATGACCAGACAGTAGAGTTTTTTCTCCAGATGGGTCATATCCGTTTGATAGAGCTTTTTCTCTTTCCAATATTTTTGCCACTTTCGTTCAATTTCTTTAAAAGGGTAACTGCTCATACAATTTCGATTTCCTTTCATTGCCTATGAAGCCAAGAACATGATTTTGAATATAACAATCCATCCTGAAAAATCAAATGCAAATCTCTATACAGGAGGAAATGAAACGTATTTTATTCTTTCGATGCGAACGCTCCGCAGAATAACCCTGCCGGGTTCTCTTCATGAGAGTGATTTTCGGTCCAAAATATGCGGAAATAATATTTGTAATGATATTGCCCTTCCCGATATCTTTTATCGGGAATCTATGGATGACCGTCCCCCCAAGCTGCCAAAGTCAAGTTATTTACTTACCATCCTTCCCAAAAGTGCACCCAGAGAAGCCATTCCTAAGGAGACTCCGAAAAAGAAGAATCCAAAGGGCTGATCCAACTGCATCCAATAGAAGATCTCAACAATACCAACTATCCCACCTGCAGAAACCAGTGTGTAAACAAAAGCCCCCTTCCGGAAGAGACCGTACAGCAAAAAGCCGAGCGGAAAAACAAATGCAAAACAGAAGGCAATTTTCGATGCCGTATTCCGACCCATGCCCACCAAATCCGGAAGGTAGTCTATGTCTGCACGAATCATCCCGCGTTGAAGTTGACCGTCGAATGCCAATTTTTCCACGCCCCGGTGAAAGGTGACCACCACATGGTGAATGTTTTGATCGTTTAAAATGGACTTCGTTTCAAGATGGATTCTGGATCCGTTGGAACCGGTAAGAGGAGTGCGCACTCTGAAATGCATATCACGACCGTTCTGCGCAAGGGTAAAATTCCGCTTGTTGGTGCTGCCCGAAAGGGTAACAATCCGTGCCGGGCCCCTCTGGTTCAGACGGGATGTCCGCATCACGACTTCCAATGTCATTTGAGACGTTTCGGCCAGAGCCCTTGTAATCTTTCTCCCAGGAATCACACTTCTCAGGGGATGTCCCTTCTCAATCGTAACCCCCCTGCCGTTCTTTGACCCGATTGGTTTTTCGCCAGTGAGAGGCAGAGACTCACCCCAACCGGAACGATCCTGCACGGTATCGCCCGCTGCTTCGGAAAATGCATACACAGCCACAGCCGATCCTATACTTCCCTGCCCTCCCTGCTCTTTCATACGCAGCGCGTATACATTCTGGATTTCATCCATTCCAAAAGCCCGGTTATAAATTGCCACCCAGCAGACTTCCCCCTCCCAGGGACGATTCAAGGTTTCTTCATCTCCGACAAGTAAGTAAAATTTTTCATCCCAATCTTTAAGAGAATTTAGTCGAGAAGGAAGAAGTGTCAGGAAAATAAATGCCAAAATATAGGCCAGCGCGACAACAATCCGCAGCAAACGTTTCTGCCATACACGGAAAAATTTTTGAAAAGCCTCCCCAACTCCATTCCACTTCCCGAATACAGTGTAACCCAAAAGAGTACCGCCTGCATTCGCCAGCACATCAAAAACAGAAGTGGAACGATCCAGAAAAAGCTGTGCGGTCTCAATTCCTGCACTCAAAACCGCCCCTGCACAAAGAGGAACAATAAGGCTTCTTCGACCCGAATTCGTTCCCTTTTTTTTCAAAAGAAAAAAAAGAAGCGCCCCAAGGGGGATAAAAAGCAGAATGTTGCTCACACTGTCAAAAAAATAAAAATGAAAGAGCAACCCAATACACTGTGGAAATCCAAACGATAAAAAACGCTTCAGCCAAGAAAGGGAAAAAGAAAACGGGCTGAGTGTGAATATGAACAAATAGACAAGGTACAAAGTCAACAAATAGTATAATCTTACTCTGTGCTTCGCATGGGCATCTGGACTCTGGCGCAAATCGAATTCCCTTTCAAAAAATGGATTGAAAATGTCACCTGAATCGAGAATAAAATAACAGATTTTCATCGGTATAGCAAGCGATTTATCTCAAAATGTACCACAATTTTTAGCCCTTTTCTCTTCATCCCTTACCCTTGGAGAAATGAACTCCTTTTCACATAAAAAATGGGGGCATTCAAAATCTTACTTTTTCATCCTTGACAACCTTCCACTTTCTCCCTATATTATCGTGACATTGAAAAAATGAGGACTTGCATTCATGAAAAAGGAGAAACGAAAACTCATCGTCGTGGGAGATCGGGTTCTTATCTCTCCAGACCAGGGTGAGGAACGTACCAAGGTAGGCCTTTACCTTCCGCAGACCGTTCTTGACAAAGACTCCGTTCAGAGCGGTTACATCGTTGCCACAGGTCCCGGCCTTCCCCTTCCTGATCCAAAGGACTTAGACGATGAACCGTGGAAAGCCTCCCAAAAAGACGTGCGCCACGTTCCCATGCAGGCACAAATTGGAGATTATGCCATCTTCCTTCGCAAAGCCTCTATCGAAATTAAATACGAAAACAAACCCTATCTTGTCGTGCCTCAGGCTGCCATTCTCATCCTCCTTCGAGACGACGAAGAAATCGTCGCGTAATCCCAATGAAAAAAATAGGAAGGATCACCCCTTGAAAACACAGTTAAAAGGCAAGGAATTGACCGCCCTCATACAAAACGTATTCTCCATCGCTCCGAACGACAAACGTCTGGCAGTTCTGGTGGATGTTCCGGACAAAGCCGCACCGGATCACAGCGCCTGGCGTACACGAAGGGCCATGGCCGCGGAATGGGTTCGTGAACTGAATAAGACAAAATCTTCTCTCGGCCTTCAGAGTGTGGATCTCATCGTGTATCCCAATGTGCACAGCAACAATGCGGATTTGCCTGAGACAGCCTACACCACCGAAATACCTCCTGAAATCTTGAATGCAGAAATACTCCAACGGCAAGGAAAAGCACACTCTTTCACTCAAGTACTCTCCGAACATCAAATCATTCTGGCTCCTACGGAATTCTCGGCCACTGCACCTCTCAAGTTGGCCGCCCAAAAGTTCGGCTTCCGTGCGGCTACCATGCCAGGCTTCTCTCAAGCCATGATACCTGCCCTGCGTCTGGATTACGAAAAAATCAACCAGCGCGTCTGGGCAATCAAAAACAAACTGGATCCTGCCATTGGCATGGACATTCGGTTTTCAGTGGCAAAGGACAGGATTTATTCTGTTCATTTTGATCTTCGATTCCGCACGGCCCATGTTTCCAGCGGCCGCTTTCCCGAGCCTGGGACGGCCGGAAATCTGCCCAGCGGGGAGTGCTACATTGTCCCTTACGAAGGGGAAAAAGGAGAACCTACACGTTCGGAAGGAATGCTTCCGGTGCAGTTCCAAAAGGAAATTGTGCTCTACCGGATTAAAAATAACAGAGCCGTAGACGTTACCACTCAAGGAGCGATCTCGAAAGATGAGAGGGAAAAACTATTCAAGGAGCCGGCGTACGGCAACATTGCTGAAATCGGATTCGGTGTGCTCAAAGATTTTGGACTGAAACCCGTAGGAGAGATTCTGCTGGACGAAAAACTCGGACTCCACATCGCTTTTGGGCGAAGCGATCATTTCGGTGGAGCCGTCGGTATCAAAGACTTTACTTCCCCAGACAATGTGGTTCACATTGACCGAATCTACATTCCCGAGATGCAAAGGCGTATCCGTGTCGTTCATGTAACTCTCGGCTTCGAAGATGGAACCTCTTTTTCATTAATGCAGGATGGAGAGTACACACTTTTTACATAACTGAACTTTAACAAATTTTATATTTGAATCAGAAATGATAGAAAATGGAAAGAATTCAGTGACGATTCATAAACGAATCAAGAGAGTCATTCCTGCAATTTTTAAGCGGGCCTGTCCGCCCGCAGGCAGGAATCCAGGCGGTGGGGAGGTTCACGAATGTATCATCCCCCTGGATACCCGATGAAAAATCCCCGATCACGTCGAGGAC
>Ga0172362_10003791_pt1 | contig 13065 bp, 10 predicted proteins | sample LakKivs1_kivu2a2_FD_114534 | JGI IMG/M metagenome (GOLD analysis project Ga0172362, IMG submission 114534) | Sediment microbial communities from Lake Kivu, Rwanda - Sediment s1_kivu2a2 | ecosystem: Environmental > Aquatic > Freshwater > Lake > Sediment | place: Rwanda: Western Province, Lake...
ATTTGTGCATTTGTGCATTTGTGCATTTGTGCATTTTACAGTAAATTTCTCTCCTTTGCGAATGTTCAAAGAACCAATTCACCCGATGGTGTGTGTTTGACGGCAAGACATGCGCGAATGGCTGCGGCGATTTCTTTTTCAGCGCATGACCATGATGTGTTGGTGGCGATGATTTCTTGGACTTGAGCGGCGAGTTCCACGCCGAGACATCCGGCGTTGCGGTCAATGCATCGGCTCATATGCATTAGCAATTTCGTCCATTTGGCGAGCCAGAGGGCGCCGGTCTTGCTGCGGTAATGGCGAAACGCGACGATGCAGATGATGCTGTAAATGCCGCAATATCCCGGATTATACGCATTTGTGCCGTAGTTGATGTTGTATTCGGGGGAGATGGAGGTGTAAGCCCGAGTGACGTTTTTTAGGGGTTTAGTGTGGTCATCCAGGATGCGAATGCCGCAGAAGCAGTTGCGGCCGTTGGATTCAAAGACGGCAATATTGTGCGGATTGGTTGTGATGGCGCGGCTCTTAATGAGCACCAAGGAGTGCGCATTGCCGCCGCGGTGCTGCACGTTGATAACGCGGAAACTTTCGTAGGACATGGAATCCGCCTTGCCCTTGTGCCTTCTTCCGCTTGCGGCAGAAACAAAGTAGGAGAGGGGCAGGGTGATGACATACGTGTGGGTGCTGTCCAGAGTGATGTTCGGGTTTGGATGGGGGTCGGAGGACGTCAAATATCTCTCAAATTCATGATTGCGATTTGAAGATTTCTGGAAGAGTTTTGCACGAGACAAGGACAACGACATGATTTGCGTTACTATTGGATTTGTGTTGGTTGTGTTTGTTGTGTTTGTTGTGTATTCCAAAGTAATTCAATTTTTTTTATTTTTATTTTATTTTCATAATGCATAGTAAAATAAAAATTATAGGGTAGAAACAATGAAGCCGCACCATCATTTGATGTTGGGTGCATTGAAAAATGCGCTCATCGTGGTTGCAGGATTTGCCATGTATGAATTCATTGAAGAATTAAAGGTGTTATGGAAGCACCGCTTTCCGGAAAGTGTGGACATGCACGTGCATTACGGGCGATTGATGCATTTGTTCAGCGTGTTTATGGCCGACATTGTAATCGGAGGGATAATGTACTATGTGTTCAACTTCATACACTAAACGGGAACCTAGGTTCCCGTAAACCCTCCTCCTCTCTCTTCATCATGGTCACATGTCACAAATGGGTCACATGTCACAAACGTAGTTCCCCGGTCCGTAGGTTTTCTGAGGAGGAGGGGTGCGGGGAACGTAGTTCCCCGGTTAGAACCACGGCTTAAGTTCCAGCGTTTTGTCGTTTACGGCAGAATAAATGGGTCGGTCAATGGGTTTGTACATGGTGCTGGCATCGCGCTTGTACTGAATGTAGGAGCGCGCTTCGTTGTACAGCTTTGGCACAAACATGTCAACGACAATTTTATTGAGCGCGGCGATTTGGCCCGGGATGTCGTGAGCCAAATTCATGGCGCTTTGCAGAAACACGCTGCGCATGATCATTTTCAGGTTGTCGCAGTCTTGTGGGCCAATCAAGTACGCGCCGTTGGACATGGCGTACACGCCGTTGCGTAGCGCGTTTTGCACGATCTCCATGTTTCCCATGCTAAAAAAAGCGTCACTGAGCGCGGTGTTCTCCCAGTTGCCGATCATGGCGTCGTGAAACGAGGAGCACTTGCTAGAATTCGGGATTTTGTCGTACATGGCGAATTGCTGCTCCACGGTGGGGCCCAAAATGTCAATCCGGCCATTGGATTTAATGGGTTTGCTTCCATTGCTTCCATTGCTTCCATGGTGGTAATAAGCGGAGCCGTGCATTTGGTGCATTGATGTGATGTGTGTATAAGTTATTGAATTATACACATATAATTATTTTTATCTATGTTTTATGCATTTGTGCATTTGTGCATTTGTGCATGCATTAGGAGGAGGGACATGCGGGCATGCCTTGCGTTCCCGCCGGGATGCCGTTGTATTCACAGTTGGAGACTTTGTTGGTGTTTGTGCATGTTCCGTCGGAACCAACCGTCCAAAAATCTGGACATTTGGGGATTTCAGGCGGCCATGCGCCCGATGCGCTGGACTGGTTGTAAAGCGCGTACCCGATGAACACCATGGCGCCAATGAGCATGATGATTGCGATGATGATGACAATGCGCTGAAAATTCAATGACGATATTGCCGAACCCGAACCGGTGCCGTCCTGATCCATGTGGTTTAATGTGCAATGATGTGCAATACAATATACACTACAATGTGTTTTTATTTTTGCGGTTAATTTTGTATTAAACACAATGAATGGTGATATTGTAACGCAACTTTTCTATCCATCTGCTTAATACTGAACCACAATGAATGCCGCGCGGAACAAACCCAAAAAAAATGAAGTGGTGGTTGTTACACCGCCACAGCTACTGCCACCACCGCTACTGCCACCACCGCCACCCATTGAGTCCTTGAATTACAATGCAGTCATGGGACGGGACGGCATAGCGGCGGCCATGGCTGCTACGTTGCACGAGTTTCACATGAAAAAAACGGATCTCACCATCCGCCGGGGCATCTACATTTACGGAAACCCCGGAGTTGGGAAAACCGAATTCGTCGTGCGGTTGCTTAAATCGCTGGATTACGACATTGTGAAGTACGACACGGGCGACATCCGCAACAAGTCCATTATAGACTTGATCACCAAGCACAACATGAGCGAACACAGCGTGCTCTCCATGTTTCAGCGCAAGCCGAGGCGCATTGCCATCGTTATGGACGAAATTGACGGCATGAACAGCGGCGACAAGGGCGGCATCAACACGCTGATCAAACTCATGCGCCCGAAAAAAACGAAGAAGCAGCGCCTGGAGGACGTGACCATGAACCCCATTATATGCATTGGCAACCATCACATGGACAAAAAAATACGGGAGCTCATGAAGGTGTGCGTGACGTTTGAACTCCCGATGCCGACTCTTGACCAAGTGAGCGTGGTGCTGAAATCGGCGCTGCACTCATCGGACGCGGCGCTGCACAAGCACGTGGCCCGGTTCATTCAGGGCGACCTTCGCAAAATTTCCATCATTTGCGGCATTTTCAACAACAACCACGCCACGGGGGCTCACAACAACACGCTCATTCAAACCATTTTTCAGCCGAAGGCCAACAACGAAGACAGCAAAACCATTGTCAAGAAACTGATAAACGCGCCGTGCAAATTGATGGACCATTCCGCGCTGATGAACGAGACGGACCGCACGATCGTGGGGCTGCTGTGGCACGAGAACGTGGTGGACGCGCTGGCCAAGCTGCCGCATCCGCGCGACGCGTTTTCTTTCTACAAGGAAGCGCTGGACAACATTTGTTTTGCGGACTACATTGACCGCATCACGTTTCAAAAACAGATTTGGCAGTTCAATGAAATGAGTTCGCTCGTGAAAACGTTTTTCAACAACAAGCTGTACCACGACCGGTTTGACCCGTGCCCAAAGTTCAACCCGTCCGAAGTGCGGTTCACGAAAGTGCTGACCAAATACAGTACCGAATACAACAACGCAATGTTCATCCAAATGATGTGCCAAAAATTCGGGATGGACAAGAAGGACTTGTTTGCGTATTTCGTGCGGGTGTTTGCCAGCGACAACTGCGACAAACAAACGGAGGCCATCATTGACGACTTTGAAATCACGAAGCTGGATGTGCAGCGCATGCAGCGCTACCTGGACAAATGCACCTATCCCAGCGAAGTTTTGCCGGATGATGCGGGCGATGAAGCGCACGAGTAAGGGCACCCTATTTCATCCGACGTGTCCTGGTCCTGGTATTAGGGCGAGGGCGGCGACCATATTTGCAATGCTGGCGCTGCGAAAACCCTTTGGGACGCTTGCAGTCAATGCTGCGTTTGTATTTGAGTGACCATTTGCGTTTGGCGTGTGTGAATCGCATGATTATACATATTTTTATATATTATATATTTTTGTATATAGTATATGGATCATGGCGTTGCGTTTTGTTGCGTTGCGTTGCGTCATTGTGGTTTCAGATCCAGCAGCGCGCCCTGGCGCTCAATGGTCTCCAGTTGCGCGGCAATCACTTCGTCGCGGTCCTGAATGGTGGCCAGCAGCTCCGAGTTCTCGCGGAGTTTTTTGCTGCACATCTCGCGCATCTTTTCCAGCTTTTCGGCTTGCGATTGCACGGTTTGAATTAATTCTTCCACGGTCATGCTGCGGCTGATCGCGTTCGGCGCCTTGAATGTGACGACGGCCTTTAAAATTGCTTCATGAGATTGATTTTTCTGTAATTTCTCTCGGATTTGTTGTAGAACATCGGGTTTCATGGACGGATGGCCGGGGTCGTACGCGCACAAGGCGGCATCCACGTCGTGCATGTAGAACCGCAGCAGGTCGGGTTCTTGTATGAAATCGGCGACCGCCTTCGCGCTGACGCGCATGCCGCAGTTTGGTTTGTCCAAGTTTGCAAGCAGCGTGCGCTTGTCAAACGTGTTGTGCTCGTGCGAAAACACAAGAATGACCTTCATGGGATCCAGCTGCGCCATGGGGACGGTGTATCCGCGCAAAAACGCGCGCTCTTCGGCCAGACACGCCGTCTCGTCGTATGCCAGATTCAGGTCGGTGAGCAGCTCCTTCCAGAACGCAAACGTGGCGGCGGTGGCGTGGTTGGGACCATAGGGTCCAAACTGCACCATTTGTCCGCAGCATTGGTTTGTGGAATCTAAAGGGAAAGGTTCGGAAAACCGTAGGTTTTCTGATTTGAAATAAATGCACATTTCGCTGCTGCCTGCGAGCTTGATTCCCGTTTTTCGTTTTCGGTGGTCCAGCAGCGTGTCCACCGCATGCGACACGCGTTCGGGCGGGTAGTAATCGTCGTCGTCCATGTAGACGATGATGTCGCCGCTCGCTTTTTCATGCATCATGTTGCGTTTTTTGCCGAGAGAAATCTTTGCTTCAAGACGGAAGTATTTGACGCAGGGGTGCGATGCGACGAGGTCTTCAATCGGGTCCGTGCCGTCGTCAATGATGATCCACTCCATGCGGTCGCGCGGATAGGTTTGATGAGCGAAGCACTGCAGCATGGCGGGAATGAACGGGCGACGATTGAACGTGGGCGTGCACACGCTGACCAACGGTGTTTGCATTGGATTGTATGGATTGTATGGATTGTATGGATTGTATGGATTGTATTGTAGTGATCAGTGGGTGAGTTGTGTTTATTATGTTATCGCAATGTTATGAAGTTATGCCGTTTGCCACCACTTGTACACTTTGTATAAGAATAACACTCCGGAAACAATGCCCACCGTGATTTTTGTGGCATCCGGCAATTCGGTGGAAGCCAACGCAATAATTACGGCCGTAAGAAAATACATCCAAACAAGACTTTGTATTCGGTTCAAAAATTCGGTTCCGAACTTCCCAGGATCATCGCGCAATTGTTTCATAAACATGAGATAAATCAAATAATAAAACTGCCAAATAACAGGGAAAATTGTGACCCAGCCAAACAAGCACATCCACACAAATGTCCAAAATAATATGAATCCCTGTTTGCACAATTGCCAAATGGCTGAATTCGTAAAGTACGCCAACGGCAAGAATGCAGTTAAACCGCCCAACCAGCCCGGAATCCATAAGAACCACACCAACCCTAAAAAGGACATAAATAACCCGATTGTTAACAGGTCAAATGCTAGCCGAAGTAGCGATGCAAATATGCGTGCCACTTTTGTGGAATTTCCACTTTCACTTTCAATTGTGGTTGTAAACCCCTTCAATACATCAAACACTTTGTGCAAAATTAAGCCACCCGCTTGGTAGGATGACTGTTGGGTGCGTTCAAACCACCACGACAGCCCCACCACCCTTTCTCTTATTTGGGCCTGATTGGACATGTCGACTGGTCCCGGATTGAGCCGGGTGGCATACGGGTTGTTATCGGCGGGGTTGAGGTTGTTACCCAAAATTTCACCAAAAATCGGATAAGACGCATTGGTGTCAATGCTTGTCGCGTTCAAATAGTTGGACGTTGCAATCCAACAAAACACAATGAACCCGGCCAATATTTTCAGAATTAAAATGAAGTAGTCGCCGAACTGAGACGGCGTGTATGCAAATCCGTCTCCTCCGCTTCCGCTTCCGCTTGTGCTTGCGGATGCGGATTTACGGGCCCTGGTTTTGATGTTTTTCAGCGTGATCGTCATTGGGAAAGGGTCACCTAATTATTATAATACTAATTTATTATAATATTATTTCGCGATTTATTGCTAAATGCACATGTTATTGCATTTATGCATATATGCATTTATCTCGCATACATGAGCGCGCAGTTGCCGCCGATGAATGTGAGCACGTTGTACCTCTCTTCCAGCACGGTTAAATCATAATTGTAGTCGTAGATGCGCCACTGCGGCTTATTCACGCCCACGGGGATGCCCGTTTCGGGGTCGCAAATCGTGTAAAAGTTGGCGCTGGGGTCCAGCGGCGGCACGTACGTGGTGAATTCCAGCTCAATGGTAGAGAACTTGCTCATGTTGATTGCGCCGCTTGGCTGGTAAGTGTCGTTGTCGGCATTCAGGCCGAAGTTGTAAATGTAGAGCCCGAACGGTGCGGACCCCGATGTGCGGATGTACTTTTCTACGTAGTTGTAGACGCCCGCTTCCAGCCGGTTCTCGCGGTACGAGCCGTTCAGCAGGATGCCCAGCTGCTGCAGAATCTCGCGCTGGTTCTCCACGTTGTAGTCCTGTGTTATAAAAAGCCCCGATGGCGTGCCGCTGGGCTCCAAGCCGGGGCCGATCGTGGTCTGCGTGATGATGTCGCATGGATTGATGAAGGTCCCGGTGGCGGGCGCCGGCGTGACGTCGTCCGGAATCATGTTCGTGTACGGCCAGTTCGTGTAGTTGCTCCACTGGTTGCGCAGGTTGATGTCGCTGCGCTGGAACATGAACATCCACGTCGCCACCATGCCCGCCGTATTCTGCAGCTCCACGCGGTGGCTGCCCGTGACGTTCTTGAAGTCCCACTCGTACGCTGACTTAAGCAAGTACTTCTGCTCCTGCGATGCAAAAACGCGCGACTCTTCGGCCGACAGGAAGCAGTACGTGGACAGCAGGTGCACGTCGGCGTTCCAGTCCGTGCGCTTGTCCAGATAGACGTCTGTTGTGGAGATGTCCACCGCGGGGGGCGGCTGCAGGAAGCGGTAAAACTGATACTCCGGCTCGTTGAAGTTGGGCTGAATGAAGGGCGCCTGGGCGACCTGCGCCGGGGTGAGCGGCCCGGTGGTCTGCGGCGGCATGTAGTTAATGTCGCGCGTGACGAAGAGCTCGCGCACGGGGCGCATGACCACGTCAATCTGCAGCTCGTTGTACTGCAGCGCCACCAGCGGGAACGCGGTGCGGCTGTTGTTGCAGAACCACGCATTGAGCGGGATGTAGAGCTTGCGACCGCGAATGGAGGGCTCCGGTCCCTGCTGGCTCGTGTTGTAATACACGTTGGGGTACGTGCCTCGGCGCCCGGAAAAGTTGGCGGGATCGGTAAATTCGGGGATGTTGCCGGACATGGTGTCGTACAGGAAGCGCTTCGTGCCGTTCAGGTCGCGCTGCACTTGGGCCAGCAAGTACTTGCCCGTCATGCGCTGCAGAATTTGGCCACCCACGGAAAACGTTATTTCCTTGATCATTTGCGTGCCCAGATTTTCAATCCAGCGGAACTCGTAGGGGCGCCAGGCGTCGCTGCACCCAATTGGCGGGTAAATCGGGCTCCAAATGGTGGGCAGCGTCACCACGAGGTAGGTGTCCATTATGAGCTCGGCATAGCGGGGCACGGTGAACGTGAACCGCGACTCCTCGCTCATGCGCAGGTTGCGCAATCCATTGAAATCAATACGGAACTTTTGAAGGCCGAAATTGGTGTACTTGGCATACGTGGTCTTGAAAAACGACTTTTTCGGGTTGGAATTTAGAATCACGTTCTGGTTGCCATACGACACAATGTTTAGTAGTCCGCCCGTCATTTTATATTGTAATGTTGTATTATTTTTTATGATGATAATGTAATATCTGTTATTTGTGTTTATATTTGTATTTGTTGCAAACAATGTCCGAAGCGGATGTATCACAGCCACAGCCACAGCCACAGAGTAAACTGACCACCATGTTTTCAAAATTCCGCGCGGGGTTTGCTTCACCTGGTGAGATACTTTCTGGTGCCAATTTATCCGCCAATTTGTCAAGTTTCAGTAACAACGTTTCATTATGGGGGCTGGTCATATTTCTACTGGTGACTGCGGTTGTGGTGTACACCTTTGTCCGAGATTTCACGTTGCAGAACACCGAACAAAGGTCAATCAACACGGTTCAAGTCGCGAATCGGCTGCAAAGCATGACCGACGACAATTTGAAACAGCCGTTGCGCAACTTCTACATCAAAACGGCGCTGAACTGCTGCTGTTTAGGCGATTGGAAAAACAATTACGTGGATTTGCTTGCGCTGAAATACGCCATTTTGCAAGGTTACCGTTGTTTGGATTTTGAAATTTACAGCGTGAACAACCAACCCGTTGTGGCGGCTTCAACCAAACCAAAAAATGATTTTCGCATGGAAACGTTCAACCACTTGCCGTTTGCGGATGTGTGCCGGGCACTCAACTCCGACGCATTCACGCTAGCGCCAAATGCGAAGGACCCGTTGCTGATCAGCCTGCGGATTAAAAGCAACAACACGTCCCCGGATTTCATAAAGGGGATCATTGATGGTATTAAAACGTTTCCGGACACGAGGCGGCTTGGACCGGAATACAACTACGAATTCGGTGGACACAATTTGGGCAAGGAGCCGATCGGAAATTTTGCGGGCAAGGCCATTATTCTATCGGACGTGTCAAACCCGATCGTAAACCACAACTGCACAACCGACCCCGCAACTAAATCCATGTCGGGAGATATGTGTTTGAACCAGTACATCAACTTTGGAATCAACTCCCCGTTTTTGCACAAACTGGATTACGAAATGGGGGTTAAAAACACGGGCAACATGACGGATTTGATTGAGCACAATAAAAAGAACATGAGCATAGTGTTTCCAGATCCGCCGTTTAGCGCGAATGTGAATTTCAATGTGGCGAAAAGCATGGGGTGTCCGCTGATTGGCATGATGCCGCAATTGGACGATGCGAACTTGAACGCATACAACGACGAGTTCAACAAGGCCGGCTGCGCATTCATACTGAAGCCGCCCGAGCTGTGCTATCAGCAAGTGATGATTGAAACACCGAAACCACAAGACCCGGCGCTGTCATTTGCCGGACGCAATGTGAGCACGGATTACGCAAGTTGGAGCGTTTAAATCGTAAATCGTAGTGGTGCAGATGCAGAGAGCAGAGAGAGAGAGCAGAGAGATAGATAGAAAATGATGACAAGCGTTTTTGAGCTTTTCATTATTTTTAGTTTTTGAATTCAATCCGACCCTATCTTACCTTCCTTAATTTAATGAGAGGCGGCAGATCTGGCCTTGGAAGCAGCAGCGGAAGCTTGGGCAGCAGCGGCCTGGGCCTTGGAGGCAGCAGCAGCAACAGCCTTGGAAGCGGACTTGGCAGCAGCCTTGGAAGCGGACTTGGCAGCAGCCTTGGAAGCGGCCTGAGCAGCAGACTTGGCAGCGCTGGCAGCCTTGGAGGCAGCCTTGGAAGCAGACCTAGCAGCGCTAGCGGCGCTAGCGGCATGGCGACGGACAGAGCGGCTGGCGGCGCGGCTGGCAGAGCGGTGATGACGACGAGTGTGAGCCATTTTGATTTTGAACTGGTTATAAACTAATGCAAGAAAAAAAAATAAATGAAACCAAAACGAACCAAAACGAACCAAAACGAACCAAAACGAACCAAAACGAACCAAAACGAACCAAAACGAACCAAAAAGAAAATAATTTCACCAAATCGTATCGGTGGAATGCCAATACATTTTGTCGCCTTTTTTAATGTTATAAATGCTCCTAAATAATTCCAAACGAGACAACGGACAGTTCACACGATATTTATCCATGGGGTGGGGGTTCACTTTCAATTGCGCCTGAATGGCCTTGTCCAGAATTTTTTGGCGTCCTTGAATTGCAATATAAACGAAAAAAGCTTCAAACGACAAGGACTTGATTGGCACAATGTCGTCGTTCTTTTGCTGGAAGTCCCTTAAGTATTCCATGCAAATCGCCAGCCCCGAAATGTCGGCTAAATTCTCTCCGGTGCTTAATGTTCCATCCATTTTGATTCCGTCGTACATTGCAAACGTTTCATACTGTTTCACCACGTCCTTAACCTTTGCTTCAAACTTGCGCCGGTCCTCCTTTGTCCACCAATTGTGCAAGTTGCCTTGGTAGTCGTACTTGCTGCCGTTGTCGTCCAAGCAGTGCGACATTTCGTGCCCCAGCGTGTACCCGATGTGAGCCAGGTTGTACTCTATGCCGCGTTCGTCCAGGTCAATGAACGGCTTCTGCAAGTACCCTAAAGGAATGTAAATCGTGTTTTCAACCGGCGTGTAGTACGCGTTCACAATGTACGCTTGCGACCCCACCAGTTTGAACTTCTCCCAGTCAATGGTCGGAATGTCGCCCTTGAATGCGGTGCCGTCTATGGAAATCATTTTTTTGGTCCGCCAGCTGGCAATCAATTTCATGTTTTTGTAAGCGTCGTCGCTGCTGTAGTTCAAAATCGGGTCTTCGCGCATCATGGTGGGGTTGCCGACCACCAGTTTGATGCGTTCCAGCTTGAGCAGCGCGTACTTTTTGGTTTCGGGCGACAACCACGTGTTGCGCTTAATGATGCGCTTGAACACGGTGAGCAAATCGGTGGCCAAGTTCTTCACATACTCCACGTGCTCCTGCTTTTTGTTGCGTTCCACGTACTCGTTGGTGAGGAACGTGTTGAAGCACATGGAGAGTCCAAACACGGGGTAAACGTCGTCCGGAAACGGCACGGGTTGCCCGCTCACGAACTTGCCGTGGAATTCCCAGTAAATCATGCGCCATTTTTTGTGGAACCGCATGATTTGCCGGAACACAATGTACATGAAGTACGTCCGCCACTTTGGCGTTTTCCATGCGCCGTCCTTGGTCAAGATTTGCATGATGCACTTCAAGTAACTCAGGTTGGTGCAGATGAACGTGTTTGGAACCGTTTTGTAGCCAATTTCGGTTGCCAGACGGGCCCAGTCAAACCCGTACTTTTCCAGCGCGTCGGCCTTGGTGACCACGTTGTAGTACTCTTCGCTCTCGTGCTTCACCGATTCGCACCCCATTGCAATGAGCATTTCGTATTCCACGTCCCACACGTCGCTCGCTTTCAACCCGTGTCCGGTTCCGAGGCACGCGTCAAACATGTCGCGAATGTATTTCAAATATCTGGTTTTGAACACGCGCTTGTAGTGCGTCGTGGAGGCATCCGCGGTTTCGTCCTCCACGTAAATGAGGTAGTCGTAGATGGTGAGCTGCGGCGGGGAAATGTTGCTCCTGTAAACGGACGAGTTTTTTTGGTCCTTGCTGACCGACCACGCAATGGGGCAGCCCCATGAAATGGTTTCGTTTTGATTAATCTGTGCTAAAAGCCAGTAGAGGTCGTCGTTTGCAATGCCCTTGTCTATGGCGTTCACCGTGTATTTCACCTCCTCGCGTGCCTTTTCGCAGTCCAAATGCAGCATGGAATTGTAGAGGTTTTTTATCGCGGTGGCCTTGGCGGTGTGGTTGGTTCGGATGTACTCTTTGACCATGTCAATCAACTCGTAATACACCTTTTCTTGGGTGATCCTAAAACTGTCGGCTTGAACGTAGTACTTGTTCTTTTCTTGCAGCTCTTTGCTTTTGTTGGCGATCCACTGGTAGTTGATGTAGTCATAGTAGTCATTTTTCGCGGTCACCTTGGACGGCGCAAACGGCGTTTTGAACAGCTTAACCAACGACCTTTCCACATTTTCATTCTCCGTCTTGGTTGCAGTTTTGAATCTTTTTTCAAACCCTTTTTCAAAACTCGCTAGAACCCGCGGTCCTGCACACTTGACTGTGCGACTGTGTTGTGATTTCAGGGGTTTCTTGGTTTTTGGCATCGTGACCCGTATATTTAACAATTATTATTTTTTAAGGGACATGCCGTTAAGGGACATGCCGTTAAGGGACATGCTGTCCCTTATGATCCCTTGCTTACATCACTTGCCTCATTTGCCTCACTTGCCTCGCTTGCCGCCCTTGCCGCCCTTGCCGCCATTGCCGCCATTGCCGCCCTTGCTTGCTGCTGTTGCTCCTGATATTTCCGTTGTTCTTGTTGTAGTCTGTATTGCCGTGATCCAAAATCCATGAATTTGCGAATCTCTCCATATTTCATTTGATTTTTGGATTGCACCTGCTGGGATGGTCTTGGCTTCACCCCCAAATACTCTGTAACCACTTTAACCGGGTCGTTCAATTCGTGCAGCCGTTCAACCGCCGTCGTTTCATCGTAATCGGTTTGTCGGACAATGAAGGCAATGGCTTGTGCAAAATATTCTTGCTGAACGGCGGTTTTCAGTTCTTCGCCTTGCAAATGTTGCAAATGTTGCAAGTGTTGCAAGTGCGGTGGCAGAGTCATTGGATGGATGTGTGTAATTATATAATTATCATTGTTTTTAATTACTTTTTTGTTGCAAGTTTGATGCGCACGTTTCTGTTTCTATTCAATGTTCACGCGTATCCATCGCATCGCATGTTAATTGTATTGTAAACCATATTAAACAAATGGCAGAGCATTCATGTAGTATTGCATTCATGACAACAATCGCGTCTTCTACACTGGTCAACATCGTATTGGATGAACTGCGTCAATCTTTGGAACCAAAGGTGTCGCATATGTTGGCGGATTATCAGTTATTCAAGGAAACACATGAAGCCGTGCTTCAAATCCCGTTTGTGAAAATGTTGTTGGAACAACGAAGCATGTGCAAATGTAAAGAAAACAAATGCATTGATTCTTCTAACGAAGGCGCTGCAAACGAAGGCGCTGCAAACGAAG
>Ga0172362_10003792_pt1 | contig 13064 bp, 24 predicted proteins | sample LakKivs1_kivu2a2_FD_114534 | JGI IMG/M metagenome (GOLD analysis project Ga0172362, IMG submission 114534) | Sediment microbial communities from Lake Kivu, Rwanda - Sediment s1_kivu2a2 | ecosystem: Environmental > Aquatic > Freshwater > Lake > Sediment | place: Rwanda: Western Province, Lake...
CACACTAGAGACTTTTAATAACGTAACCAAATATGATGACGAGGTATTACAAAACGGCACCATAACAACTCCAAAACTACTAGACTCAAGTGTAAATACTCAAATACTCAGTGATTCTGCTGCCACAACGAATAAGTTTGCCAGTGATGTAGTAAGTACGGACAAGATAGCAGACCTTGCCGTTAAGTCTGTTGATATTGCCGACGGGGCTATAGTTGAATCTAAGATTGCCTCTGCAAATATAACTAAGCCAAAAATAAGTACTACTGACAAAATACCAACAGCCAAGTTCGAAACTAGAGCCTTTCAAATAGCTCCTATGGCATCTTCAGTTAGTATAGGCCCTACTGGAACTTCGAATACGACCTTTTCTACTGTAGCCTCAATGACCACATCAAAGGATATGCGCAGATTTTACCTGCAGTTACAGGGATATTCGTCAGAAGGTATACAAGGTGCTGGGGTAAGGGTAACAGCTACTAACGGGTCAGCCTCAGCCATTTTATCTATTGCATTCTATTTAAATGGCGTACAAATAGCCGTAAATCAGGTTAGGTACTCGGGAAATAACAAGGTAAACTCGGACTACTGGACAGAGCCTCAGATTATGGTGCCTTTATCCTCGTTTAAAACCATATACGGCTCAAATACTGTGATTCCAGCTGGCAGTACTGTAGAGGTCAAATACGCCTATACAGTAGCTGAAAGTGGCAATTACATAGACATATCAAGGGCTAATTTAGTCCTAGTTGAGCTATAACCGCCTAAAAGTATGGTATAATATAAGGTAGGGCTATCACCCGCCTTCAATAGACTGGGAGGACATTTATATATGGCAATACCGTGGATTCCACTAGCCGGAGCTGCTTTAGGTGCTATTGCAGGCTCACAAGCTCAAGGACCCCAGTTAGATAGAGAAGGTCAGCTAGAACGTGAGGCTCGTTTAGCTCAAACTGGCGGCTTCCAAAAACTAGAAGATATTCAGACTGGCCAATTGGGCGCACAAGCTAACCTAGCCAGCGAAAACTTGGCACGATTATTGCAACAATACCAAACTTCCGGTGGAATGCCCACACAGGCGCAGATGGGCGCAGCCCAGCAATATGCCCAACAAGTGACCGCACCTCAGCAAGTAGCCCTAGACCAGGCCATGCGCCAGTCACAGCAGGAGTTTGCCAGACAGGCGGGACTATCTGGACGAAGAACCACAGACTTTGCTTTACAAACTAGACTTGGGGCGCAGCGTACTCAAGGCATGGAACGCCTAGGCGCCGCGCAATCTCAAATCGGAGCCGAATACGCAAATCAGCTTTCACAAAATACACTAGGATACGCACAGCAGCTGCAGGGACTTAGACAAGGCCTTATGAGTCAGGCGATGGAAAACCGTATGGCTATTATGAGACTTGGACAGGGGATTCAGACAGGTCAGCAGCAGTTTAGAATGGGGACAGCGAAGCAAGGCGGGGGAATGCTTGGAGGGCTCACTGGAGCGCTATCAGGAGCCTCAGCAGGCCTTGGATTGATGCAAAACTTCAGCAGTATGTTCGGAGGCACCGGTGCTGGAGCAGGGTCAGGACAACAGGTGCAAAATAATGTTATAAGAGCCGGTGAGAGCATTGCAATCCCAAGTACATCTATTACTGCGCAAAGAGCTCCAAGCCAGGGTATGACCCGCTCATTGGCATCTACTAGCGCGCCAAGTACATATGCAGCCCCAGCGCCGCAAATGAGTACTAATATTATGGGCATAGACACGCCTTTTACTATGCAAGGCGCCATAGAGAACTCTGTGTATCAAGTAAATCCAGCGCTACAACCCCCATTCTGGATGCGCTAAACGTAAGGAGTAATAACTAAATGGCTATTGCTACATTTGCAGACTTACAAAACGCAGTACAGGGATTTAATGATTCGTTAAAATCTTACTCGATTCAAACGGCCCTTACTAACGCCACCCAAAACATACAGCAACTACAGTCCCAGCAGATTGATGAGGTCGATAAGCGAAATCAAATGCAAGCCCTTAGCAATGAGCTTGCTATGCAGCTTACTGGTATGGGGGCTAACGGGAACCAAATACAGGCCGCAATGGCCGCTACACAACCAAGGTCATTGGATAACTATGGCGAAATGTTCGGAGAGGGTCTTATGAAAGGCAGTGAGCCTCTTAAACAAAAGGCTCAAGAATGGAAAAGGTTTATGACTGAAGACAAGATGGCTCTTGAGCAGTTAAAACTTCAACAGCAATCTATGAGTATGCAGAGAAAAGCTTCCTTACAAAATGACCAGCGATTTTCTAAACTAGTAGAAAAAAGTTCGACACAATATGCCAACTGGTCTAATAAGCTAGCGGATTCAGAGGGCAAATTGGCAGTGCTTGAAGAGGGCTTGTTGAAGAACGATAACGTAATCATCCAGGGGGCGGCGCCTACAATACTCGCTAAAGCTATGGGTGAGGTAGGAGCTTTAACCGAAGCTGATAAAGAGCCCTACAGAGGTTCGCTGGCCCTGGCTACCAGAATAAGCCAGTTTTTTGAAATTCACAAATCTGGTAAACTGACTGCGGAAAACAGGCAGCAGTTATTAGGACTTGTTAAGCAATTAAGGGTTTCATTGGAGAAGAGAAAGTCAGGTAACTCTCAAATACTGTCCAAACAATTGAGTAAGCATGCCACTAAGGTTTTGGGTGTGCCGCTAGGCGAGGCAGAGGCCGCATCTTACATAACAGGTGACGATAGTATGGTACAATCTAATAGTATGCAACAATCAGGCGCTCCATCAGACCCTTTTGCTGCATTTATTAAACCAAAATAATTAGGGAAGCTTGACTATGGCTAAATTTGACTTTGACTTAGAATCAGCAATGACCCAACAAGGACGTTCTATAGAGTCGTATGACCCTAATACAGGTACGGCTACAATAGTCAACAGCGACGGTTCTAAGGCAGATTTCGATGTTTCTGGATACCTCAAAAGTAAGAACATGAGTTTAGCTGACGTCGATATCAAATTTAACTCCCCTGAAACGGCTAAATCTGATTCTGCGCTTGGGTTTATGGACCAAGTTCAAATGATTTACGCCTCAAAGCCACAAGACCAAATGCACCTGCTAGAATCCAAATATGGTAAAGGTAATGTAGCGCAAGTAGGTGGGGAATTGAAAGTAAAGGACCAGGACGGGATGTGGAAGAGGGCCGATGCGAAATGGTATTCTGAACTGGCCGCAAACTCTCCACAGATTGCAGCATCAATTGCAGGCACTATTAAAGGGGCTACACTGGGGGCGCCGGCAGGACCGGCTGGGGCAGTAATCGGCGGAGTACTTGGCGGAGCTACCAGCGCAGCGCTTGCCAGCTACGGCGAACAGAAGTTTGCAGAGCTTGCGGGCATTAGAAGCGAGCAGGATATTGCGGACACTGCAAGTGAATTGGGACGAGAATTTGCTACCAATGTTGTGTTTGATGTTGCCACACTTGGTGCAGGCAAGGTATTGAAGGCCATGAGTCCATTTAACAAAGTAAAAATTGCGGAAACTTTAGGCAGTCTTGTTGACGGAACTAAAGCCGGGGACTGGATGGTAGCTATGCGCAGTGCTTGGGATGCCAAAGCTGTAAAGGGTATTGCTGAGGCCGATGCAACGGCACTAGCAAAGGGCGGCTTACAGGCCGAGTTATTGCCGAGTACTAAGAAGATGGCAAGCATTTTTAGTGAGTCCGTTGAGTCTGCAAAAGAAACTGCGGAGCGTATGTACGAGCGGGGTATAAAGGAACTTAACGCCGCAGGTATATTAGAAAAGTCTGATATTCCTATTGAGCGTTTGCGCAATACTTTGGTAGGTTCAATGGGTGAAGCGGGACTTATTGCAGTAAATGGTGCCGGAAATCCTGTCTTCAAAAGCCATAAGGAGATGGCAGCCAGTATGGTTGGGGTTGTCGATGAGTCAGCTCAAAAGAGGCTGAAGAACGTATTCGGCGTTGTAGAAGACCTTTATGCTAAATCTAAGGGACAAGTTGACAATGTAACGCTAGATGATGTCTTAAAACTTAGAAGATACGTAAACGAAGTACAAAAAGATTTGGGGCATTTTATGTCCAAGTCTTCTGTCTCTGATAAGGCCGATAGAATTCTAGCAGCGCTTTCGTCTGAGACTAATAACCTCTTTAAAACCAGTGCTAATGCAGCTAATGTCAAGATAAAGGGGCAACTAGCTGGGGACTACATGGCTAAATTAAATGCGGACTATAGTCAATTCCGCTCCGGCTATGATTTTGTATCTAAAAAAGCTAAGGACCTGGATGTACTAAACTTAGGTAACGCGAACGAATTAGCTAAAATGGTAGGTAAATTAGATTCAGAGGGCGGTGCAGCGGTGCTGGAGTCTTACCAAAGTATGGCTAAAGCTATAAACAGCGAAGACATGATGAATAAGCTTGTGACTTTGCAGCAACTAAAGGCTGGGAAGTCTTTAGCCAGTAGGTCCGGTGGCAAGGGTTCACTTGGCGCCATTAAATCCTATGTTGGCATGACTCCTAAAGGCGTCGGTGAAGCTGTAACGGCCGGCACAGAGTTTGCAGGTGCTGTTAAGAATGTATTACCTAAGCCTCAGATTATGTCAGCCATGCAAAAATTAGCTCCAATTGCTAAGGGCTCGCAATTTCTTAAAAGTTTGCCCCCTGAATCCCGTGCCAATATGCTAATTAGAAATGACTTAACTTCGGAATTTCTGCAGTCAATATTAGGCGCGGATATCACTAGACAGCAAACTGAGGACGAACTTATGAGTAGGGTTAAATAACATGGATGTGAGTCTAGTTGAGCTTATTTTAGAACTTAAGGAAGACATAGGTAACGTTGCCTCTGATTTAAATAGGCTTAATGACAAACTAGATGTGCACGCAGGTCGCTCTAAAGCTACGGCAGAAAAAGTAGACCAGCTCGAAAAGGACGCGGCTAGACTCAAAGGAGCCTTAGCCGCATTTATGGCAATAGGTACCGTAGTAGCTGTTTTACGTACCTTATTTAACTAAGTAACTTAGCATAAGCATCGAAAGCTTCCAAATCCGGCCAGCTCATTTGCACTACCGTTTCATCGACAATAGCTATACTTCCGGCCGAGTACTCCGATAACCCAGGGAACACTGATAGTGTCCGCATACCGAGTTCATTTATTAGCACTACATTACCGGGCTTTAGTCCTATATCGTAGGTAGCTCCGCTTGCGTCCACATAACCTTCACCTGTAAGCAAAACAACACCCAGTGTACCAGTTTGTGACTCAAAGGTAGCTCCTTTAGCATAATTAGTCGGGGCTGATAGTACAATACCGCCAGCAGTTTTTACTTCTTGTTTAGGCATGACCTCAATAAGAACTCTTCCGCCATTAAGCTTGAACAGTTCGCGCCTGTCATCCAAGCGTTTAAAGCGCTCTAAATATTTTGTTTCCATAGAGTACCTCCCTATTTAATATTTGGTTTTAAATACAATGGGCAATAATCAGCATGTAAATACTCCTTGTTAGGCTCCTTCACATACACTTTACTGGCCCCGCATTCGCATTTTTTAGGCTCATACGTAGGTTGTGTATTATAATCCCAAGGGTCGTTAATGTCAGACCCTCCACTTGTATAAGCACCTTTTGGTAGTGTTTGCATTCCCATACTAGCGGCCCAGTTATTGAGCCACTCCTCGTTAGTGTTATCGTCAATACTCATAAGCATGTCAATACCCGTCCCTATACCAGCCACGACCTTTCAAAACAAATCCAGTACCTTTTGGGGGAAGGGGCTCTTTTTCTGTTGAGTCACATTTAGGGCACTGTTCGGCTTCTTCCTCTTCTTGTCGCTTAGACTGGCTGGTATAAAATACCTCGAATTCGTGTTGACATTCTTCATTCTTACACTTATATTGAATAATTGGCATTTAGTTAACCCCTCCCGCACTTAGTTGTTGCTGCTGATTTAATAATTCAGTTAATGCATTTAATATACCTTGGACAGCTTCGGCATAACAGACTTGCGCCGCCTCGTCATCTCCGGCGTTATCCTTCTGGCACTGGTCTTCTATACCTTTAATGAATAAAGGGTCCAATTCTATGACGTGTCTAAGAGTCACCTCGCTTGGAACATTGCTATTCACCCTAATTTTATCTGGAACCTTAACGCAAGCTGATAAAAGCAGGGTTAAGGTGGCAATAAGTAATAATACCTTTTTCATATAAGTCCTTTCTGGGTACCTTCCACCCTTTTGTAGTATATCCCCTATTGAAAATTGGCACAAGCTTTTTCTCATTTAATTGCATAGAATCTAATGCGGTCACTAGCTTATTAGTATTAAATGTAAGCATTACCTGCTCAGTAGAAAAATAATAGCAAAATAAATCGACACTCTTAGACTGCGCCTGCCATGGACCGCCAAGCGATAACTTTTCAAATACACTATAACGTTCCATAAACAAGTTTTCAGTCTTAAGCATACTATATGAATCGACTTTAAGCTCTAATGTAAATTCACCTAAAGGGCTGTGGACTACAAAGTCATGGCCGCGACCATCGGCCCTCGATATAGTGTACCCGGGATGCGTTTCATTAAAAAGTCTAATCCACTCTGCCTCAGCTTTTTGCCCTTTTGCCAGCGACTCCTGAAAATTATGCACCTTAACTGTCTTTTTTTGCGTCTTTACTTCTTGCATCTTGAGCGTCTCCATAGGCATCTGCAAATGATATAGTATATAACATCGGATTAAACCAAGTTAGTCCTATAATTAACGCTACATAAAACAGCCAAGAATTCCACTCAGCCTGAATGTATGCCGAATCAAAGTGAACTACTGCCACAATTACTAGCAGGTTAAACAGTAGTCGTCCTAAATTAAAAACCATTACCCTAAACTCTTTATCGTCATTATTTCCCATTACAAGTTCCTCCCAATCATAATTAGTACGTTTTTTAACGTGTGCACTCGTTCTTTAGCTACATTTACATATTCCTTATACTTGTTAACCATGGCGGTGTCACCTTCGCTGTCAATGCGCTCCAAGTAAGTAGGTATTACCGAGCCTACTAGAGTATCGTGTGTAACGGTTAGCAGGTTTTGTAAGGTTCTTAATTCTTGCCTTTTTAACTGCATGGGACAATTTGTCTCACTTTCCTCGAATACACGCTTAAGGGTGGCTAATGACTTGAGCTCAGGGTCTGCTCGGCGCGTTTTACGAGACATTGCTTGAACTGATGCGTTATGGGCCCTAGTGACAATTTTAGTTACTTCGTCCAATGCCTTCTTATTCTCAAATTTCAGCATTATAAAACTCCCTTTAATTTGTCAGATAACTTATCAAATTTAGCTCGTTGAATATAAATCGAAGCAGTAGCTATGCTAGACCATCCCATAATTTGCTGCAGCTCGTGTACTTCTATATTACCACATTCAGCGAGTCTTGTGGCGGTAAGTTTCCTTAATTGATGGGGCGTTAAGCCAATCTCCTTAAGGGCTGCCTGCACCGAGGTATGGGGTGCTAATATCACTCCATCAGGGGGTGCAAATAGAACAGGCCTTATTTTACCGCCCTTGCCTTTAACGAACCATTTTTCGGATTTAACAGGGTCGCGTTCAATCTTATATAATTCACTAATTCGTAAGCCAGTTTTTAATAAATATAGGCACGTCTCTTTTGTGTCCATATCAATAGCAGCTGAACTAATGGCACTGACTGCAGCATCCCAGTCAAGACTTACTTCTTTGGGCTTGTATACATTAGCGGTCTTAAACTTGTTGGGTGCCACAACCTTAACGAATATTTCAAACGGATTTACGCCTGAGTATACACCAATATGTAAGGCATAATCCATAAGTCCCCTGATATGTGTAAACATTGTTTTAATTGTATATGCCGAATAACCTGAAGACTGCATCGCACTGTAAACCTTATCCGCCTCTAACCCATACTTATTTAGAAACTTAGCTGCCTGCCTTAACTTAGATATAGCTGTAACCTGAGTGCTGGCTGACCATCCTTTACTGGCGTGCATTGTATAATGTAAAACCAATTCAGTATAATCAATATGGCTAACAAGCATCCGTGCCTTAGCCTTTGATTTAGAATTAGCTATCAGACTGCTTAAGGAACCGGTCGATGGCTTGTCGATTTGCGAGTGCTTGAACATCTTGTGTACCTACACTTTCTGGCATTGACTGCCTTGTTACATCCATATTAGCATATTGTTGTTTAGGGGTCAAGCTTTTTTCTATGATGTTGGCCATAGCCTCTACACGCTGATTTGCGACATCAACTTGAGACTGCAAGTATAATAAGTCTACTTTTACGTTTTCTTGAAGTTCGTTAAGCGGCGCTGAAGTGTCTACGGTACTGGGGGCCCCTAAAGTTTTAACGGTAGTAGTTACATTAGACACATTAAAGGCTGCCACAATCCCTAAAAGCCCTGTAATAAAGCTTGCACTTATAGCTTCTGGCTTAACTACACCCAAGACAGTTAATACAACAAGTCCAAGTAAGCCTAAAACAAATTTACGGCCCCCTAATTTATCTAGCCGTGTGTTATGAGCTTCCATATTATTTACCTCCTGAACGCTTATTTTTGCGCCCATGTATATATCTATTTTTATCTTTAACAGCCCGAAAGTCTTTCGGGGTTATAATCCGATTGGTAGCTAAATCAAATACCTCGCCCTCAGCTAAAAAGTTTTTAACAAACTGCGAATAAGATTTATTGTCAAAACTCCACCAAAAGCCTAACTGGTCGGCCATATTGCCGGCCCACAGCAGTCGCTCCAAGGTATAGCGGTCTATATTAATATCCTGGTCAATCCTATTATAAACAAAGTGATTTAAATCCTCGTCAGCATCTAAGTAGCCTGCATCAGGGTCGTTCGCGCACCTATATAAATGCCACAACATAACGGTTAATTGCGGCAACGAAATATATCTTTTGTCAGCGCCTGGTGCGACAAGGGGGCTAGGCAATGAGCGTAGAGGGACTCTAACATCGCCAAGCCTAGCTCTAGCTGATGCTTTATTTTTGGTTTTACCAAAGCCCCTACTATTGCGCATCGTCTAACCCCATCGTCTTATTATTCTGTTATTAAGCGCGCTTGATTCCAGCAATTTTACTGCGGATTCCTTCTGCGCCTTTAGAAGCCATGGGCGCTCCGCCTGCCGTCTTCTTGAAGCCCGCCCCTTTCGGCTGCACTTCTTTAATGAACAGAAATGAATTGTCATCAGTGTAGTGTACTTGCAGTTTTGCACGTTTACCTAAGGATTTAATTTTTTCTACAGCTTCGATAAGCTGGGCAGTTTGCTCCTCAGATAGAAGCATAGAGACCTGATTTCGACCCTTAGAATCAGTAGACAAGTTTGTAGACTTGCTAAAGATGATTCCAGAAGAGTAAAATTCTGAAGTTTCTGCTTGTGTGCTGTTGTTATTTGTTTCGCTCATATGAGCCTCCTGTTATGCGCGGTTTATTGCGCGGTTAGCCTTGGGCGATATTGCCCTTGGTTTTATTAATCTCATTATACACCAAACCTTTTACCTCGTCAACACTTTCCTTTACCCCAATTGCATGCCCGCTAACAGACATTACAAGAGTAGTTAGCAGTGTCTCACTTCGAGTGACGCCGAAGATATTAGCTACCATTAGTTCTACCTTTTGACCGGCATGGGAGCCAGTAGCTACTGTAAGCGTAATAAACATAAAAAACTCCTTGTTATATATTAGGGATAAAACCAGTTGCCTGGATTTAAGTCCAAGTGTACCCAAGTAATACCTTTTTCTCCGCGATAAGGCCAGATATCCTTACGTTTTTCTAGCTCCTCGTGCACCTTATGTGAAGGTACCCCTTCAATTACAAAATCAACAGCCCTGCCTAACATGTGCTGGGATTTCATGGCGCCACCAATAAGCTGATTGTAGGCTTGTGGCCTTAACCAGCTTGTAACTCTAACTGGTCGCCCGTAATGCTCACGTACTTTATCTAGGGCTCTGGCTAGAGTGATAATGTTTGCAATCTGCTCGTCATTAGGTAATGCGAAGGCCTGTACTCTGCTTAAGTATAATGCTTCAGACCATCGAAAGTACTTTGAACCTGGTATTAAGCCATTTAAGTTATCCATTACTTCTTTCGGGCTCATTACTTCTTACTCCTTTTAAGCTGTACAGTAGTCTTAAGCTTTTTGAACTCATAGACTAGCTCCTCACCATTGTAATCCTTAACTACAACTTTGTCAAGATTTTTTTCATTCATATACTTCATTATTTCTTGTTCGGCGGCTTTTATATTTTTTGTAGTTTTAGCTAGTTCGTGGTAGCTTCGTACTTTGTCAGCCATTTTAGCATCAACTTTGTCTAAATTAATGGGCCACTTTTTAGGCGGCAAGTTTTTGTAAGACTCTTTTACAGCTGCCTCTGAGTCTACTCCCCAGCAAGGAGTTACATATGGGCAATATGCGCATTTAATACTACCTAAGATAAATTCCTGTTTGGCTTTATGCGGGGCTGACTGGGCGGCGGCCTTTGCTGCACGCTCAAACCTAAGCTGCGCCTTTTCATACATACTTTGACTAGGTTTAAACCTAATTTCCCTAAGTTGGGAGGTATCCTTGGAAAAATAAAGTAAGCTTGCAAAGTTGAAGCCGCGGTTTTTCATAAAATCAGATAGAGCATATAAATTAAGCTGCCAAAGATTCATTGCCATGAAAGGGTCATCAAGCTCTTCGATAAAAGCTTCAGGGTCGTCCACATAGTAGGCGGTTGTGCTTATTGTTTTAACGGTGGACATGTCTCGCAGTTTATCATCCATTTCTTGCCATTTAGTACGCCGATAGGTACCTACTCCAGTAGCTTTTGACTTAATATCAATAATACCCTTCCATTCGCCGTTAGTGGCTACCATACATAAGTCATTTGAGCCCTCTACAATACCGTCAATTTTAGGGTCCCCCGTCTCTAGTTTGAAAAATTCTAGCACCTGCTGTTTATATTTTACGTCGAAAAACTCCACTGAATCAAACGCGTCTAGAAGCATTGCTTCGATGGCATGCCCCAGCTTGAATATCAACTGTACATTGGCTTCTGGTACTTTTTTCTCATAGTAAGCCTTGCCTGTATATTCCATGGCCTTATAGGTAAGTGCGCGCTCACACTCGCCGGCACTAGAGGGTCTGAATGCACTACGTTTAGACATCCCCTCCTTAATGGCAGCTTCTTCCTTTTCGGCGGACTCTACTAGACTATAATTAATTAAGTCTGAAATACCGTATTCTTCTGGGCCTAAAATGGTCTTTTTACCAGACATCATTGTATTTATTTCCTTGTTTTTCTTCTTGGTTATTGTTTGATTTAATGTCATCTAATTGGGGATGGTGCTTTTGCATGTAAATAAGCATCGCAAGGCTAGCCATGGCGTGACTTAAGTGGCTGTTACCAGACTCGCTATCAGTATAATCGCCAGAAGAAACTGCTAGTAGGTGCCTTAGAGCGGCGTCTAGTAGACGTGAATGGTTCATACCGGCTTCATAGTTTTTACGTCCATACTTATTAGCTCCGTAAGTAAAGCCTTTGGCCATTTCTAAAATGGCTTCGGAAGGTATGAGGGATATCTGTGGCTTGCCCTGGTCGTGTTTAATCGCCGATGTTAAGGGTGTGAAGTGTTCCGGGTGCCTTGACTTCCTGGCTTCGCGCTCCTCTTTTAAATTGTCGTGTCGGTCGTGTGACATAGGTTAGCTCCTTTATTTCATATTGTAATTTGGAACATAATTCTTCTAATTCTACTATAAGTGCATTTAATTTGTCAAGTTCTTTATCAATTAAGTCCATCTTCTGGCTCCCAATTTGTCACTCTTCGTATCTCGTAGTGTCCTCCGAATAGCTCAGATTCTGTGGGTCTCATACTGTGTTCTTCTAAATAGTCTAAAATATTCTCTAAAACGTCATATCTAATATCTATATGGATATTATCACTTAGATGCTTTTGTAGTCCTAGGACTATTTCACTTCGTTTCATCTTCATTCTCCCTAGCATTAGAGTGCTGATTCTTCATGCGCTGTAGAAGCTCTTTGGATTCTAAATAAAACTCATCCTTCCAATCCACATCATACATGTCAGCACCTTTTTGGCTTACAGGTCTAGTGTGTGTAACTATGCGTAACATGGCTAGAAGTTGGCCCATTCTCATATCTGGGAATATTTCTACAGCATCTGATAGTAATTTAACAATTTCTCTATTTGCTTCTTGTCTAGTCATTATTCTTCAGGCTCCCAATTTGTCACTCTTCGTATCTCGTAGTGTCCTCCGAATCGCTCAGACTCTGTGGGTCTCATTCCTGCATGCTCTAAATGACAGAGCAGATTTTCTGCAAAAATGTCCGATGGGTTTTCTTTAGGGTAATTAACCAACTCTAGCTCATATAAACTTTGAATTTTTTTAATTATTTCACTTCGTTTCATCTTCATTCTCCCTGTCCCTAGACTTCACTAAATCATTGTACTCTTTTTCAAACGGTAAGTAAAGTATTGTCCTGCAATGTGGGCATAGTGCCCCGCCTAATTTAAGTATCAGGTCCAGCTCAGTACTTTCTTTGCCGCAATGTTTGCAGTTAATATTACTCATCTTCTGGCTCCCAACATCCATACCAATATTCACTATCTTCAACTACTTGACATTCAGATTTTGGAAACATCCGATTAAGTTTAATGTTAGGCGGCTGCATTCCGACTTCTTCTATTGTTGTAAGGATTACGTCAGCACTTGCTATTTCAGCAGGAGTAAATACATCTTTTACACCATTGAATGTTCCATTTAAAAAACTTAATTGATTTGCTATTAATTTTAATGCCTCACTTCGTTTCATGTCTTCCTCACAGCTTCTTTATATTTCTCAAACATTTCTAAAGCCCAAGGAGTGCTACTTCTAGGAAACTCTTCGCCACAGTCTGGGCAACGGTACGCCACAATCCCATCATAAATTCCCATATAGCCGCCATCAATACCTATCTCTCGTCTCCAATGAGTTCCGTCATAGTGATGGGCGATATCGTCGGGAATCTTAC
>Ga0172362_10003793_pt1 | contig 13063 bp, 10 predicted proteins | sample LakKivs1_kivu2a2_FD_114534 | JGI IMG/M metagenome (GOLD analysis project Ga0172362, IMG submission 114534) | Sediment microbial communities from Lake Kivu, Rwanda - Sediment s1_kivu2a2 | ecosystem: Environmental > Aquatic > Freshwater > Lake > Sediment | place: Rwanda: Western Province, Lake...
AAACCCAACCAATAGGGTGTATCCGGAAGAGTTCATAGAGACTGGAATATCGGCCATCGACGGCCTCCTTTCCCTAATCAGGGGGCAGAAGCTTCCAATCTTCTCGGGAGGTGGTCTCCCCCACAATGAGTTGGCAGCCCAGATAGTCAGGCAATCCCGGGTTCTCAAGACGGAGGAGAAGTTCGCCGTTGTGCTGGTAGCCATAGGCGTCACCCATGAGGAAGCGAACTTCTTCATCACCGGCCTTCGCGATGAGGATATCATGAGCAGAACCGTCTTCTTCCTCAACATCGCCAGCGACCCAACCATCGAACGGTTATTGACTCCTAGGCTAGCTCTAGCCACCGCCGAGTACTTGGCCTTCGACCTAGACTACCATGTTCTTACGATAATTCTGGACGTGACGAACTACTGTGAGGCCCTGAGGGAGGTGTCTTTGGCCCGTGGAGAGGTTCCCGGCAGGAGAGGATACCCCGGGTACATGTACACCGATCTGGCGTCCCTCTATGAGAGAGCGGGGAGAATCTCAGGCAAGAAGGGGTCGGTTACAATTGTTCCTATCCTCTCCATGCCGGACTATGATATTACCCATCCCATCCCTGACTTGACGGGTTACATAACTGAGGGGCAGATAGTTCTCAGCCAAGACATGAACCTGAAAGGCGTATACCCCCCCATCGACATTCTGCCCTCCCTCTCCCGTCTCATGAAGGACGGCATAGGCGAGGGAAAGACTCGGGAAGACCATACGGAGGTCTCCAATAGGCTATACGCCGCCTATTCTAGGGGGAGGAACGCCATGAACCTAGCCCTCGTCCTAGGCCGTGACGCCCTCACAGAGGAGGAGAGGAGATATCTCGCCTTCGCGGAGGCCTTCGAGAAGAGATTCATAGATCAAGGAAGAAACGAGTATAGGCCGATCGATAAGACGCTGGACCTAGGCATTGAACTTCTCAAGATGGTCGAGTGAAGATGTCTAGCCTAACGAGTCTCATGGCCAAATCGAATAGAGCTGAACTCCTAAGGCTTAGGAGAAACTTGGCGCTGGCCAAGAGAGCTCATTCCCTTTTAGAGGAGAAGGCAAAACTTCTTCTCCAAGAGGCAGACAGGATAAGAGCTTCACTCCTACCTCTGGAGGAGGGGCTGACCGCGGAGGCGAAGAGTGCCCTCGAACTTGTGTCAGAGGCCATAGTCTCACTTGGTGTCCGAAAGGTTGTCTTGGCATCCTTCTCCACCAAACGTAATGACGTGGTGGATTTTAGGTTGGTTTCGCTTCGTGGGATTACCGTGCCAAGAATCAGGACTAATGTCCTTGAGAGAAGCCCCGTGGATAGGGGTTACAGCCTGCGGGAGAGCGATTTTCGCCTAGACGCTGCTGCGGGTGCGATGGAGAAGGTCTTGCGCTCCCTCTTGGATGTGGCGGAGACGAGGAATGCTGTGAGGATTCTGGAAGGGGAGGCCAGACGGACGGCGATCAGGATTTCAGCTCTGGATAAGGTTCTTATCTCTAACATGGTGAAGCGGATTAGGGAGATTGAGAATAGGTTGGAGGAGATGGAGAGGGAGAATCAGTCGATGAGGAAGAGGTTCATCGAGCTCTCAAGTCGAGTCTCCCGCTGAATTCTAAACGGTTTCCCCTGATCTCATCTCGTAAGCCCTTGGTGGCTATCATATCACGGCGTTGAACCTCAGGATCAATATAGCGATGAGGAGACCATAGATTAAGACCGACTCCAAGAGCACCACGAAGATGATGTCCCTCCCAAAGGCTTCCTCCCTCCTACTGATAGCAGAGATTGCTGATGCCCCAACCCTTCCTTGAAGATAGCTGACGACGCTTGTTCCAGCGATAATCAGGGTGGAATACAACGCTGCAATACCGAGTTGTGTTGGAGGGGCGGCTACGGCGCCGAGGAAACCTGCCCCCCTCAAGATTAGTACGGCATTAAGAAGTCCGTAGATAGCGCCCGTCTCGGGGAGAACAGTCAGGACGAGGGCTTTTCCGAAGATGGCCTCTCTATTGGCCACGCCGCCTACAGACGCGGAAGCGGCTACCCCCTCTCCTACTCCTGTAGTGAAACCGCTGACTCCTACCGAGACGCCCGCGGCTAAGGCAGCTATGCCTTGGTCCAAGGAGTTGGCCGTATCCAACCTAGCCAAGATCAGGATTGCTATGAGCAACCCGTAGATTGCTGAGGTCTCGACTAGGACGGTTAGGATGAGTGTTATTCCGAAACGCTCAGGTCTCTCCGCCATGAGTAGACTGCTGGCTGAGGCGGCCATCCTCTGCCCCAGTGATGCACCTACTCCTGCTAGACCTAGGGCTAGGACGGCGCCGGCTATGGCAAGTGTGGCGGCTTCTGCATTTGCCATCTTCAGCCTTCAACTCCTGCGGTTCTCAGTGTCGTGTACATTCTCTCTTTCCTCAATGGGTTGAACTCCAGTCCTCCACCGTTGAAGAATCTTCCATAGAACTCAACATAAACGAGACGTAATGAGTGGGCGAAGGTGGAGAAAGTTGAGATGAAGACTATGAATAAATGAGCGAATATAAGTAACACGGCCGTTAAGGCCAACCCGACAATGGGCGTTCCGATAATTAGATCTCCAACTAATATGAACGTTCGGATCATCCATGCTGAAGCCATATTGATGGCCATTAGTCGGGCATAGGATATAACACTGCTCAGTAGCCGAGTTATGTCGAGGAGTCCACTCAACCCCTGCCCCACCAAGAGCAATCCTAGACCCGAAAACACGATCGAGTATCCTACGAGACCTATCCCTTCGAAGCCAAATTGTCCCGTAAACGCCAGTATGCCGCCCCCAGCGAAGAGGAAGAGCGTCGAGATCTGCTCTCCAACTATTCGCCTCCACCTTCTCTTCACAAGATTATTGTACATTCCTAGGAAAACGCCTGATGTTATGTGAACTATCCCAACCACTATAGCGACCATCAAGAACTCGATCGGCTGCTCAGCAGAGCTCATCCACAGTACCGGCAGTGGAATCAAGCCTCCGAAGAACTCGCCGGTTAGGAATCCGAAGAAGATTGAGGACAGCCCGATCCATAAGAGGATCTGTGCGAGGCTCTTCATGTTCTCACTTCTAGTCCCCGCTCCTCTGAGAATCAGAAGCCCTCCCAATAGAACGGTTAGACCGACGGCGATGTCCGCTGACATAAGGCCGACGAAGATCGTGAAGGAAACAGCCAGAAAAGGGGTGGGATCTATCTCATTGTATGCGGGGACATCATACATCTCCGCCAAGATCCGGAAGGACGAAAACCCCCTCCTCTCCGTTAGAAGGCTGGGCACGTTGGAGACGGGCTCGTCCACCGGGGAGAGTAGGACTGTAGCATAGCCCTCAGAGGCCTTCTCTATCAACGTTCTGGCCTCTTCTGCCCGATGCTGTGGAACCCATCCCTCCATGGTGTAGACCCTGCCAATCCTCCCCAGTCTCTCGACGCTTCTTAACCTAGCCAACTTGGCTTGAACCGCGTCATAGAGGATAAGGATCCTCCGCTCATGTCTCCTAGAAAGGTTGTTCACCTGATCGTCAATCCACCTCAGCGCCCTATCAGGGTCTCCCGAGAGTTCCTCGGGGAGTACGATCTCCTCTAAACCATATTTCTCCAGTATTCTCTGTGTCTCCCCCTCATGGCTACTGAGGGTGACGATCACGATGTACCTGCGCCGTCCCTCCTCGCTCGCATAAAGAGTGGCGAATCCACTTCTCACCTGCAACTCATTCTCGAGGCCCTCAAGGTTCTCTGCAGGAGCCCAGCCTATCTTGACAAGGACGTCCCTCGAACTCCGAAGCTCATCCATCCTAACACTTAGAGTCCGGATACTCCAAAGGAAGTCCCGAATAGACCTATACCTAACAACCCTCCCACGCACCTCACGCTCCACCTCATCGACTAGCCCCTCCGCTTCATTGAGGAGCTGCTCCTCTTCGTCGAAGCTAACCTCTAGAGGCTCTCTTTCACGAGGCTTGAACAACTGGTCCAGAAGCCCTAGTTCCTCACGAAACTCCAACTCGGAGAAGAGTCGATCTATTCTGAGGAGGAGGTTTTGCCATCGCCGAATCTCAGCGCTTGCTTCGATGGGCTCGATCATCCCTTCCCAAAGGCTGGCCCGTTCCTTCTCATCGACGAGGTGGATTACATCCTCCTCTTGCAGAGCCTCGAGTATGGGCTCGACGTAGCTGTCAAGCATCAGGGCCCGTAGCTTCACCATGGGGACCGGGGTGAGGGTGGGCAGCTGGTTTCGCTTCATCCCTCGCTACTTCCGGCACTGTCAGCTTTAAAGATTCTTGACGTTCTCTGGCGGAGGCTTTTCTTCTAGCATCGTCTGTGAGTTTCTATTGGATCTCTTTAGTCTAAGCCCGTGACTGTCAACTCTTCAAGCATCTTCCTCACGCTTGTGATAGGTCTACATTCCTCGTCGCATATGATCTGCTTGGCCGGTGGGTTCTCCAAGTAGTTGGGTATTCGCTTGGAGATTCTGTCCTTGTATGTTGGTACAAACTCGTTTTGGTAGAAGACACCTATTGGGATCTTGTCGTCCCACTCTTGTGCCTTGGTCAGGGCTGCTAGATATTTCTCGAAGGCTTCGTCAGGGTTGTGCACGACGCCGTCGTAGCCGGTTTCCTCAAGCTTGTACAGTCTGGGAACGGGTTTTCCAGTCGTTGGGTCTGCGCGGTCTTCGCCGCTGTACCATTCCTTTGTGTTGATGTCGTTGTAGGTTGGGCATGGTTGTTGAATGATAACTAGGGCAAGACCATTGTGTTGGATGCCTTTCTTTATAGTCTCCTTCAGGTGGCGGACATCGTAGGCGTAGCTCCTAGCGATGAAGGTGTAACCAGCTGCCAGAGCTAGGGCCACGGGGTTTATGGCCGCGTTCAGGTTGGGCTTGGGTATGGCCTTCGTCTTCAATCCCGCTTCGAGGGTGGGTGATGCCTGTCCTTTGGTCAGGCCGTAGACTCTGTTGTCGTGGATGAGATATGTTATGTCTATGTTTCTCCGGCCGGTGTTGACGAAGTGGCCGGCCCCTATTCCGAGGCCGTCTCCATCGCCTCCGGCTGCGATGACCTCGAGTTCTGGATTAGCTAGTTTCGCTCCGATGGCGAAGGGAAGGGTTCTGCCATGTAGTGTATGGATTCCGTTTACCTTGATGCAGTGGGGGGTCTTGCCGCTGCATCCTATGCCGGAGAAGATGACTGTCTTGTGGGGGGGTAGTTGTAGTTCGGTGAAGGCCATCTGGAGGGCGTTGAGGATTCCGAAGTCTCCGCAGCCTGGGCACCAGTCGGCGAAGTAGGTGGTTCGGTAGTCGGACATCTTAAGTGCCATGGGTCAACACCTGCCTCCTCGGCGCCTTCTCTTGCATGATTAACTTTAACGCCTCGTAGACCTCGTCTGCGGATATGGGTCTGCCATTCCACTTCAGCACGAAGTAGTCCATGGCTATGCCTGTCTCTTCACGTATTATACCGGCCAGTTGGGCCGTGTAGTTTCCTTCAACGATAATCTTCTTCTGGGCCTTGCCTAGTTTCTCGGCCACATACTCCTTCGGTAGGGGAAGAGGCATTCTGACTTGTATGAAGTTTATCTTGAAGCCTTCCTGCCTCAGCTTCTCCATTGCTTCGAGGATTGCGCCCTTTGGAGAACCCCAACTCACTACTGTGGCTGGGGCGTCAGGGTCTCCGAAGAAGTTGATTCTCTCCTCGACGGGTATCTCCTTGTCGGCTAGGTCCAGTTTCTTCATCCTCTTCTCGTACATGAGTGTTCTAGTCGTCGGTTCTTCGCAGATGTGGCCGACCTCATCGTGTTCGTCGCCTGTGTTCCAAAATACGACGCCGGGTGTTCCTAGGGGCACTCTTGGCGATATGCCGGATTCGGTGTATTGGAAGCGTTTGTACTCCTCGCCTTTGAAGTCCTTCTCGCTTAGGAGTTGTCCACGTTCTATCCGGATTAGGCTCGGATCGAAGATCCTGTATGATTTGTTGCTGTTGGCCAAGGCCTTGTCGATTATGTGGATGACGGGCATCTGATACCTCTCTGCGTAGTTGAAGACTCTTGCCGCGTCGTAGAAGCACTCTTCGATCTCACCGGAGCAAAGGATTATCCTTGGGAACTCTCCGTGGGACGCGTGCATGGCGAATCGGAGGTCGCCCTGTCCGTGACGGGTTGGCAGTCCAGTTGACGGCGCGCCCCTCTGATAGTAGTTTATCACGACGGGGACCTCGTTGTTTCCAGCCCAGCCTAGGCCTTCAGCCATCAACGAAAACCCGGGGCCTGACGTACTCGTCGCAGCTCTTGCGCCTGTTAGGGCTGCGCCTGAGGCCATGTTGATGGCTGCGATCTCGTCTTCTGTCTGCATGACGATTATTGAGCCGTTGGCTTGTTCAGCCTCCGTCTCCAGTATCTCGTTTTCTTCGAGGTATTCGCTCTCATCGGCTGCTGGTGTGATCGGGTAGTAGGTTTGGAGTCGGCAGCCTCCGACGAGTTTGCCTAGGGCGACTGCTTGGGTTCCTTGAAGGAATATCCTCGGCTCCTTGGTTGGGGGGGCCTCAAGTTTGTGGCCGAAGTCGTCTCCGAAGGTTCTTTTGACGTACTGGTAACTCTTGTTTAGGGCTAGGAGGTTCATGTTGATGATCCTGGGTCTGTTGCCGAAGATCGTGCTGATGGCCTTCTCAACCGGGGCCTTGTCATAGTTGACTAGGCCGAAGGTCGTGCCCAAGGCTAGGACGTTTATCATTCTGGTTAGTCTGCTGAGTTGTTCCTCGTGAATCTCGTCAGCGACCTCCTTCAAGACCTCCATGTAGGGGACAGCGTAAGTCTTGACGTTGTTCTTCTTCACCTCGTCTAGGAGGTCGCTCACGGTCTCTGCTTTGACGCCCTTATTTTCTAGGATTCTCTGGAACTCGGTTCTGAAGGCTGGCGTCAGGGTCTTTATGCTATCGATCCGGGTTCCCAATGCGTCTCTATCGGTGATTATTCCTCCGCCCGGCGAGACCTCCCAGATGTGCCTTACTATGCTCTCGGCGTCGAAGGTGGCTAGGAGGTCGACGCGGTCTACGTCCGCCCCAATCTCCTTCGGGGAGACTCTGATGTGGAAGTAGCTGTGGAGTCCCTTGATGTTCGAGTGGTATTCGCGTTTTCCGTAGACGTGGAGGCCGCCGTAGCAGCAGGCTCTGGAGAATATGTTGGCTGCTGTGTCTACGCCGCTTCCTTGGGGTCCGCTGGCCATCCATACGAACTCGTCTCTAATCATAATGTTACCCCTCATCTAGATGAGTGAATATTGCTTGAAGCTTGGAGGCTTATCCGCCGGTTGCGGCCTTGGTTCCGATGCAGCATTCGCAGTGGGCTGTTTCGCCGCAGTAGGGGCATTTGCATGAGCATTGGTCGATAGGGTTGCCGCAGTTCTCGCAGGTTGGTTCCTCTGACAAAGAATTCTCCTCCTTATTGTAAGGTTATTTTATGCGTGAGTTAAGTAGTTTTCGGAAACGATTCTAGAGTATTCATGCGTATAGGATTATATATTGGTATTTGTCTTAGATAATATACGCGCTCATTAAACATCTAGATACATGCGATAAAGATGGTTGAGGAATGTCGGATAGATCCCAGATCTCATATTAAGCAGGAAATAGACGTCAATCAGTCATGAACTGGACGTGTTCTGAACAGGACACGACAAATCAGGAGACTCACCTCCCTACTCCCCCATCCAGCAAGAAGGTAGACCAAGCCTAGCCTACTATTTAGAACTCTACAGATACCTTATAGACGACTTCATGATTCAGTATTGCCAAGGGCTTAAGAGAAGAGACTTGACTGTCAAGACCGAGAGCCTGTCGAGGAAGAGGATCGGAAAAAGGATTGCCTGAATGATGCTCTCACGAGAGACTTGATCGGGAGTCCGAACCGCTTTTTCGAGAGCAAGGTCGAGATACCGAGAGTTAGGGTGGGCAAAAGGCAGACCATGGAGACACTGATTAACAAGGAAGCATTGTTTCTGGCAGGATTCTTAAGAAATGAACGGAAGACATGGATCCTCCGGGATTGTTACTGTATAGTCTGGGAGTCACATATTTGGAAGTGTCTTCCCAATCCAGTAAAGGTATAGTCACAGTCTTTGGCAAGCCAATGCCAGTTTCGTTTTCATAGATTCCATATGTTCTCTGCGATGGCCGCCATAGTAAGCTGTCGCTTGTTGATTTCATCCAGGCCGAATTCCTGGAAAGACCCCAGCTCGAAATTTAAGGGAAGTTGCGACTTTACGTAGTACTCCCTCTTTTTTTCAAAGCTTTTGTTCTGAATTGCTTGATTCATACGAGATAGCATAACAGTCATGTTCCCTAGTCTATATACCAGTGTTCTATAATCCAAACTCTTAGAGTCCAGGTATGAGATCCATTCTGAACTAGGTCTTTTTGGTATAATATGTTCAAGATTTATCTTTCTAACCTTTGCCTGTATTTCCTTCTTCCCTTCTTCCGATAAGAGCTTGTCATTTATTTTTACTAGAATATATTTGGCAAGGGCACTACTCTTTGTTTCCATCTCCTTAAAAGAATTAATGAAAATGTCCTTATCGGGTGAGGCCTTTCTCAACCTGCTAAGTATATCGTCAACGTTTATCTCACCTCTCCTGAACTTTGTTGATAGTTCACTATAAATCACTTCGAGCATGTTTGGATTTAGTCCACAGACCGTGTTATACCTGAACGTGAAATTGACTATCGAATTTAGTACTCTCCTGAATTCACCTATATTCGAAACCCCTAACCTGGCCCAGCATCCTAGTAGAAGGATGTAGACTTGCTCAACTCTGAGAAATCTCAAATCATCCAACCTCTCCAGTATTTCATTGTCTCTCCAGAACTCACTCGTTGGGTTGGACAGATTGGAGTATGCCTCTGTCTCTCTTCTGAGTGTCTCCAGAGAACTCTCAACGTTACGTTCATCATACAGAGACTTCAGTTCCTTGTACAGGTCCTCTTTCCGTACGAGACGGTATTTTGAGTTGTAGTAATGTCTTAGAAATCTTACTACGTTATAGTCTCCCACTTGGTCGACAATGTCTTGCCACATTTGTCCTACGTCTTCAATCCTTCTACCAGAGATGGACAGAATATAATTCTTGAGAAGGTCAGCGACACTAAGGGCCAATCCTCTATCATTTAACGCCTCGAATATTATGTGAGCGGTTACATCGTTGTCAACCTCAATCCTAATCAGCATGACCTTATCTCTTATCGTTGAGAGTATTCCTTCGACGAAAACACTACCGTGTTTCTTGACTTCTTCTTCAATCTTTTCTTTCATGAAGAGATAGCATTTTGCTATGAGTTTGTGCGAATTGCGGCTGGGATGTGTAGTGTCACCTTTAATGGCGACTCGCTCGAAATAGCTCTTGTCCTCACGGTTTAGTTCAATCTTGATATTTGTCTGACGAGTGACTAGGTCTCTTGTGTATATCCTGCGATCTATTTCCTTGATCCAATCGTCTTTCCCATCTATGCTTGTTGTGCCAAGCACATCTCGCAATGCAGCCATTAATAGTATGAAGGTAGCAAATCTCTGCTGGCCATCTAGTATTAACATTCCCTTTCCTCGAGGGTCAGGGCAAAAGACCATCATCCCAGTAAAGTGCTCTCTCCCAGGCAACCTACAGGTGTCCATTAGGTCGGACCAAAGTTCTGTTATCTGTTCTTCTTTCCAAGAGTAGCTTCTCTGAAATAATGGGACAACATAAATAGTTCCATCCGTCAGCAACCGATCCACAGTCATCGGTACTGGAGAAAATTGCATGAGTGGGACGTCGATTCTCTATCGTATAAAAGACTTGTTCTGTACTGCCTCACATCGCGCCGGGTTTGGAATTACCGTTTAGGTGCTGAGAATGTTATCTAACGTGGGATGCCCCTACTGGCCCCAACCGCCCAGCCTCCTTCAACACGTATAGAGCATCCGCCGTCACGAACTCGTTCAACCGCCTCTTACTCGTACCGCCCCAATCGACGAGGGAACGCCCACTCGTCAACTGTTCTGTAACCCTATAGTACTTACCCTCCGCGGGGAATCCACCACACGACAACCTCTTCGACTCCAACAATTCCAAGGCGTCGCCGCAACGCTCATCACGGACAAAACCCGCCTCAGCCATGACCTTCAAGCCGAACAAGACATCGTAATGCCAGTAACAGGGATAATGGAGCCTCACGAAGTCCTCCGACATAGTCTTGCCGTCCCGTTGCCTCTTGAACAACCTCTTCTTGAGGAAGACGTCAGCGGCCCGTTCCACAACCTCCTCCGCATCCTCATTACCAGTCAACTTCGCGTAAAGGGCCAGTCCACGAAGGGGGATAAGGCTCTCCATGAAGGACGAGTTCACTGCTTCAGGCCTCTTGTCACAGTTCCATCCGCCGTCGGGCCACTGCCACCCTATGAGGCGTTCGGCCAATTCATCTGTTCGTGCATCAGCCAAGCCGAGGGAGAGAAGGTAGTATAGGGCGTTACCCTCCTGCGAGGCGCATCTCCTCACCCGACCTTCGACGGCCTTTATCTTCTTCTCATGCTTCCTCGAGAAGAGCCACTCGTAAACCTGCTCCCTCAACGGAGCAAGGGATTCATCACCAGCGGGGTAGCCGATGTCAGCGAGGCTCGCCAGAACCCAGTGGGCGCCGTACCACTTCGCATAAGGTCTGAACGGTATTCTACCATCCTCTCCCTTTTCTGAGAGGAGCGACCTTACTCTTCGGGACGACCTTATCTCCTGTTGGAGTCTAACGATTTCATCTGAGCCTTGCCTTCTGTCGAGGACATTGACTAAGACCTTGAATCGTATTGAAGGCTCATCCGACTTGAGCAACACATCGATTACACTACTCATCCATGCATCACACTCCAGACCTACACGTACTTGAGCATCCTGAAACCCAGTACCGCTGACCAAGTCGACCCGCTCAATGCCGCGATGAACTCTGGAATAGCCACCCCCCTGTGAGGAAACAGCCAGACAACAGCCGAAACCGCTCCCAAGAGGAGGGTGAACAGACCAAGCTTCCTCGATGTGAAAAACAGTGAGACACCGTTGACTAGCATGGATAACGCGAGAAAGACAAAGAAGGCTACGGAGAAGTAGAAGTGTATTCGCCCAGCCGTCTCAGGGAAGACCCCTATACCTATCAGGGAAAGGGATGCCAACATGAATAGCATAGCTCCAACATAGCTCAGTCTTCCCGGTATAACCGCCTTCACACCCAAAGAGAAGACGGAGGCGAGAACTCCACCAGCGATGAGACTTGAGTTGAAGATCGTCGCTGCGACGCCGCTGACACCTAAGTCGCTGAGGGCGTTGTCGAACCAGCTGAACCAGGGAGAAAGCTGAATCGCTATGAGGATCATGGGGAACACGAGCAGGGTAGCTATGCCGCATGCCCCAAGTAGCTTTCCAAGCCCCATACTAGCTGGCCGCGCCAGTCTCATGTCCGTCACTCAGGTTTTCTTTGACTGTTTATGATTGGAAGAAGAGGATTTGATACGACCTCACAGCGTGTCGACCAGCCTCAGCCCTCTTCCCCTCAGCAACCAAAGCCAAAGCCCTGTCAAGCTCAGCCTTGGCCTTCTCAACCTCACCGCCTCCAGAGGTCTTGACCAACTGCTCAGCCAGCATGACAAACTCATCAACAGGATCACAGTTCAGATACCTCACATCGGCGTAGTAGGCCAAGACTTCCGGCCACCGGTCATCCCACGTCTCCCCAGAGAACGAGAATTCCTCTCTCGAAAGGTCGGCGAGTCTGGCTCCACTCGTTCTCAACTCTCCCAAAGCCTCTTGTAGGTTGAACCTCGAGACCGGAGTCGGGTCTATCCCCCTCATCTGTTTATGGTAGAAGAAATGGTATATCGACTGCACCCCGGAGAGGAGGCCTTTGCCGGAACCTCCTGCTATAGCGATCCCGAGGGCCGGTTTTCCACTGGAATTCGGGATCCTCACAGTGTCCATGAAGTCCTTGGTCAGCCCGTTGATGTCTCCCCAGTAGACTGGGGCGCCTAAGATCATCGCATCGGCCTCATCGCATATTCTACTCAGCTCCACAGGGCAGTATTGGTAGGCCTCGGTAGTCCCTCCTGCACCTCTGAAGGGCCTTACCTCGTAATCCACTAGGTAGACCTTCCTTGTCTCTACGCCCCTTGACTCGACGCCTTTCAGGGCAGCGTCGACCAACATATCCGTTCTACCATTTTTCCTAGGGCCTCCAACGATTCCTAAAACGACCAAGTATCACACCATCACCAAGGGATTCTAAAGTGAGCTATAAACCATGGGTACGAACATCCAGCCGTTGACGGCCTCTACGAAATCAGGTTTCTGCCAAGTTTATTATATGGAGTCACGGGAAGAGCTATTGCGAGGTCATCTAGATGAGTGGAAAGAATCCTTGGCAGATATTCAGCGAGGAATGCGAAGGCGCCGCAGAAGCCTTCCAAAGGCTCATGAAAGAGGCGAACCTTGGAGGAGTCCTCGACGAGAAGACGCGGCTCCTGATCCTAATCGGCATCTTCTCAGTGACGCGAGATCCGGTCGCCCTCCGCCACTTCGTCGGGGAGGCCCTCAAGGTCGGGGCTTCGAAGAGGGAGGTTGAGGCAGCGGCTCTAATGCCTTTCAACATAGGGGTGTCCTCTGCCGAGATGAGCATACCCCTGATACTGGAAATCTGCGGAACCAAGAGCCAATAATCGACAACTATCTCTACTATACCTCTCCCTGCAACTTGATCTTCTCACAGAAGTATACTCCCTCCTCCATACAGCGTCTATTAGGGTCAAGTTTTTTATTGAAGGAAAGGCCTCGCGGCTCTGAGGCCATCTGGATATGAATGTGTTCGAGAGGGCCCTTGTTGCGGCTAGGCACCAGGAGCCTGACGAGGTTCCTATCGTTTTACAGGTCTATGGGCTGGTCCTTAAAGCCTATCCCCGGGTCTTGGAGTATGACTACTATCAAGATGTGAGGATGCAGCTGGAGGCCAAAGTCGCGTTCCTACGGCG
>Ga0172362_10003794_pt1 | contig 13061 bp, 26 predicted proteins | sample LakKivs1_kivu2a2_FD_114534 | JGI IMG/M metagenome (GOLD analysis project Ga0172362, IMG submission 114534) | Sediment microbial communities from Lake Kivu, Rwanda - Sediment s1_kivu2a2 | ecosystem: Environmental > Aquatic > Freshwater > Lake > Sediment | place: Rwanda: Western Province, Lake...
AATTTTTTGGGTAATTTTTCAGGTGGTTGTTTGTTGGGGTCGGGAGAATTTAGCCATCAATTTATCCCATTTGAAAGTGAGTTCGAGGAGGTGTTGTTGGAGCCAGGAGATAGTTTTGTGTTTGAGGTAATGGTAGTGGATATATTTGAGGGATTTGAGCATATACTTCCACTGTTTTGGGGGGGATAGTGAATTCGTTCAACTTCCCCTACCACAAGCGTAGGGGATTGTTCCTAGTCCGATGACTGAGACGCGTGGGTCGGTTCCGAATTGTCCGACGAGGAAATCTTTATAGACGGTGATGAATCCATCTTTTATAGCAAGTTTTTTGAGTTCATCGATGACTTGTTGGTTTTTATAGCAGCACATTCTGGGGTTGCCTTTTTGAGCAATGTGTCAAAGACGGTGGGGTCGGTGGAGACATATTGGCGGGCGGCGGTCGTTGCCAGTGGATTCGTCGGTAGGGGGGTGAAGGCGAAGAATTCGCGAGTATCTTCTTTTCGGCCCAGACTGAGGGTTTTCCAGCAGGTGATCGTAGGTTCGAGGTCGAGCCTACGTTGGACGAATTCAGTCGTCAGTTTGTCTTTTATCATACACATCGGTCAATCCTTAAACAACCATTTGACACCTATTTTGACCAACTCGGTCAGAAGAATCAAGGTTCCGATGGGGCCAAGGACAAAATAGCCCAAGGTGATAAGGGGGTCTTCGGAGGTATGGCAGTATCGGAATCCGAAGCAGAACATCAGCAAAATGACGTTCAGTATGGCACAGGACAGCCAGAAGCCGATCACGGCGAAGATCCAGAGGATAACGGTCAAAATCACAGGATTCTCCTATTTTGGCGACGGGCTAAAAAATTTCTTTACCAGAGTTTATCGATAAAGAAAGTTACCCAATCGAACAAATTGTTTGGCGATAAGAGCTAGGAATGAGTAAACAAGGGGCCAAACAAAGAGGTAGAATAACCAATAAATCAGCCCGGTGAGACCCGATCCGAGGGAATCGGCGATGGCAGTGGTGCGTTCAGGAGTGTATATTGAGCCGAGAGGATTTCGATCCCAATTCTCCCGTTTCCCACCATGCCTGCTCATCCAATCGGATTTAATGAGATAATAGGTAGGAATGGAGCAAAGGAAATAAAAAACGACAGACAAGATGACGATAAAAGTAATCATTTGGTTTCCACTTTTTCAGCAGGCAACTTCCAAGACATAAGGACTGTCGTGCCTGATACCGGACATGAATATCCATCGATGATCCATTTGGATTGATGCAGGATTAGAAATCTTGTGTCGCCGATGGTTATCTGGTAGGTCAAATTGTTGTTACCGAGGTCGGTAATCTGTTCTGCACCGGTAGGCAGAATGTTTCTTTTGTACCAATCAAAAACTTGTTCTTGGGTTTCTGTTTTGTTTTTACATCCTGGAATAATAAACAGAAAAACCATTAGCAACAGGACAATAATTGTCAGAAGGAGGCCAGTTTGAAATTTCATTGTTTTCCTCTTTTTACTGATTTTTGATGTTTTATACGCCCGCTTCTTGTTTGAGAAAATCGAGAACTTGGGGCGGCAGATAATCTTCCAAAGTTGACCATTCGCTGCTCTTCAGCAGGAGCCGAACGTCGGTCGAGCTGATGTGCATATGTTCCTGGTACGAAGGCAGCCAGATAATCGGTACTGCACGGGCCTGTGGGGTGTGGTCAAGAAACCGGTGTTTGATAAGGATACGCCCGGCAAAGGCGAATTTGAGTTCGGATTGGAAGTCGCCTTCCCGAACACCACGGACGACTGCCACGATGTCGCGGTGCATCAGAGCGACATCGACGGTTAAGCCTTGCGCGGGTACGACATGGACCCGGTCAGCCCGGTCGCCGATGATAGTGCTAGACATCAAGGTTCGCAGGGTTTTGCTGAACATCGGGGTTTTGTCGGGGTTGTCCATCAGGGCGATGACCACGCCATCGAACATCATCAGGCATTGGTCTACCACGTCTTGGTGACCTTTGTGAAACGGGTCGAACGTTCCGGGATACAGCACCCATCTACTCATGATTTACCTCCCAGTAGCACCAATGCATAGTAGTTTATCATAAGGTGCATAGCGTTGTCAACAACCGTATACACGATGCAGTCGAACGGCACTTCAATTTGGACGAACGGACCTTGTTTCTTCCAATCGTCGATGAAGTTTCGCCCGTGAATGAAATTGAGCCATTTTTGAGCCAAGTTCCACCGGTCGATGACGAAATGGTTGGCAAAAACAATTGCGTTAAATATGTAAATATGCCATCCCACCATTCCTTGTGTCGCTAGACATCCAAGTGCGCAAAAACATAAAGCATAAATACAACAGTGATAGATACAAGTGCAAAAGCCGTCTGTTCCGGGCGAGGTTTTTTCAATCGCCATTTTTTTGGGCTGAAAGAAGAAGTCACCAAGGGTGTGAGCAAAAAGTGTTACCACGAAAGGGTCCATGTTGGTTCTCCTATCTTAAACGGCTCATTGTTTTTCAGGAGGTAATTTTACCGACTTGATCCGATAATTACAAATAATATCCGGGTCTGCACCTTTAATTCTCACCGTTTCGAATTCCACATCATACGTACCACCTGATTGCAGGAGCCCGTAATAATGCGGGGAATTGATGAGCAAATGCATCTGTTTGTCGGGTAGTTCAAATTCGATGAGGAACAATTCGGGGTTCACTCGGTCGGCGGCTTTATGTTGTTTTGCCACTACGGTTACGGAGTAAGTGACGGGACGGGAGGTAAAGGACTTTGGTTCTTCGAATGGAGACTTCACCGGAAGACTCTGGCACCCGCAAATCAGTACGAGTAAAAGAATGAAGTTTTTCATATATGTTTTGGGCAGGAAACCGCTACCCTTGTGGTAGCGGGGGAATGCCTACCTTTCTACTGTAAAAAATATTTTTAATTTTTCCTGTTTTCTCAGCGGTTTTTTGTTTTTCTTGTAGGCTTCGCAAATGGCCTGATGAGCACGTGCGTAGACAGAAAGACGCGCCATAGTTATTTTCACCCTATGAACTGAATATCCACCAGATGATTTCGATGATTTTCCACATGCCAAACACGGAAAGAATGAGAAGAACCGCGAGGCGACTGAGTATCCTTATGACATACTCTTCGCCGTACTTCGATTCAATCATCAGCATCACATCTCTCCACATGGGTAGCTCCTTGTGTCCGTACTAGGCATCATGCGTTTCTTCTTAGGACGTTTGAAAAAAAAACCTCCCGTAGCATTGCCCGCTACGGGAGGCCATGTATATTGCACCGGGAGTGAGCCACTCTGTCAATATTTCCGTTTAACACGGCGCTTAGTCATTATTCTCATCGCTCTACCATTGAGCTACGGCCACAATATTTTAACGAACTCTCACAGGACCAAACGTGGCCGGATGGATTCGAACCATCACCTTGAGTGTAGTCGCCGCGACTCGACCTGGCAGACGGTGCGGTTTTCAGTCTAGAGCGATAGCCTGAACCTGAATTGGCCTTATGTTTCCGTTTCGGAAAGTTCCGTCCTTGCCTCTGCCAATTGGGCTACCTCCGCAAACGGGGGGCGCTAGGAAGCCCCCAGAACGTGTAGCTTTTGGATAGAGCCTAGCAAATGCGGAGGGTAGGATTCGAACCTACACCTTGAGGGCGGCTGGCCTTAGTTGAGTCTGAAGCTAAAGCTAAGACTGCGCTCTCTTATTCAGTTGTCAAAAAAGACAGACAAAACGTTAGGACACGATTCCGCTGAAGATGAAATCCATCAGCGGCTTGCCAATGTTCTGAACATTGGCATCAACCGTATTGGCCCGGGTCCGTGCTTGGACAACGGCGATATGAAGGGCTTTGACCTTTGCCAGCATCGACTGTTTGTCGGTGGTTTTGATCGCACCGGAGAAGTCAGTCGTGTGGGTATACCCGATAATCACATCCTCGCTGACGAGCTGAGTCTGGGCAGGATGTTCGATAGTGGCTGGGTACATGACAACGACTTTTTGAACCTTCTGCGTCCGCGACTTCTGCACCGGGTCGGTGACGTAGCAGTTGCGAACATCGTCCCACTTCCACTCGCGGTCGGGGCTCAGGACTGGGAGCTTCTCGATGAACGTTTCGAGGTCGGTCAGTTGCTTTTCGAGGAAAATGAGCGTCTCGACCGGCACGTTTTTCAGAACGACCTTGCCGTCAACCTCGATGTCGGCCTTGGCGCGGGTGTTACCCTCGTCTTGGCTGGCGACGATGTTGTAGGTGTCCGTCAGTTCCGGCAGGAGTTTGCGGACTTCTTCGGGAACGCGGATTTGGAGGGGTTTGTTCTCGGGCGGGAATTTCTCGCCTTCTTTCTCATCCTTGGGGGTGTAGGTTTTGGTGAAGCCCGTGAACTTGTCGGGCTTCCAACCTTGATGAGCCTCGGTCAGTCGTTTCGACATATCCGACTTTTTGGACGGGGCAATTGCGACGATTTCATGTAACTTCGGCATTTGAATAACTCCTTCACATTGAAACTAAGTTTAACATCTTTATCTTTCACATATTATACTGTCAAAAAACGAAAAGTCAAACCTTTTTCAAAAAATTTTTTTGTGATTACAGGTGAAAGCGTTTCACTTGTATTCTTTTAAGCAGCACTAGGAACGGTTCGAGGGGTAGTAGGATAAGTGCAAGCCAAAGCCTCGGGCAAATCCGCCTCGCCGATAAACCCTGCATCGAGGGCGGCGCTCCTATTGCGGAAATAGTTCGCCATTGCCGACTTCTTAACGTTGTACTGTCTCGCTACCGCGTAAGCGATTTGGTTAAAAACGGCCACAATGGTTATAAGAATTTGTCCACCTCGTGGGTCATCCATTTCGCAAAATCCGCAATACACTCCCTGTACTCCGACTCTTTTCCGGAAGGTCCATATTCGTATCAGTCACGCCACTCGTAAATTTTCACGTTTAGACCTCGCCTTTCTAATTCGTTCCGTGAATGATATTATCCCACGTTTTATCGTCAATGTCAACTTCCGTGAGAACGGCTTCGTGTTTGTCGATGAACCGGATGTGTTCCAATCGACAGGATATTTCCGCCACCAGCAGCCGGTCGAAAAGGGACAGGTCTAAATTGACATAGCCCTTACTGACGTTATCTAGATTGTTGTTGGCGGTTTCTTTCTCCATATAGACGTGTAAACCGGTCGGTTTGCACCAGTGGTAGGTTTGCCCATCCCACGGGTTTCCGTCCCAGGTGAGGGCTTTATTTTTGCCTTTGGTCCAAATGAAAAGATGGCGGTAATCCGCCTTGTCGGGGACAATGGGCATAGGAACATCCAGAAACCCGTGCCAGTAATCGAGGGCGCGTCTATATTCCAGTACATTGAAGGGAGAAAAAACATCATCGGCTTGGACTAGAAAAACTTTCCAAGCCATGAAAATACCATCAGGGTATTTCTGTTTAAGATCATCCAAATATTGCGGGTTATGGTTACAGCACATTTCTTTGAACTTCATCTATTGGTTCAATTTCAATCGTTCTTTCCCAGGGGTGAAGACGAATGCACTTTTTGTTCGCAATCATGTCTTTGGCATCTGCAAAACCAAGTTTTCTGGCCAAAGAATCGACAATTCGAGTGTCCACCGAAGTTGTAATTTTCATTTCTAGGTGGACATCTATATCTGCATCATCCACAATTCTTTTTATTTCAGATAAATTTCTTCCTTTAACTTCATCGAACATATCCAAGACACGAACAATGAGAGCCGTGTCATTCCTCGACACTGTGCGGTAAAAATCAAGTAGACCTTCCATTTCTTCTCTTGTGACAGGTACACCCATTATATCCTACTCCTGAAAAATCTTTTCCTCTTATCAACATCCGACCCTTATTTTCGCCTTCTATTGTAACCCATCCTATACCATTGTCAAGAGCCATCTTCAATCGAAAGAATTGGTAAAAAGTGTACCGGCTCCTATTTATGCAGGTTTAGCTTGCATAGAATTCAATTTTTCCTCCCACAAGGGGAGGGGATTGTACCTAGTCCGATGACTGAGACGTATGGTTGATTGAATCCAACCTACTTCCAAGCAATGTAATTTTGCCTAATGTTTCTAGAAGCATTCAAATCAGCATTTAACTCAAATCCACATTTCTTACATCTAAATAATCCCTGACTTACTCGATTTACTCTTTCAGCATGTCCACAAACACTACACTTCTGAGAAGTATCACCAGAAGCTCATTCTGCGGGGTTAATTCCACTAACAGAATCTTCCAAAAAACATCCTGCCCGGCTTTAATTTGCTGTCTAACATTTTCTGTGTTAGTCTCGTCTAGTATACATCACATAGGACTAGTTCCTCATTTCCACGGGTTTGTTAAAGTCTACCAGCGAGACCTTGTGTTTAAACCAGTCTACCAGTAGCCCGTATTGACGGTCCTGCAAATCCATCACGTCTTTGAACCCGAACAATCGTGCCAGTTTGTCGGCGGTCTTGTTGGGAAGAACGGACCCATGAACCTTTTTCGTCGTTCTCTCGACGAAGTCGGTCAGGCCGGTGATTCCGCTCAGGAGGTTGTAGATGATGGACCAGATAGTGTTGACATCCGTCTGTCCGGGAGGTTTCTTTTTCTTGGCTAGTCGCTCGACCTTCTTCATCAACTTCTCGAACTTCTTTTGTTCAGTGGTCGCCATTCGTAGAAAACTGGTGGTTGCTCCGACAATGTTAATGTGAAGAGCCCTGAGCGCGTCTTCGGTTTGTCGGAGGTCTTTATACTCGTCTTCCGAGAGCTGCACAACCAGCTCTCTGTTAACGGTAATGTTTCCCATCGGCTTTTCTGGTGTTTTTCTGGGCATGTTATTTATCCATTTCTCGCGATACCTCGCGATACCTGGTATTCAAATCCGCCAGTTCTTTTTTGAGATGAGCAATCTCTTGGTCGGTTGCCGCTTTCTCTGCGGCCCATTCTTTTTCTTTCGCCGTCAAATCCTCGAACATCTGTCGCCGTTCCTCAACGACGCGGGTGATGACTTGCTGTCGGGCATCAATCATATCGCGTTGCATGGCGATAATCTGTTGCGGATCACTCATTGTCTGTTCTACTGGCTTCTCCATTTTTTGTCTCCGTCTTCGGCGGCGATTCCTTTTCTTTGGATTTCGTGTAATCGGTGCTCGGATAGTCCGTTTGATAAAAACCCGAGCCTTTAAAAATCAATCCACCACCTGATCCGATTAACCTTTTGCGAGTCGTTTTGCCGCACTTGGGACACTTCGCAAGAGGTTCCGCTTTGATACTTTGAAACACATCAAACTGGTGATGACAAGAGGTGCATATATAATCATAGGTCGGCATTTTTGTCCTCCTGAGGCACCCGTTCCCATACCCGTAGTACATCCATTGACATGCCTGCGTTTATGGTTCGCCAGTTTCGTCGCAGAAAGTTCAGACAGTCGCGATAAATCTCCTTCGACTGGTCGCTTGCATTGCGGGGCGGGCGATGAGCTTCCAATCGCATAACCGCGAGGGAGTTACCAAAATGTTCTTCCAGTTTCCCGGCCTGATCTGCCGTACCGGACAACGTCCCGTTCATCATCCGTTTGACGGTTCGCGGATGACAGCCAATGAGTTTTGCCACTTTGTCGGGCTTCAATCCCTTTTCATCGACGACGAACTTAATCATTTCCGTCCACATGCCTTGGTCGATGTAAAGTTTGCGCCGGGACTTTTTGGTAACGGACATATGTTTGTTGAGTATTGATTGCATTAGGGTTTCCTTAATTTCTCCCTGTCTCGTTTGAAGAAGGGAATGTTCCACCAGCATTTGGTTCCTTCGGGGCATTCGGAGTCGTAGCACTTGCCCCGGTAACGCACCCATGCGTGACTGCCGTAGCAATATTTGCCCATCCTTTCGTAGGGAATGTTTTGCCGACGTGCCCGCGTTTTCTTACCCATTTTGCGGACGACCGCGTCGGCGAAATCGTAGCAGAGTCCGCAATTGATGAGTTGTTCGTCGGGGGATCCTGCATTCGCACCGCTTCGTAAGTATTTCAACCACGTTGCCTTCGTTTTCTTGAACTGTTTGATGGTCGCCACAACGATTCTTGTAATCTTTTGCACAGCTGTTTGGTCCTCAATGTTTTACAAATACAGGATACCCAGGTGACTACCCCGTGTCAAGTATTAAGATTCGGGTATTACAGATTAACTTTCCGTATAGCTACCTTTAAATGCCTGCATTGCGGTCATCGCCGCCGCGAGCTTTTTTTCGTCAAGGCATATTTCGTCGCACATCATCATGCGTCGATACCCGATGTCATACAACCAACAACGGATATCTGTCGCTATACCCGTCTCCGAAACGTATCGTTGAAGTATTCCTTCTTGCCTTCGTGTTCGAGATATGGCAGCTTCGAAAAGATGGTTCGCGGCCACTCGCCCATCGAACCGGTAACATCGCTTGCGATGACGCAGGGTGCTTCGCTGTCGGTGGACAGCTCGTCGGATTGTCGTACTTTTCGCGAAGGTCTTTGTCCTTCAGCGTCTTGTACGCTTCCACCAGCATCTTCATGCGAGCATTGTCGTTTTGGTACTCTTGAGCAAGTACGGCGAATGCCGATTTTATCACTTTTTCACTTGCCCTACGACTTACATTCAGTACTTCATAATGGTCTGGCATCATGCATACCTCATTGGATATGCACGAATTATACTGCAAATATCACCAATAAGCAAGAGGATTCTGCCAATCTGGATAAATTGTGTTTAAGAACCAAACGGACTCATTCGTGGCTTCGTCCCGCTTGCTCGCATAATCTTCGTCTAGTGGAATTTCCAGAAGTCCCGGTATAGACGGATCGAACTTAGTGAATATTCTTTCAGTGACAGGGTCATAATAGGCCGTCTGGACCTGTTTCGGTTCGCTGCTAAATACTATTTCACCAGTTTCGTTATCTACGACCGCGCTCTGGACGCTGCCTTCTTTGTCCTGGTCCAAAGAGGTAATTTCGTACTTCGTCATCACGTAAATCCGCGTGTATCCTTGAGTCTTTGCGGAAAAACGAAGGTCAGCTCTCACCCGTGCTTTCGGGTCGAGCAGCTCGATATTGGATGCACCGACATTGCGGATCTTGCCCCATTTCTTCGTCCACCCATTGGGCAGAAGAAATTTGGCGAAGCCTTTTGCTTCTTCGATAATAAAACCCAGTTTTTCCAACGTCATGTACATCGTCTGTTTATCGGTTCTCATAGCTGTCTCCTTAACGGCTGCACCGGATATAAATGTAGCGACCGCATAAGAAAATCAACAAAAGAAGGTAGAGAACGATGGATGCCCCAAGAAGCTGCATCGCCGCTGTCAACCTTCCATGATTCTTTTTCACATACTCCACCGCGTCGTTTGATCGCGATTTCGCCCAGACATCGGAATCGACTTCGATGTTGAATTGCTCACCATCGACGACGGTTACCAAGTAGTACTTGGTTCTAAGACTCGGCCTACCCCTCGTGCGTTCGGGTTCCGACTGGACTATCTTACCTATTACGATGCCACGTCTTGTCCTTTCGCCATTATCCTTTGGCAAAACGATAGTTAGGGCGATTAGTATCAAACCCAAAAGAATCGTGAGGACCGATTTTACCATACCTTAAACCCTTGTCAATCAAATTTTTTGGGAAATTCTCGGATGCCTCTATTAGTAAAATTCATTGGCGCTATTTGGTACAACCAAACCGTATGGATTCAAGTATATCAGAAAGGATTCCACATTACAAATAAGGCAACGGGAGAGAGGAAAACCGGCGGGCTTTTTTTTATTTTTCGTCGGTCTTTTCGGGTGATACCGATACAGAATTTCCTTGTTCATCGATGATGGTTGTCGGTTTGCCTTGTTCCTTAGCAAGGTAGATGTCATGTCGGGTTCCGTTGCTTTTTCCGTCCCAGAAGGCGATAACAACGTCTGATTGGGTAATAATATCGACGTTACGGATAAAGCCAGCTCGCTTTCCGTATTTATTCCAATCTGGTTTGAAAATAACCGTATCCATTCCCAGAGCGTTTGCCGCATTCTCCGCAGCCGTGTCTACGCCTCTGGCCCCACCACTTACGATAATGACTCGGCTACCATCAGCCAAAGCTGCGTCATTCAGCTCCTGCACTTTTTTGGCGACCAACATTAAATCTTTAAACCCCCTGGAACCGACAATTGCCACTTTAATTATTTCCATTAGTAAACAAACTCCTCCCATGGCGTTTTCGAGTACCGTTGCCAAATCAGAATATCTAGCCCGGTCATTGAGAGCCCCGCATCTTCGGCATGAAATTGAATTCCCCCTACCACAAGGGTAGGGGATTCCTCTTTCAACACCTTCGATGTCGAAATCCAACCCACAAGGATAGGCGGGGTCGCTGGATGTCCCAAACGTTCGGAAGCTAAAGCCGATGTTTTCCAACAAAACTCAACATCTTCCTTGCACCGAAGCACCGCCATCTGCTCAATTGGACTTTGTTCTTTTTCCTCGGGTGGTTTGATGTCTTTGAGCATTTCGAGCGTATCGAGTTCTTTTTCCCACACGGGATATGCATCCTCCAACTGGGCGAACTTTGCTTTTTCACCAGGGGAGAAAAACTCCGCTAGAACTTCAACGTAGCATGTTTCACTGTGGGGGCTCATTTTTCTTCCTCCGTTCAATCTCTTTGTGAAGTTTGCATGACAAATCTCGCAAAAGCTTAAGGTCCGCAGGCGGCACTTCTTTTTTCCAGTACGTCTTGAGGCAGTTCCGACATTTCGGTTTGATGGACAGCCAGAACTGCGTATTCACAGGAGACGTATCGATGCAGACGGATAGCAGCCCCGCCAATTCCATGTTGGTTAAATCCGTGACCAAATCATTAGACATCCACCTATTATAGGATAGATAAAAATGACAGGGCTCAAATAATTTTGTATCCGGCCATGCCCCATCGAGTACATCGTGGATAACTTCCACCAGTTCTCTTGGTGTCGTATGTATGTTGTCGCTCGGGTACAAAGCGATTAGGAGTTTAAGAACGTCATAACTCTGGTACTTTTTGTTTCTCGTTCTCTTTTTTGTCGCTCTCTTCATGTTTTACACCCGCCAAATCAAGAATTTCTTCCGGTGAGAGTAGTTTCAACTCTTTGAAAGAAATTTGTATCGTGTTTTTATGTAAATGGGCCAGGTGAGTCATCATTATCTGCCGTTGTTGGACATTCATCGAGTGAACGATAATAGGAGCATCAACTGCTATTTTCTCCTGCCACATCGCAAAAGCTAAATCGTCTCCGCTCCATCGCGGGTGCCCGACATCCCGATCAAGGAGAATTAAATCAAACTTTTTCGCCTTGAGGATTTCAATGGCTTTGAAAATTCTGGACGTAGTTTCAATGTTCGTCTGGCCAAAATGCTTCTTGAACCAGGCGATACGACCAGGATTATCCTCCAGGATAAATATCTTCATCTAAGCACCATTCCTCGGAGCATAAGTCACATAGAATATGCCACCCTTTAATCGAATGTATCGAACTGACATCTGGAGCGGCGAAAAAGGCAGCGTTAAAATACCGAACTAGCTGTCGGTCTCTGTCCGCTTTTAACTGCTCTATCACTATGGCTAATCGCTTGTCGGAAATGACAATTTTGCCACTTCCTTCCTCTATCGTTTCAAATGAATTCATTGGCAAATAAGAGTACAATATGTCCAACAAATCTGTCCAATTGTCGTATACTAATTGCCAATATTCGTCTTTGTTTTTTGGAGCCGTCACGTAATATCCTTACCAGATTGCAACGCCTCGTGAACTTTCAGATTGTAGTTCCGAAACCTTGCATTACATCCTGTCACGCAATGCGGATCATGCCCTGGATTACCGGGAGCCGTCACCATATCGCGGAACAAATGCGAGCAATAAAACTGTTGACCGTTCTCGTCGTACAGCCGTTCGGTCATCGACAGATAGCACGGGATTTGCAGGTTCTCAGGGAAATTGTTGCCCTGGTGCGTATGCGTTTGCACGAACAGCTCTTTGGAGTTGTCATCCAATTCCTCTGCCGCCTCAAACAGTATGTCAATGTCGTGCTGCTGAAGACACATTTCACCCGCTCCTTTGAAGAAAGAGCAAGTTACCGCGAACAGATGGGGAAACTTCGCACGGCAGAAACGGATAAAGTCTTTGAACCGGTGGGCATTCAGGTGCGTTGCCGTGTAGCTGACGTATATATGCGGTACGGCTTCTGAAGCCCGCCGGATATTTCCCACGACCTTCTCAAAGAAATTTCCGCCGACCAGGTTGTTCCACCGGTCGCCGTCGTAGTCATCGAGGGAGGTTTTCATTCGGAAAATGCACTCCATCGTCTTTTCCCTGGGCAGAACCAGAAGGTTGCTGTTCAGGGCAAAATTCGTAAGGCCGCGATGGGCGATGATTTCGTCTTCCAGGTATGGAACCACCATGGGCTCGCCACCGGTGATGTGGATAATGCCGTTCTTGCCTGCCTGTTGGCAAAGCTGACAGAAGACTTCGCGTTCCATGATGGGGCCAGTGCGGGTCTCGCGGCAGTATCGGCACTTCATGTTGCACCGCGAGGTCATGTGGACGGCAAATCGGATGATGTTCGGGGTGCGTCCTTCTCGGATAGCTGCAACGGTTTCTACCGCTCTGGCGTGAATACGGTCCCAGAAAATGTTTCCGACCTTCGATTCCATTTGGTCACCGTTTTACATTTGGAAGATTTAAACCACCCAAAATGATTCTCAATATCAACCAGGCCCGGGCTGAAAACTTCTTGGTTCGGTCTTGCAGAAGTTCTTTGATGTCTCCGAACTCCACCGGAACGACCTCGATGATTTCGCCTTTGTCGTTGCCCTTCGTAGATATTTCTCCACTGGCCAGGGCAAAAAGAATGGGTGAGCATTCGTCGGTGATACCGGCCGAAGAGTTACTTTCCTCACGGCAAGCCGTGAGGCTTATGTAGAGTTATCTCTACTTTCTTTTTCTTATTTCAACGTGACAGCTTAAATTCAAAGTCTTTAAGTCTTACATTCACTCAATAAGCTTTA
>Ga0172362_10003795_pt1 | contig 13059 bp, 15 predicted proteins | sample LakKivs1_kivu2a2_FD_114534 | JGI IMG/M metagenome (GOLD analysis project Ga0172362, IMG submission 114534) | Sediment microbial communities from Lake Kivu, Rwanda - Sediment s1_kivu2a2 | ecosystem: Environmental > Aquatic > Freshwater > Lake > Sediment | place: Rwanda: Western Province, Lake...
ATAAAACAATTCATCATCAAGCATGGCTTCGATCTTAAATCCTGCCTTTTCGAATGACCTTATGCAAGGACGATTCAGGCAGTTTGTTTTTGCAATGAGTTTGTTGATGTTATATTTGTCAAAGCAAAACTTTGCAAGTGCATCAATTGCTCTGACCCCATGCCCCTGCCCCTGCCTCCATACATAAATCGATATTTCGCCTTTTGAGTGCAGTCGGTCGACATGGTGCAGCTCAATAACTCCTATCATGTCGCCGACAATCTCATCAATGATGGCAAAAGATAAGCCGTCAAATGCCTTGTTGTCCTCATGATGCTTTTTTGACTCATCTACAGTTACCGGGTACACATTACCCATGACCATATATTTTGTGAGCTCAGGGTAATTATTGAGGTTATAGGTCAATATTGCATAATCCGTATCTTGTAACGGCCTGATCATTATATCATCTCCTTTATGTCCTTAGTCCATATCCGACGCTGTACGTCCTCACACACAGGACATTTGATATCATGTCCCAAAAATAGCGGCAGCATATGTATCGGCATAACATAGCCTTTTTGATATTCATTCGCATTGGCATAGTCCTCATCAAATGTGTACAGCTTGTAGTATGAGGATATGCAATCCTCCGCTGCATTTTGTCCTTGTCCTATCTCTCTGTATCTCTCAATAATATTGTCAAAATTATCGAGTCGCTCAAGCACCATTGCTGCGTTGTTTTCGGTCATGCGGAGATTCATACCCGGGATTGGCGCTCCCTTGACCTCACCATGGTTCATCCATTCCCGGAGTCTGACTTCATTTTCTACGCTCTGACATAGGATCATACCGCCCTCTCCACAGGAGATATGTTTGTGCTCATTAAAACTCAAAATGCCTATGTCCCCTAATGTCCCGCAATATTTACCGTGCCTTTTTGCTCCAATTGCTTGGCATGCATCCTCTATAACCCATAGTCCGTTATCATAAGCGATTTTGTCAATCTGCTCCGAGTACGGATGACCAAATAGATCAACAGCAATGATTCCAATCGTATTACAATTGATCAATGCTTTAATTTTGTTTGGATCAATGCAAAAGTGCTCCGGTTCGATGTCACAAAACACTGGCGCAGCCCCAAACAACAAAGGCAGTACACTTGACGCACTCATACTGTACGGTGTAACTATGACCTGTCGGCCTGTTACGCTCCCATAGAGATAATTAGCTATAGCGCACCACAAACCTGATGTCCCTGAATTGACAGCTATGGCTGCTTTCGAATCAAACATCTGACATATCTTGTTCTCAAGCGCTATGACATTTGTACCGCCATAATATTTTGATGCAATATATCCGCTATTCATACTGTATATCCCCCATCGATTCTGATCTCTGCGCCGGTCATGCCTTTGGACTCGTCAGATACTAAAAACTTGATGGCTCCATATATCTCATCAGGCAAGACCATATGATTCAGTAATGTACGTTTATTGTACCGCTCGCAAAAATCGTCACTTTGCTCTGCTGCCGTGCGATCTGATAACACTCCGCCCAAGATCACAATATTGACGCGGGTAAATGGTGCCAGTACAATTGCAAGATTTTTTGCGCTGTGTATCTCTGCGGCCTTGGCTGCTATGTAATTAGCCGGTATATGGCGTACTTTAGGCGGCTCAAGTCCATAAATACTTGACAAATAGATTATGTTTTTGATGTTGTAATGCGCCTTGAGATCAAGCGCTAGCAGATATGGATCAATAACATCAGTCTCGTATTCTTTGAGCCACTTGTTTTTTGTGATTATGCCTGTGATATTGCCATGATGACGGGCTGCGTGTATAAACACATCAGGTGTATGAGTTAATGATGTCAGTGTATTGATGCGTGTGTCATATGCTATTACATTATGTCCGTCTGCCTCAAGTTGAGGCACGATGATCTTACCTATAAATCCTTTTGTACCGGTCATTACAATATTCATAATGTCATACTCCTTATCTCGCACTGCTTCAACAGCTCAAGGGCTTCAAAACCATCTCTGCCAGTGCATATTAATCGATCGATCTTTTTGTCAAGATAGTCAATAGCGTGTTGGATAACGTATTGTAAGTGTAGATCATAGGTACGCATGTAATTTTGGTTAATGCCGTAATTAACCTCATTAACTGCGCCTAGCTCATAGATAAGCGCCCAGTCCCAAACCCATTTGTAATTTACATTGACCTCAACAAAGTCAATTTTTTTTGTGATCTCAGTATTTGTGAGCCCAAAAAATCGGCACAAGTCAACAAAATGGCTTGCCGTGTGTTCTCTTCCTCCATTAAAATATAAATGTCCTCCTGCAAAAGACCCATACTCGCCAGCCGCGATCAATGTACTTATGCTTTGCCATTGCGGTATAAAACGCCGCGTATAGTCCATTAATATGGGTATTTTGGCATTGCTATATAGTTCCTCGACCCCGTAATAATGTGGTTCTCCGCATATTGGCTTCTCACAAATGACCAATTGGGGCTTGTATAAGAGTGCCTGGTATAGAGAGATATGATGTAGAATATCCGGCGTCGTAATGATCACTATATCACACTGTTTTTGATCATCGATTATAGTCCATTTTGCCTTTGCTTTAATTATTTGGTCCGAGTCTGTGTCAATTATATCAATGATTTGTATGTCTGGATTATCCTCAATGGCGTGTGCATATGATGTATATTTTGTGTCACCCGGATCGTCGCTCAAACAGCCTTTTTGTCCTGCCCCAATGATTATTGCGTTATACAATTTGCATCCCTCCTAGTATCTCATTTTTTGTTATTGTGGTTTTATAATTGCCTGTATCAATAAGTATTTTGTCATTTGTTTTTTGGATAATTATTCCTTTGACTGTTTTGTCATCTACCTGCAATGAGTCCCATATACGTTGACGTTGTATAATAATATTTGTATTTCGGTCAATTAGTTTTTTATCGACCACTGATTTTCTGCAATCACGAGACATTATATTTTTACCTGCCTTATAATATGCCCGCTGCTTAGCTGTCAGCGTGTCCTTATTGGCCTTATAATATGCCCGCTTTTTAGCTATCACCGCGTCCTTATTGGCCTTATAATATGCCCGCTGCTTAGCTATCAGCGTGTCCTTATTGGCCTTATAATATGCCCGTTGCTTAGCTATCAGCGTGCCCTTATTGGCCTTATAATATACCTGCCTTTTAGCTGTCAGCGTGTCCTTATTGGCCTTATAATATGCTCGCCGGTAAGCTGTCACCGTGTCCTTATTGGCCTCATAATATGCCCGCCTTTTAGCTGTCAGCGTGTCCTTATTGGCCTTATAATATGCTCGCCGGTAAGCTGTCACCGTGTCCTTATTGGCCTCATAATATGCCCGCTGGTAAGCTATCAGCGTGTCCTTATTGGCCTTATAATATGCCCGCCGGTAAGTTGTCAGCGTGTCCTTATTGGTCATAATTACAGCCTCCCTTGCAGATCATTGATACATATTTGCAATATGCCTTTTGCCCGTGCAAAATAGACCTTTGCGTCATTGATGATCTGTTGCTTGCATTGATCATCAGTCATATCAATGCGGTTAGTATACCCATTATTTTTGACCTCGTCGCTGATATACAGTGACTGGCCTATATGGGCATAGTATAATTGCCAAGCTGTATGATTACTGGCCATCTTTTCCTTGATTTCTATGATCTGCTCAATTACCAAGTTTTCAATCAATAATACCTCGTCAATTAATCTTATGCAATACTCAAAATAATTGATTGTCTCTTTGATGCGGCCTTGTAAAAATTCTATATCTTCCGGCACAAAATCCTTGATCCGGTATTGGATGGATGCACCTATTGATTGTACCTGATTGCAATGTGTATCAATTGCCTGTTGCAATGTCATAAGCTCTGTGCCGTTGATCTTAGCCCCTCCCTCAGTCGCATTGATTACCTTACTCTTGCAAGCAGGTACATCCAGGTTGAACGAGTCTAAAAATACCTGCAATGACCGGGTTGTCGTAACCTTATCCTGATAATTACCGGGCACCTCCCATTGCGGCTCGTCGAGATAGGTCTTTTGACTGTGTCCTAATGGTGTGTCCTTAACATTGGTCTCATCGCCATATATACACAGGTCTTGACCAATTAATATAATCGGGTCGCAGCCTAAGTACTCAGCAATTGTCAAGTTCATGTTGCCTGGAGATGCTTTGATTGGCAGCATACCGCGCTCCAGCTTGAGCCATTTGAAATGATCAAACTGCCGGTATACAATGAGCTTGGGACCTTTGTACGTGTCGTATACATCCTTGTATATGACCGGACATCCGGCAAAATAACAATCACTATAATCCTCTTTGATATTTTCAAAAAGCTTTTTTATCACTGTCTCGCGCTCTAAGCTCGTTACAAGGTGCGGCTTCACTCCTTGCCTGAGTAATGGTTGTAATGCTGCATCACAGGCGATGATCATAGCTTTTGTCTCCATACCTTTGAGCAATTTGATGTTTTTATTGAGACTCGGGCCGGCCGATACACATATTGCAGGTGTCCCGGTAAACGCGTCTTTGAGCATATTGATCCCTGGATTATTACGGATATAATCCAGATTATCCAGCATATTACGGACTCCTATAATTGAGTCGTAGCAATCATTGCCATAATGCATTAATGTACTAGACACAGCTTTTTTGTATATATTGGCTATATCCCAGTATATAGCCTTGTTTGCGTTATAATAATCAAAATTATAAAAAAATTGGAAAGATTTGATAAGATAAAACCGACTTTCTGCGGTCATCCAATCTACAAGATTTTTGTATAGATTATCATCGGCTAAGATTATCGTAATGGCCGGATGATTAATGAGATTGACAAGGTCATGAGTCGCAAATGCCCGCTCTAATTGCTTTTTATCATGTTCTATTATGAGATACTTGACAGTATCCCGATGTACGCTATGTATTAACCCATAATATAACACTTCAAACCCATAATACAAGCCCAAAAATACAGCGATACGACATTTATTGACTGTCTGTAAGCTTGTATTAATATATAATGGGGCATTATCCATTGCTATTTTTTTGTCGGTCTCTGGTAATTGTCTATTACAATACAAACTCAATTTGTATTGTGGGTATCGAGTCTCAAAAGCTAATTTATTTTTGTCATATGTGTCCACGCGCCATATCCTCCTTTACCTGTGCCCATACCTGTGCCCTTACCTGTGTCCTTACCTGTGCCCTTACCTGTGCCCTTACCTGCTCCCATATCTGTGCCCTTACCTGTGCTTCTACCTGTGCCCATACCTGTGCTCCTACCTGTGCCTCTACCTGCTCCCTTATCTGACTCCATACCTGTGCCCTTACCCGTGCTCCTACCCGTGCTCCTACCTGTGCCCTTACCTGTGCTCCTACCTGGTTAGCCGCGTTGATCATGTGCCACATCCTCCTTTACCTGTGCCCATACCTGTGCCCATATCTGACCCCATATCTGACTCCATACCTGTCCCCATACCTGTGTCCCTGCCTGACTCCATACCTGTGCCCATACCTGCCCCTCCGCCTGTTCCTTTGCCTGCTCCCATATCTGGTTCTTTACCTGCTCATTTACCTGCTCATTTACCTGGTTAGTCTTATTGATCATGTGTCACATCCTCCTTTGCCTAGCTCTCCGCGATTGGGATAAAATCTTTTATTCCGGGAAACGTACTCTGCCATGCATCGTAAGCGGTATTAATCGCCGGATCAATGAGCAGGATATAAGATTTCCACGTACCATCAGCCTCGGGAGTACTATTGACCACGTGTAGAAAACAAAACGGATCGCCGTTGCAGTCAGTGAGCTTTTGTGTACGATATAGTGTGCCCCATTCCAGATCTTGATCAATAACCTTGCAATCCTCCGACTCAAGCATTTTGACACGTCCATAGACCTCCATCATTGCTTGTCGCACCTCTGCGTTTTGTTCCGTAAGTATTTTTTCTATAGTAATTTTTTCTTTTTCTAAAATAATCCAAGCAGGTATACGTATGCCATGTACTGCGTATACGCTGTACCCGTCTGGGTACGATACAGCAGGGCCATCAACGCTATGCAACCGGTTTTGCGAGTCCCTATTAAGCACAGTGTGCCTATCACACACAAAACAAATGGTGTCATATCCGTACACCCAGCCACACTCTTCTGTTATTGCCATAATGCCCCTAAATTTCGGCAATTTAATTCCGCATTCTTTTTGGAAAAAATCGTAAAACGAGCAATAATTTACGTCATGCTGCCCATCAAATGTTGTGGAAACAAACTCTTTTTTGCCGCTGAGTTCAGCGATTTTGCGCTGAGCATCCATTGGTGATGCGCAATATATAATCTCCGTCGGCGGCTCAAGTCCTCCGCATTTGTATGCCAATCTCACGGCCTTTTTGGCTTTTTCAAAATCAATTGGCTCAGTGCTGAGCCCTATTTTTAGCCATTTTTCCACAAATTCGGGGAATTTAGCCCTTTGTGCCTCTGTTAACTTGTTGATCATAAAATCAGCTCCCTTCTTTTAGCTTAGGAGGGCTATATAGCCCTCCTTGCCTTAGTCCGATATCCTATTACGTCTCTTTGTGACCGGGTCGTATTCTTCTTGTATGTGTATCTCATAGTCTCCTTCAGGTATATACAACGGCGTGATGGCTTCGTGTTCTTGATGCTCAATTGTTACCCCGCCCGCAGGTATAGTGAGTATGTTGATACTCTCGTCGTATTTCCATAATTTGCAATCTGGATAATCCTTGACGCTGATACTGTGATGATGCCCTGTAACCTCGCCAAGAGCCAATATTATCCGCTCCTTGGAGATTATCTGCTGTAAGCCCGTCTTGTCGATGTTTCTGTTGGTCTTGGTGTTGACAATAGCGACATCTCCCTGCCGCACTTGCCCCCATTTCCCGTTTTCATTGATTTTCATTGCATTTCTCCCCTTTCTAATAGATTATTTCAATAATTCATTAACTTTGACCAATTGCTCTATTATATGTCCATGATACCAATTGACGCATGGCATCACTGCACAAAATACAACCATTGTCACTATAATAAGTACCATACATGTCAATATAAGTCTTTCCATCATGGTTATTCCTCCTTTGACTCGTATAATTCCCTTTCCAGGAGATTAAGTAGCTCCTGGATTTCTGCCGGACTCATCCAATATGGATCAGGCTCTGGCTGTGGGTCTTTGCGTTTCTCTATCATTTTCTATCACCACCTCAACCTCAGCATAAAAAAAGGGGGAAAAACGGGCCAGAACGACCCGTTTTTTTGTCTTTTGTAATTAATTGCCTCTATTATTAGCCTCTATTATTAGTATACGATATGTTGATACAAAAAGAAATAGACCATATGACCCATTTTACTCAAAATTTGAATTGTAGTGAAATGCAATTTTGCGTGTAGCATTTGACGTGCCTGACTCGTAAATAGTATACAAGTTGTTATTGTAATTTTTTACTACTATATTATTAATCCACGTATCGCCGGCTAAAAACGGTATTATGGACGTTTGAGTCGTATTAAATGCCGAGGCTGCAACATCAAATTTTTTGCTAAGACATGCACCATAATTTTGCGTCGTAAAGTATATTACAGGATTATCGTTATTGTCAAGCACCATAGCACAGCTATATGCTGTCATACCTGTCCCCCACCCACTATTAAATGCAGTAGCCCCAGCAGTTTTTTTGAACAGATAATAAGTAGGCGTTGCGCCTCCAAAAATTGCACCACACCATACTGCTGATGCAGAGTCGATACATATATTTTTACTAAAATTAACTTGAGTGGCTGCAGTTGTTTTAAATACAGTAATACTACTGCTCCATGCGCTTGCGGCCTCAGACCAGTTTGCATATCTTAATGTGATGTTGGCTGCAGTTACCTCATATAATGCATGTATACTTGATCCATCAGTATCAAGTGCAAATTTACCATACAGGGCATTAGATTCTAATGCCCTGTGTGGGCTCCTTGTAACAAAATAATCATTACTGTATGTATTGTAATAACTGTAATATATATTATATTTTTCATGAAACAAATAAACTCGTGATGCAGTAGCAATAAGTCTTACAAATCTTTCAGTGCTAAGATTATATGTGCACGACTCGCTTATAGTAAGCATATTAGTATATTGCCATGTATCGGCACCTATATTATAAGCATTGTACGATATAAATGCATACTGTGAGGCATTCGCCGAATATCTAGATTGATAAGCCACATGCAATATGCTGTTTGCAATAGCCAACGACGCGTTGCCCTGCCATGTAGCGCCTACACTATATGTCCCCGTAGCTGCAGGCAATGATATATCAGTCCATGTCCCGCCATTATTTGATGATTTGTAGATAGACCATTGATCTGAGCCTGATATCCACTTGACCGCAGCAAATACTTTACCTGTCGCTGAGTCAATTGCAAGACAAGGCAGCGCGTTACCATGCCAACCAGCTACATTATCTTGGCCAAGAGTGCGGTCTGCTGTACATATCTGCGATGTGATATATGACACACTGTAATTTGACGTAAGCTGAGTTGGGAAAACTATGATATTCATATCTGTTTGACCAGCCGATATTGTCCATGCTCCTGTATCACTGTGTAATTTGACTGTGATAGCCACAGTACTTGATGATGATACATTCTCAAACTTCTCGTTGTATGCGAACGTTTGACTGCTTGACATATACCTAACCGGACTATGCGTCATAGCTGATGTTACAGCACCCTCCTGGAGATACGTCACAGCCGTCAACGTAATAGCCGCCGTTACCTGGATTTTGGCCGAAAATGTCATTTGTATGTCTGACTTTGAATACGTTGTAAAAGCTGTTGCCGTAACCTGTGTTGACCCAGCCGTGTATGATATGGCCGATAGATCGGCTGTCGTAGTCACTTGATAATTGTCTATGATATTTGTAACGCCGGTATCTATGCCCCCGGTATTGGCAATCTCTGTGCGTGATATAAGGGCCTCAAAAAACTCTTTGGCCTTATCCGGTTTTTGCAGACTAATATTAGCGCTATTGCATTTTGATAATATCATATCGTACATAGGCATATTATCCTGTACCGATATGTTAAGCTCCTCAATGACAAATTGTTGATTTGACGTGATCCCATATTTAGGTTGGTATATCTGTATTTGAGCTCCTACCGTCCATGTTGATGTGTCTGACCGTACTTTAAGAGACACCGGCGTAAACCCGTACTTTTTGAGCTCATTATCCCCGATCGTTGATAATGCTGTTTCATTGTCAACATTACCAACCTGTATGATCTTGCCGTATACCCCGCTGCTCCAAGCCGTACCGTCTGCGCTTGCTCGTAGCGTGATTTCGCTTGTATCAGTGACCGAGGCGTATGTACCCTCGGAATATTTGATAAATACCTTATTGCAGTAATTATCCATAGACTCATCTGTACCGACAATTTGATAATTAGTAAATGTACCAGATGAATCTAATGTATGATCTGCTGTAGACACGACAGGATCGCCAAAATATATTGTACGCTCATCGTCTATATACCATTGTGTGCCGGATTGTTTGGCCAAATCATCAAAAATGTCTTTAACCGACTTGCACACTGCGGAATATTTTGTAAATGTCTGACCCGCTGTAAATGTACCTTTGATTATACCCTCAAAATAAGATGCGTTATTAAGTACCACATCTACTATATTTTCAAAAATGAATCCTGCGGTCTGATTGGTATAGTAGGCATTAATAGTACGACGTGCAGCAATATTATTGTATCCGTTGCTGTTGATATTGACACTTGTATATGCTGCACTCGATATATCGGGCTCCATCTCATTACGCGAAATACGGCCAATAATCCCGCCAAAAAGAGCCGTTGCACCATCATATACCTCAATAGTCTGGCCTAGATTCGGAGCCCAGTCTGTAACACGACAGTTGAAGGCTATGTCCAGGTTTGACTGATTGCCTACGCGCTTTGTTATGCGCAGACTATTTTTTGATACATATGATGATTTATCCACATTATTAACATATATTGTAAAAGCCATAAAAAACCTACCTTTCTATGGCTTAATGCCATATATTTTGAGCCTTTGGACTAACCTATCCAATAGCTTATCTACCCCGTAGTCATCCATAATAAAAGCCCCCGCAAAGGCTCCTTTGTTAATTAATATTTGATCCCGTGCCTGTGATAATGGCATGACCTCAGCCCCACGATTGAGTCTAAGCAACTCAGGCCCTTGTTCTCCGACCATTGCTAGTCCTGTTTTGCCAATCAATCCACCCTTTGCAAGACGCGGAATAAGTGGTATATTGATACCAAAATGCTCACCGCCTACACCCGGCATCCAGTCAGGCAATTTTATAGATATTCTATTAAGCCCTTTGATGACCGTATTAATTGCATTTATCACACCATTGATAATAGGCCGTATAAAGCCCATAAGACCACTAAAAGCATCTTTTGCAATATCTGCTGTTGCCTGTATCACATCTCCCAATAACTTAAAACATTGGCTCACTGACCCTGATATGATACGTACTAATGAGGTCAATGACTCAACAACAATAGGGATAACATAATCAGCAATCTTGAGTAATATGGTCAAAAATCCTGTTAATACTGGCAACACAAGCTTAATAAGCTCTGTCAACGTCGGCAATACTGATGATATAAGAGGCAATAATGCCTTAATAAGCTCTAATACGCCTGCTTGTATCAATTGCTTGAGTATATCAAGCACCAATACTATGACTGGCTGTAACTGTTTGAATACCTCTATCAAAAAATCTAACGCACTTGTTATAAGCACATTGATGACCTGCATTAGTGCCGGCAATATCATTTGTATTATCTCCAATAATGGCGGTATTAGTGGCATTATAACTTGCAGTATCTTATCAAATGCAGGTATTAGTGAGTTAAAAAGAGATGTGATAACCGGTAATAGTGCATTGAGTAGAGGTATAATTGCGCTGCTTGTAAGCTGCATTATGATTGATGTTACTGAGGTCAATACCGGTGCAAATGCTTCAAATACCTTAGATAGTACCGGCATAATTTGAGCCATTAACTCTTGCAAAGCAGGTGTTAATTGCTTGATAATAGGACTCACAAGGTCAATAATAGGAGGTATGGCATCTGTCATGAGCTTAGCGAAATCATTGATCATGGGCAACATTGGAGCAAATGCAGCCAATGCCAGCTTGGATAGTGCCTGATTCATTGTGTCAAGCTGATCAGCCAGCGCCGCACTTGATTTGATGGTCTGATCGTCAATGACCATGCCAAGATCATTAGCCTCTTGCTTCATGGCCGCTATGCCATCAACACCAGCGACCAGCGTTGGACCAAGTTCGACCGCGCCTTTGCCTAATAATTGAGTCGCTAATGCTGCCCTATCTGCGTTTGCCGGCATTGCTGCAAGTGCATTTGTGACCTCATTAAGCAAGTCTTCTTGACTTTTGAGTTTATGTTGGGAGTCATATATATCAACACCGAGCTTTTGGAATGTCATGGATAATGCCTCATTGCCTTTGTCGGCATTAACAGCAGCCACAGACAAGGTTTTCATTGACTTTTGGAGCACTGATATATCTGATCCTGATATAGATAAGACATGAGACCACTCTTGATAAGCTTTTGTTGATATACCTATTTTAGCAGCTCCCTCATCAATATCATCGGCTGCGACGGCTTGTTTTTTGGCAAACTCAAATATTGCGCCACCTGCTGCAATAGCTGCGCCGCCTACAACGGCACTTGCAACACCCACAGTCTTAGCCACTTTGCCAAATTTACTTCCGAGACTATTAGCCTGACTAGCGGTTTGGGCTAATGCCCGATCGGCCTCTTTGTTTTTTATAAATATTGACCCAAACACCTTAAACAGTTCCATTTGATCGCTCCTGTAACCGTTTTAATATATCATTAGCTGATTGTATAAGCTTATCTCCATCAATCTTGGATAACTTAATGCTTTGTGTCATATGTTTATTGCAAAAATCCTCATATGACACAAATGTCTCTTTTGTAAAGTGCGGGTATGCACTACACCACAGCGTCCATAAATCCTTTTTTAAATTGATCTGCACAATCTCTGTGATAACCTTGATTCCGGCTCTTAGACTAAGAGCCGGAATACTATTATATCGGTTTAATAATAAGTCAAGAACATAGTAATGACCATATTCCCGACTTATTTGAAAAAACTTGTAAAATCCTCACTCGACAATATGCTTTTGAACATCGTCAAGACCTCATTTGCTGGCGTAGCCTTGATTTCATCAACCGTTTTCTCATTGATATTTGCCAATAATTGCATTATCTGTGGTTGTGCTTTGTATATACTCTTAGCCATTTTAAGCATTATGTCCATGCCTACGCGCTGCTGTGCTCCCTCATCAGTGAGATTTGACGGATAATCAATACTGATGTCCATCAAATCCACGATTTCGGAGAGCAAAAATAAATCATTGCATTGTAACTTACGCATATATGCCTCCTATACATCATATAGTATTTTCCAAGGTGCCGTATTACGTGCAGTTTCCAGATATGTCGCACTGTAATTAAGCTCTTGTATAACTTCCTCTTTGTCAATAAGCTCCCATTCCATATTTTCAAGGTTAATTGCATTTTCTACTGTGATGACTACCGCTTTGCCGCCTTTTGTATATCCAGCCCATTGGGCAAAGCTATAATCAGCGCTTGATATGTTTGATGTGAATCCTCTGCTGCTTATAGTGGTGGTGGTTGTAGATGCTGTAAGATTCATACATGGATAATATGTATCCATAGCAGAGCCAACAATCTCAAGTCCTTTTAGTTTGAGCTTTGCGGTTTCTTTAACAAGTCGGATGCGCTGAAATACAGGGCCATAATCTCCATCTGCCTCAATTTGCCTAAATTCGCGCTCGATTGTAAATGACCCTCCGCCCCTTGTTAATGCTATAGCTGTAGCTGTCGCGGAACTTGAACCTATTGAAAACACACCGTCTCCCAAAATTATATTCGCCGGTACCGCCATTACACTCTA
>Ga0172362_10003797_pt1 | contig 13058 bp, 9 predicted proteins | sample LakKivs1_kivu2a2_FD_114534 | JGI IMG/M metagenome (GOLD analysis project Ga0172362, IMG submission 114534) | Sediment microbial communities from Lake Kivu, Rwanda - Sediment s1_kivu2a2 | ecosystem: Environmental > Aquatic > Freshwater > Lake > Sediment | place: Rwanda: Western Province, Lake...
TTAAACCTTAAACAGTAAACACTTATCTGTGAAATAATATCAAATACATTAACTATGGATTATGATTTAATAATAATTGGCAGCGGACCGGGCGGTTATGTGGCCGCCATAAGGGCTTCCCAGCTGAAGATGAAAGTGGCTGTCGTTGAAAAGGCTGAGCTTGGAGGCATATGCCTCAACTGGGGATGCATCCCGACAAAGTCTCTCTTAAAGAGCGCACAGGTATTTGAATATCTTTCGCATGCATCTGATTATGGGATAACTGCCGGCGGTGAGATAAAAGCTGACTTTCCTGGAATGATAGCAAGGAGCCGAAGTGTAGCCGAAGGAATGAGCAAGGGAGTTCAGTTCCTTTTCAAAAAGAATAATATTGCGCAGATCAGGGGATTCGGTCGTCTGACCGGTAATAATGAAGTGGAAGTTGAGGACACACAAGGGAACAAAAAGATTTGGACGGCGAAAAATATCATACTGGCTGTCGGTGCAAGATCCAAAGAACTTCCGAATCTTAAACAGGATGGTAAAAAAATAATCGGATACAGGGAAGCAATGTCCCTCGGCAGGCAGCCAGCATCAATGATTGTTGTTGGATCAGGCGCCATAGGCAGTGAATTTGCATATTTCTACCGTTCAATCGGGACGGATGTGACTCTCGTGGAGTTTCTTCCCAGGATTGTTCCAAACGAGGATGAAGAGGTGTCTAAGCAGCTTGAAAGATCATTTAAGAAGCTGAAGATGAAAATAATGACTGATTCCACAGTCGAATCGGCCGATACTTCAAAGGATAAAATAAAGGTCACAATAAAAACACCGAAGGGCACAGAGGTAGCAGAGACCGATGTTGTCCTGTCAGCGGTTGGCGTGACAACGAACCTTGAGGGTATCGGGCTTGAGAAAGCTGAAGTGAAAACTGAAAAAGGAAAGGTCATTGTTGATGACTATTACAGGACATCTGTTCCCGGTATTTATGCAATCGGGGATATTGTGCACGGGCCTGCCCTGGCCCATGTTGCTTCGGCAGAAGGTATTATCTGCGTTGAAAAAATATCAGGAAAAGAAGTGGAACCTCTTGATTATGACAATATTCCTGCATGCACGTATACCAATCCTGAAATAGCATCGGTCGGACTTACGGAGGAAGCAGCAAAGGCTGCCGGTCATGAAATAAGGGTTGGTAAATTCCCTTTCACTGCATCCGGGAAAGCGAGCGCTTCAGGATCAAAGGACGGATTTGTCAAACTTATATTTGATGCAGCCTACGGGGAGCTTCTCGGGGCACATATGATAGGGGCTAATGTTACGGAAATGATATCTGAGATTGTTGTTGCCAGAAAGCTGGAAACGACAGCTCATGAAATAATAAAATCTGTGCACCCGCATCCGACCATGTCGGAAGCAATAATGGAAGCAGCAGCTGCAGCATACGGTGAAGTAATTCATTTATAACCGGCTACCGGCGACCGACAACCGGCTACCGGCAGCCGGGAGTTAATCTTATAACCAGTATCAAAACTGTCTGTTTTTATTCTGAATAAACTTTGACCAGCATTGCCATGGAGTTTTGTGCCAGAGGGAGTGCTGACTGTAAGAAAAACAGCCCACAGAGGCTGTTATTAAGCCAGATGAGGTTAAATCTTCTCAAAATCAACGATGAAAATATCCTCAGATACTCTTTTAGCGCATCATGAGATAGAATATTGGCAAGACGGTTCAGGTTATAAGCTATGAATATAGATCTGACATCAGAACCTGCCCTTGAAATTTTTTTTGTAAGAATATAACTGAATCACCCACCGGTCGCCGGTCGCCGGTCGCCGGTCGCCGGATAAAGCAACCTTTTAAGCCGTTTTTTCATCATTCTTATGGTTTTTTCTGGCATTTGAGACATTTTTTTCGTATATTTATACTCTTATCCGGTTTATAAACCGTGTCGGAGATTAAAAATATAATAAGCGGTTGTCTTAAAGGGAACAGGAGGGACCAGGAGCTTCTTTACAGAAGGTATTCTGCGAGGCTCTATGCAGTATGCATTCAGTATTCAGGCAATGATGAGGAAGCCAGGGATATTCTTCAGGAGGGATTCATAAAGATCTTTGAAAACCTGATAAATTACAAGCACGAGGGATCATTTGAAGGGTGGATGAGACGTATTATGGTCAATACAGCACTCGAAAAATACAGAAACAAGTACAACCTGTACAGGGTCGACGATATTGATCAGATACCGGAACCGGGCATGGAACCTGACAATGAAGATTATTCAGGTCTTGAAGCCGGAGATCTTCTCGGAATTATCAGGGAGCTTCCTCCGAAATACAGGATGGTTTTCAACCTGTATGCAATTGAGGGGTATTCACATAAAGAGATAAGCAAAATGGTAAATATCTCGGAAGGAACATCAAAATCAAACCTTTCGAGAGCTCGAGTGATACTTCAGCGCAGAGTTGGTTCTTATACAGGACTTAAGAAGAGAATATCAAATGGATGAAAGAGGGGCAAATATTGATCTTGTATTCAGGAACGGATTAAAGGATTATGAAGTACTGCCTCCGGCGGACATATGGGACAGGATCAGTCCCGTAATACGTAAACGACAGAGGCCATTAATCATCTTCAGATCAGCTGCCATTATAGCTGTAGCTCTGTCATTGAGTTTCCTTGCGTACAGATGGAGCAGGGAACTTACAAATTTACAGCAGGAAACCATACAGGCTCAAAATACTGAAGCTTTAACTCCTCTTTCATCAGGTGATGTTCTGAATTCATCTGCTGATGAGGGAAGGGGTAAAGCCGTCCTGATAAGTAATGCATCACTTACTGAAATGCAAGACCTTACTGCAGTATCACCGGCAGAAGATTTAACCATCCATAGTATACAAAATCCGTCGGCATCAGGAGTGGCGCCGGACATGAAGCTTACACTGGCAGGGAACACGATACCTTCAATGACAGGCAGTTCCGTGGCAGGTTCGCCTGAAACCACGTTTAACTATTACCTTCCCTCACAGGAAGATATGCAGCAGGATAAGCCCCGGAGATGGTCATTAAGCGCTCTTGTTTCGCCCTCCTATTACAACCGTATCAGCACAGGAAATAATGAGGCAATGGCCCAGATCATGACCCCTGAGAATCCCCTGATCTCTTACTCGGGGGGTGTAGCGCTGTCGTACAGGATAAATAAGAGGTTCAGTGTGCAGTCGGGTCTCTATTATTCATCCGTGGGACAGCAATTGTCGGGAATCTCAGCATACGGCGGATTCGAAGAATATAACCAGGCAAAAAACGCGGGATTCAGTGTGATTACTGCCAGCGGAACGGTTACTACAAATAATAATGATGTCTTTCTCCTCGATAATTACAAAGGAGGCAAGGTCATAAGTAATTATTCAGGTAATGAAATAGATCCTGTTAAAGCTGAACTCCAGTATCTTGATAATTCTCTCCGTCAGAATTTCAGCTATCTTGAATTACCGGTTGTAATCAGGTTTAAGGTTGTCGATAAGACACTGGATTTCAATGTTATTGGCGGATTCTCATCAAACCTCCTGGTAAATAATAAAGTATCTGCCGGCAAAGGTGAAAAGTACCAGGTCGGCTCGACAGAAGGGCTTAATATGGTAACATTCAGCAGTTCACTCGGGATGGGTATGGAATATAGTTTCTCCAGCAACCTGTCACTGAATCTTGAACCTACCTTAAGATACTACCTGAATCCGTTTGGCGAGATTCCCGGTATTAAAATCCATCCCTACTCTTTCGGTATTTTCTCAGGATTATCATTTAGATTCTGATTCACAGCAAACTAATCCTCCCTTAGTAAGTATTTCTTCTTTTTGACATGCCTGAAAATTTTTATCAGGTATAAAAATATTACCTTTGCAGTTTATTTCAATAACCGAATTATCATGACCGGAAGGACCAGGAAGGCACTGCTGACAACTTTTTTGCTTGCAGGAACAGCAATAATTGTATTTTCCATCGCGGAAAGCTTCAGGGGATCGGGAGCACAGGATAAAAAACTCAAATCCGACACTCTTTATTTTAATAAGCCATTCAAAATACCTGAAAGCGTGACATTTGCAGGAGAGAAAATGCCTCTGGATAATTTTGACACAAGGGAAAGCCTGGAACGCGAGATACTTACCAGCGCTTACAGGCATTCTTCAACAATCCTGATAATCAAGAGAGCAAACCGTTACCTTCCTGTAATCGAAAAGATCCTGGAAAAGAATAATATCCCCGACGATTTCAAATACCTGGCTGCTGCCGAAAGTGAATACAGCAACATGATTTCTCCCGCAGGGGCTACAGGTTTCTGGCAAATAATGACAGAAACCGGAAGAGAACAGGGTATGGAGATCAACTCGGTCGTTGACGAAAGATACGACGTGGAGAAATCGACACAGTTTGCATGCGGCTATTTCAGGAAATCGTATGATAAATACGGCAACTGGACAATTGCTGCAGCATCCTATAACGGAGGGCGAGCTGCAATTGATGAACAGATATCAATACAGGGAAAGAATAATTATTACGATCTCCTGCTGGCAGAAGAAACTGCCAGATATATTTTCAGGGCAGTTGCATACAAGCTGATTATCTCAGATCCGGTAAGATACGGTTTCGTGATAGAAAAGGATGAACTCTATCCCGAGTTCATATATTATGAAGTAAAGGTCGACAGTGCAATATCTGATTTTTCGAAATTTGCCGCTGGTTACGGCACCAATTATAAGATGCTTAAACTCCTTAATCCATGGCTCAGAAAGCCATACCTGACGCCAAGACCCGGGAAAGAATATTTTATCAAAATACCGGCAGAGGGAATGCGGAATTCAGACAGTCCTGACGCTTAAGGCTGAGCGTTTAATTACTGCGGAGGATAAAATGAGTGATGAGATAAAGGTACTTGGAGCCAGGGTGCATAATCTGCAGGATATTGATGTAACTATCCCGAGAAATAAGCTTGTTGTTATAACCGGTCTTAGCGGAAGCGGGAAATCATCACTTGCATTCGATACAATATACGCCGAGGGTCAGAGGCGTTATATGGAAACCCTTTCTGCCTATGCAAGGCAATTCCTCGGAGGAATGGAACGCCCTGATGTTGACAAGATCACGGGGCTGAGCCCTGTCATATCCATCGAACAGAAAACAACGAATAAGAATCCACGCTCCACAGTTGGCACGATTACAGAGATTTATGATTTCCTGAGGCTGCTGTATGCCCGGGCTTCTGAAGCATTTTCCTATGCTTCCGGTGAAAAAATGGTAAGATATACGGATGAACAGATAGTCGATCTTGCCAAAAGCAGGTTTGCAGGTAAAAAAGTGTTTTGCCTGGCCCCGGTGGTAAAGGGCAGGAAAGGTCATTACAAGGAGCTGTTCGAACAGCTAAGGAGAAAAGGATTCCTCAGTGTACGAATAAACAATGAGATAAGGGAGCTTGTGCCGGGCATGAAGCTTGACAGATACAAAACCCATTATATTGAGCTGGTGGTGGATAAGTTCAGGGTAGGAGATGTTACAGATAAAAGGCTGGCTGATTCAATTCGAATATCTCTCGATACGGGCGAGGGTGTAATGATGATTCTGGATGCGGAAACCGGACAACCGAGATATTTCAGCCGGCAGCTCATGTGCCCCGTTACAGGAATCTCCTACAACGAACCTGCTCCTCATACTTTTTCCTTTAACTCTCCGCAGGGCGCATGTCCGAATTGTAACGGCCTTGGTGAAATATCAAGCATTGATGAGAAGAAACTTATTCCAGATAAAAACCTGAGCATCAGAAAAGGAGGCATTGAGCCGCTCGGGAAATACAGGAATGTCTGGATTTTCTGGCAGATCGAAGCCATAGCTGAAAAAAATGGCTTCACACTCGACACTCCCATAAGGGATATACCTGAAGAAGCCCTGAAAAAAGTCCTCTACGGATCTGACGAGGTGCTTAAATTGTCAAATACGCCCCTGGGAATGACATCCAACTATTTCCTCACCTTTGAAGGCGTGGTTAATTTTGTCGGAAATCTTGAAGCTATTAACGGAAAAAAAGGAGTATCGAGGATAAAGGACCAGTATGTCCAGTATAGTATATGCCCGGAATGTGACGGCACAAGACTGAAGAAAGAATCTCTCTGGTTCAGGATAGCAGACAAAAACATAGGAGAGCTTGCCGCGATGGATATCGGGGAGCTTTCCCGGTTCCTTGACGGCGTTGAGACAAAAATGACCGGCAGGCAAAAACAGATCGCCGGGGAGATACTGAAGGAAATAAGAGCGCGGCTCGGCTTCCTTCTTGAAGTCGGACTTGACTATTTGTCCCTGAACAGGGGAGCCAGAACCTTGTCAGGCGGTGAGAGCCAGAGGATAAGACTGGCCACACAGATAGGTTCAAAGCTGGTAAATGTTCTTTATATACTTGATGAGCCGAGCATCGGGCTGCACCAGAGAGATAACAGACGCCTGATCGGTGCGCTAAGAAAGCTCAGGGATTCGGGTAATTCTGTCATAGTTGTGGAACACGATAAGGGAATGATCCTGTCAGCCGATCATATAATTGATATGGGTCCGGGTGCCGGAATACACGGAGGATTGGTCGTGGCTGAGGGAAAACCCGAAGAAATTAAAAAAAGTGAAACTCTGACATCCCGGTATCTTAATAATAAAAAGAGATTCGAAATACCTCCGGAAAGAAGAAGGGGCAACGGTAAATTCCTGATCCTGACAGGAGCAACAGGCCATAACCTCAATAATATTGATCTGGTTATTCCTCTTGGTACATTCATATGCGTGACTGGTGTCTCCGGCAGCGGAAAATCATCACTCATTAATCAGACTCTTCATCCTGCCCTGGCAAAAAGATTTCATCATTCAGGGAAAACACCGCTGCCATTTAAGGATATTTCAGGACTTGAGCATCTCGATAAGGTTATTGAGGTCAACCAGTCTCCCATAGGAAAAACTCCCAGGTCGAATCCGGCAACATATACGGGTGTCTTTACCGATATCAGGAAATTATTCGAGCAAACCACCGAGGCAAAAATCAGGGGTTTCAGCGCGGGACGGTTTTCGTTTAACGTTAAGGGTGGAAGATGTGAAGGCTGCGAGGGAGCGGGGGTGAAAACCATTGAAATGAATTTCCTTCCAGATGTCTATGTTCAATGCACTGACTGCAACGGGAAAAGATACAACCATGAAACACTTGAAGTAAAGTACAAGGGAAAATCTATCAGTGATGTTCTGGAAATGACTATTGACATAGCAGTTGATTTCTTTGCGTATATACCCTCCATATATCACAAGGTCAAAACGTTACAGGATGTAGGACTTGGTTATATACGTCTGGGCCAGCAATCTACCACTTTGTCGGGAGGTGAAGCCCAGCGTGTCAAGCTGGCTGCCGAGCTTTCCCGGCGCGATACCGGAAAAACCATGTATATCCTGGATGAACCGACAACAGGACTTCACTTCGAGGATGTGAGAGTGCTGCTGGATGTGCTTAATAAGCTAGTGGACCGGGGTAATACCGTAATTGTAATTGAACATAACCTTGATGTTGTGAAAATGTCAGATTATGTAATAGACCTTGGAAAAGAAGGCGGTAAGGAAGGCGGAAATATAATTTTCTCCGGACCGCCGGAACAACTGGCGGAAGACAGGGGAAGTTACACGGGATTATTCCTTAAACCGGAATTGACAGCATAAGAAATTTCTTATATTTGAAATCCTAAAAATTGTACAGATGGGAAAACGTGACATACCTGCTGATCTTATCAAAGATGCCTTTGAAGAGAAAACATGGCATGAGATCCATACCACTGATTCATGGAGGGTTTTCAAGATAATCTCCGAACTCGTTGAAGGTTTTGAAAAACTTGCTAGAATCGGACCTTGTGTTTCAATCTTCGGATCGGCCAGGACACATCATAATGACAAGTATTACAGGCTGGCTGAAGATATTGCTTACAGGCTTACGCAGAAAGGCTATGGCGTGATCACGGGAGGTGGCCCGGGTATCATGGAAGCTGCAAACAAGGGAGCAAAGCGGGGTAACGGAAAATCTGTAGGAATAAACATAGACCTTCCCTTTGAACAGAGACCTAATCCGTATATCGATGCAGATAAGCTTATCTCATTCGATCATTTCTTTGTCCGGAAGGTAATGTTCATGAAATATGCCCAGGGATTCATCGTGCTCCCGGGAGGTTTCGGCACGTTTGATGAATTGTTTGAAGCTATCACCCTGATCCAGACAAGAAAGATCGGGAAGTTCCCAATTATACTTGTAGGAAAGAAATACTGGAAGGGACTGATGGACTGGATAAAGAATGAAATGCTGGAGGAGGAACACAATATTTCACCCGAAGATCTTAATCTCTTTACAATAGTTGATTCTGCCAAAGAAGCAGTGAACTGCATTGTGAAATTCTACTCGAGATACCTGCTGAGCCCCAATTTCTGATTATCTTTTTCTGAGGCGTGAGAGTTCCCTCTCATTGTCGCGCTTTTTGATAGTCTCCCGTTTATCATACTGCCGCTTGCCGCGTGCTACAGCAATTTCAGCCTTCGCGAGACCCCTGTCGTTTATAAAGACTTTTAATGTAATAATTGTATTCCCTGTTTCCCTGACTTTCCTGTCAATCTTTTTTAACTCGCGCTTTGTAAGAAGAAGCTTCCGTTCCCTGAGCGGATCATGATTATTCAGGTTTCCCCAGTAATATTCCGCGATGTGCATACCCCTGACGAAAAGTTCTCCTTCCCTGAAAAGACAATAAGAATCTGTCAGAGATACTTTTCCGAGCCTGATGGATTTTATTTCCGTACCGGTAAGCTTGATGCCCGCAATATATTTTTCGATAAATTCATAATCGTGAGAAGCTTTTTTATTCTTAATGACAATATCGGCTGAGCTTCTCTTCATACTTTAATTATTAAACGGTGTCAAAGCCCGGCAAAATTAATAATTTTATGATAAATTGATTTTTAACGCCAATCCGCCGGAACTATGTCGGTGAAAATGAAATCCGGATATGATCTACTGGTAATAACGGGGCCCACCGCGTCCGGTAAAACTTCACTTGCTGCAACAATCGCTGCAAGGATTGCAGGTGAGGTCATCAGCGCTGATTCACGACAGGTTTACAGGGGAATGGATATAGGAACAGGAAAGGATTTCACCGATTATATTGTTAACGGGCAGCAGGTCCCATTTCATCTGGTAGATATCGTTGACCCCGGATATAAATATAATGTCTTCGAGTTTCAGCGCGATTTTAAAAAAGTCTATGATGATCTTGCAGCCCGGAATTTATTCCCTGTGGTGTGCGGGGGATCGGGAATGTATATCGACAGCATAATTTCGGGGTATAAGCTTTACGAAGTGCCGCCCGATACAGGTCTCCGGGCACAGCTTGAAAAGAAGACACTGAAAGAGCTTACAGGGATATTAGCAACATACCGGAAGTTACATAATGTAACCGATATCGATACAAAAAAACGTGTTATCAGGGCAATTGAGATTGAACATTACAACAAGGTGATTTCCGGAAAACAGACTCAGTTCCCGGCATTGAATGCCCTCACAATAGGTATTCTGTTCGATCGTGACACAAGAAGAGAAAGGATCACCAGGCGTCTGCATCAACGTATGAACAGCGGAATGGTCGATGAAGTAAAGAGACTTCTGGACAGCGGGATAAGCAGGGAGATGCTGATCTATTATGGTCTTGAATATAAGTTCATTACACTCTACCTGACCGGCATCACAGGTTACACTGAAATGGTAAAGGATCTGGAAACGGCCATACATCAGTTCGCCAAAAGACAAATGACATGGTTCCGGGGTATGGAAAAAAAAGGTATCAAAATACACTGGCTCGACGGCCGGATGCCGATGGAGGAGAAGGTGGAGAAAGTGTTGGAACTCCTCAAAAAAAATAATTCTCCCGCGGAGTGCGCAGATTAGTCTGCGTGTATCTGCGTGACCTGCGGGAAATTTAATTTATGCCTGAAGTCTATTTAAGATAAGTCTCCAGCCACTCAAAGAATTCACGCTGCCATATAACTGCATTCTGCGGTTTCAGGACAAAATGCGTTTCATCCTCAAAAAAGAGGAGCCTGCTTGGGACGTTATTAAGTTGTGCCGCGGTGAAAGCCTCCATGCTCTGAGTATAGGGTATCCTGAAATCATTGGCTCCCGTAACAATAAGTATGGGAGTATCCCATTCATTAACTCTCAGATGGGGCGAATACTTATAGCTTTTGGGATTATTCCAGTAAGGTCCTTCATAATCCTTGTCAACAAACCACAATTCTTCCGTTGAACCGTACATGCTTACGAAGTTGAAGATACCGCAATGGGCTATAAATGCCCTGAATCTGCCTCCGTGAACCCCTGCAAGATAGAATACTGAATATCCCCCGTAGCTTGCCCCTACTGCCGCCATTCGGTTTTTGTCAACGTATGGTTCCATTGCCATTGCATCAGTGGCATCAAGATAGTCCTGCATGTTTGCACCTCCGTAATCACCGGAAATCTGCTCCTTCCAGGCCTGTCCGAATCCTACTACGCCCCGCCTGTTTGGTGCATAAACAATATAACCTTTTGCTGCCATCATCTGGAAGTTCCAGCGGTAAGACCAGAACTGTCCCATACTGCTTTGCGGGCCGCCAAGGCAGAAAAGCAAGGCAGGATATTTTTTGGACGGATCAAAACCGGGAGGATAGATGACCCACATCTGAAGATCCTTATTGTCTTTAGTTTTTATGTATTTCTCCTCTGAGTTGCCCATCCTGATTGATTCATATATTGCCTTGTTAATAAAGCTTATTTGCCTGACCTCTCCGGTCTTCATGTCAATATTGGCAAGCTCGCCTGCCATTGACATCGACATGATACCGGAAACAAGAACCCCTGATTTATAACTAAGCGGGCCCAGGTCAAATTTACCCTTGGTTACTTCTTCTACTTTACTGATCTTAAGTGATGTCCTGAATATCTTGGAAGTTCCAAAATGTGCGCAGATGAAATACAGTGTCTCGTTATCACTCCAGTTTACGCTTTCAATATCAAAATCCCAGCCCCTGGTTATCCATGACCTTGAGCCGGATTTTATATCGTAAACAAATAACCTGTTAAGGTCTGCTTCATAGCCATCGCGCTCCATGCTCTGGAATGCGATCTTCGATCCGTCGGGAGAGAATACCGGGTATCTGTCATAACCCCTGTTACCTTCAGATATATTTGTTTCTTTGCCTGATGCCGGTTCATAAAGGATTATGTCAGAATTTGTGCTTCTAGCATCTTCTTTTCCTCTTAATCTCTTGGTTGTATAGGCAATATATTTCCCGTCAGGGCTCCATGAGATTTCGGCTTCATCGAAATATGGCGCCAGCGGTGATTCAAATTTCTGTCCTTCCATGATGTCTTTTTCGCCGGAAACTGATGTCCCGCTGAACCTGGCCGTGAAAATATGGCTGTATGAATAATCGCTCCAGTAATTCCAGTGCCTGTACATCAGGTCGTCGATTATCCTGACTTTTGCCCTGGGAAGATTGTGTTTTTCATTTGCAGTCTGATCAAGTTTCACTCTTCTCGTGAAGTAAATATCTTTCCCGTTGGGGCTTATGCTGAAGATCTCGAAATCTTTCAGGCCGTCTACCTGTTTTTTTTCTGAACCGTCGGTATTCATTGTAAATAAATTCCCTCCGTTCACATAGGCAACAGATTGCCCGTTGTTAAACCATTGCGGTGAAGTGCCTCCTTCAGTTGTAAGCTGGACAGGATCTCCTCCCGTGGAAGGGATTTTAAATATGTTCGTCCTTCTCGCCTCTGTCTGAAGGTCAATGTCAGTGACTGTATAGAGAACTGATGACCCGTCCGGAGATAGGCTGAATGTTCCCAGTCGTCCGAATTTCCACATTATCTCGGGAGTCATTAAACCGCCGCTTTTCTCTTCAGCAGTAAGTTCATTTTTAAACTGCGGTGCCGGTTCAGCAGGTTCCGAAGGTTTTTGTTTGCATGAAACCGTTAAAAGAAGAATCAGAAGAATTATCGGATGATGATATCTTTTCATAGTCACTTGATTTAAATATGTATTATTGTGTTTTGAGTGCTTCCTGCACTTTCGCTTTAAGTTCTTCGTACAGCTCCGGATTATCCTTGAGGATCTGCTTCACGGCATCGCGGCCCTGACCGATCTTCGTATCGCCGTAGCTGAACCATGATCCGCTTTTCCTGATTATGTTGAAATCGGTTCCCAGGTCGACTATTTCGCCGAGCTGTGATATGCCTTCACCATAGAGTATATCGAAATCAGCTTTCTTGAACGGTGGGGCGAGCTTGTTCTTTACGATCTTGACGCGCGTTCGGTTGCCAATTGCTTCTTCTCCTTCCTTCAGCTGGTTGGTTCGCCGGATGTCAATTCTTACAGATGCATAGAATTTAAGTGCGTTTCCTCCCGTTGTTGTTTCAGGATTACCGAACATCACACCGATTTTTTCCCTGAGCTGGTTGATGAAAACGCAGGAAGTGTTTGTCTTGCTGATATTTGCTGTCAGCTTCCTGAGTGCCTGGGACATAAGTCTTGCCTGGAGTCCCATTTTTGAATCACCCATCTCACCCTCAATTTCAGCCCTTGGAGTCAGGGCTGCAACGGAATCGATGACAATTATATCCAGGGCACCCGACCTGATCAGGTTATCCGCGATCTCCAGGGCCTGTTCACCATTATCGGGCTGGGAGATAAGGAGGTTTTCGACATCTACACCCAGTTTTTCAGCGTAATTACGGTCGAAAGTGTGTTCCGCATCGATTATTGCAGCAATGCCTCCGTTCTTCTGGGCTTCGGCAATGCAGTGAATTGCCAGTGTTGTTTTTCCTGAGGCTTCGGGTCCGTAGATCTCAATTACGCGGCCCCTCGGGATACCTCCGATGCCAAGTGCGGAATCCAGGCCGATCGATCCTGTTGAAATTACCTGTATGTTTTCAATGGCATGATCGCCAAGCTTCATTATTGTTCCCTTTCCGAAATCCTTTTCAATTTTCCCGAGGGTAA
>Ga0172362_10003798_pt1 | contig 13057 bp, 15 predicted proteins | sample LakKivs1_kivu2a2_FD_114534 | JGI IMG/M metagenome (GOLD analysis project Ga0172362, IMG submission 114534) | Sediment microbial communities from Lake Kivu, Rwanda - Sediment s1_kivu2a2 | ecosystem: Environmental > Aquatic > Freshwater > Lake > Sediment | place: Rwanda: Western Province, Lake...
CCGGACAATCCGCACATCCTGTGGTGCAGATAATGAGGAGGGGTGAAAGGGTATATTTAGCAGTTGGTCTATCTCTGACCGCAGGTGAGCCAGATTGTATGCCTCCGGTCCGCGCAGTTTGACCTGGGCGACGAACACGGCTACCGGCAGAATATCTATGCCCCATGCACCAAACCCCATCTGCCTGGCGACCAGGGGCGTCGTGCCACATCCAGCGAAAGGATCGAAGATGCGATGATGGGCCGGATCGGCTTCAAATTCGCGCAGGAACATCTCCACCAACTGGTAGGAAAAGCCCTCTTTGTACTGAAACCAGCGGTGAATGGGTGCTACTTTGTTGGGCACGTAAGTGACCAACTGGCGCAGGCGCAGCCGTTCATCGAAATAGGGAAGATAGCGCGCTTCGAGTTCTTCGCGCCCTTCTGTTACACCTCGGATGGCCGATTGCGCCGCAAATCCTTGAATGACTGACATAGTATCAAATGTACAGTGAGGTTACTTGCAATTCTTTAGCAGCTTCTGCCTGTCCCGACTCACGACCGAGAATTTCCCTGATCGCCGTTTCATCATTGGCCATAGTCCTGAGATCGTGAGCATCGATCAGCAGGATTTGAAGGTTGGTCAATTGCATAGCCTTAGCAGCATAGTAACGGGCCTGCTGTGTAAAGTGTCCGGTTGCCACCGACAACAGAACATTGGGCTTGAACGAAACACTACGGCCCACCGCCGTCGCAATCTCCCCCATATCTACCTGGCGTACATTGCAGCACTGGACTTGCCAGCGATTGAATGGCACTTGCCTGTCGTGAGCTATAATCCCAGCCTCAATACCGCCCGAATCGGCACTCCTCAAAAGCCAACCTTTGAAATCGAGGTCAAGCAAGCGAGTGAAGTAAATGGCCAATAGTTCAAGTGCTTCACTTCTGACGCGCTTGCTGGGTGACTTGAGATCGGTCAATATTTGCGGCAAACGGACTTCTTCAACCAACCTGAAGCAACTCCCCTTCTTCCTCCAGGTAACACGCGAAAGCCTGTTGGCTGCCCAGGTCAACCAGGTCTACGGAATGGTCCAACTCAAGCAGAAGCCTGCCTAACAGGTGGAAGAACTGGTCTTTAGGGCAACCTCGCACGGCCAGATCAATGTCCGATTCGCCTCGCGTCTTACCAGTGGTAAGTGACCCGAAAAGAAAGACGTGAGTACAGCCAGCCTCCTTGAGTATGCTTATGGCCCGGCTGATGTCTCTTTGGTATGACTCAGGAAATTGGGCTCCTTGTTCCATCGGTTCGAGTCCCTGATGTGCTTTCCCCGTTGCCCGAACTTAAGCGGGGACTGTTAGCGGCTGCAAGCGCAGCACTGCCTCGCGGGAGCGTGCCGGTTCAGGCACCGGCCGGCTCAGTTTCCGGGCAGCCTCAATCCACATCCGAATGGCTGTCTGTGCCGCCTGGATCGCTTCCTCTATCGTCTCACCATCGGCCATGCAGCCGGGCAGTTCGGGGACCTCGACCAGATAGGTTTCATCCTCCTCGCTGTACCAGATCATCAGCGTGTACAAGTACACCATTACGGGAGACTACCTGGCAATAGAGAGTTGCTGGCGAAGCAGATCACTTGCGAGACGGTTCACCGGGATACCCTTTACCTGAGCCTGCACTCGTAACGCTTTCGCCACGTCTTCGTCAACCTCAACCTCATACCGCCGTCCCTTGAACTCTGCGATCACATCCACAGTATGAAAAGCGTCTGGGTAATCCGTGGTGTCGTGGGTGTCCCAGAATTCGGCCGCTTCCTCGTAACTTGCAAACTCTTCTGGAATCGGGTCAATGCGCTTTTTTCTGTCTTTCATAGTACCTCCGCTCAGACAAGGTCATATCACGGGCTGAAATCGGTAATGCAGCAGCCTGACGTTTACGAATGAAGAATATAACCAGGTACCTGCCTGCCTCCGTCCGGCCGTAGGCCACATACAGGTCTTCACCTGCTACACGCCCCTTTTCGGCCCGACGAACATGCGGCTTTGAGAACAGGACCTCTTCGACTTCTTCGGTGGTTACTCCGTGCCTATCAACGATCTTGACCATGAATCTATCTTTCCAGATAACTTCATGTAGGTACAACGCGACCTCCTGTGACTGACCTGCCTAATTATAGCACATCTCCCACCGAGATGCTACACCAGCCCCTTCTCCACCGCCTCGGCCACCGAGCGCACCGCGATAGGTTCGATCCCCTCGGGCAGCGGCTCCGTGCTCCGGCGCACCGAGCGGGGCAGCAGGCAGCGGCGGAACCCCAGCCGCGCCGCCTCCTTCAGCCGCGCCGTCATCTGCCCCACCGCCCGCACCTCGCCCGACAGCCCCACCTCGCCGATGACCGCCAGGTCGGCCGCGACGGGCCGGTCGCGCACGCTCGAACCGATCGCCACCGCCACCGCCAGGTCCGCCGCCGGCTCCTCCACCTGCAAACCGCCGATCACGTTGACGAACACGTCCTGGTCGTACAGCCGCAGTCCCACCCGCCGGGTCAGCACGGCCACGATCAGGAGCAGCCGGTTAAAGTCCACGCCGTTGGCCGTGCGGCGCGGATAGCCGAAACTGGAGTGGCTGGCCAAGGCCTGGACCTCGACCAATAGCGGGCGCGTGCCCTCCATCGTCACGGCGATGGCCGAGCCCGGCGCGTTCGCCATCCGCTCGGCCAGGAACACCTCCGAGGGGTTCGGCACCTCGACCATGCCCTGCTCCCGCATCTCGAACACGCCCACCTCCGACGTGGCCCCGAAGCGGTTCTTGACCGAACGCAACAGCCGGTAGGTGTGGAACACGTCGCCCTCCAGGTAGAGCACCGTGTCCACGATGTGCTCGAGCACCTTCGGCCCGGCGATGGCCCCCTCTTTGGTCACGTGGCCTACCAGGAACACGGCCACCCCGGCGGCCTTGGCCCACCACTGGAAGCGAGCGGCGGCCTGGCGCACCTGGCTGATCGAGCCGGCCGCCGACGTCAGTTCCTCGGAAGTCACAGTCTGCACCGAGTCTACGATCATCGCCACCGGCTGCAGTTGCTCCGCGTGGCGCAGGATCGCCTCCAGGTTCGTCTCGGTGACGACGAACAGGTCGTCGCTGTGGACGGCCAGCCGGCCGGCGCGCATCTTGATCTGGCGGGCCGACTCCTCGCCGGAGACGTACAGGACGGGCTTCCCGGCTGCCTCCGTCATCAGCCCGGCAGCCTGGAGGAGCAGGGTGGATTTGCCGATGCCGGGATCTCCGCCGACGAGGATGAGCGAGCCTGGCACGACGCCGCCACCCAGCACGCGCGCGAACTCCCCCAGTGGCAGCGGCAACCGTTCCAGCCCTTCCATCTCGATCTCGCTCAGGCGGCGAGGCTCGCTGCCGGGAACGCCTGGGCGCCCGGTTGCCGGCGCGGATGGTTGCTCGAGCACCTCGACCATCGTGTTCCACTCACCACAGCCGGGGCAGCGCCCCATCTCGCGGGGCGTCGTCCGTCCGCAGTTCTGGCAGACCCATTGTGTGCGTGTCTTGGCCATTGCGCCTCCTCCGTCCCCCTTTGCTGGTATTGTACCAGAACATTCGTTCTAAGACAAGTGGCTGTCCTACGGGAAGATCTTTCCCGGATTCAGAATCCGGTGCGGATCGAAGACTGTCCTGATCTGGCGCATGAGCTCGATCTGAGCAGCGTCCAGCGCCATGGGCAGGTACTTGCGGCGGGTGCAACCAACCCCGTGCTCGCCGGTGATCGTCCCCCCCAGCGACAGCGCGAGCCGGTACATCTCCTCGGTCGTGGCCGGGACGAGCGCCTCCCACCTTTCGCCGGGAATGTCGTCCTTGAGCACGTTGACGTGCACGTTCCCGTCGCCGGCGTGGCCGAAGCAGACGATGCGCACCGCGTACCGCGCGGCGATTTCCTTGATCCCTTTCAGCAGCCGGGGGATCTCGGCGCGGGGCACGACCACGTCCTCCATGTGGTTGATCGGGCTGGCGTGCTTGAGCGCCTCGATGATCAGGCGGCGCGCTTCCCACAGCCGGTCGCGCGTGCGCCTGTCTTTGGCCACCAGCACCTCCCGCGCCCCGTGTTTCATACACAATTCACCCACTACCTCATAGTCCACGTCCACCGCCTCCGGGCGGTTGCCGTCGAGCTGAATCAAGAGGTGGGCCTGTGCGTCGTCGTGGGGCACTTGCTTTTGAGACAGCCGCTCGACGGCCAGGATGCTGTCGCGCTCCATAAACTCGATCGTCGTGGGCAGGATGCGGTGGGCGATGATGTCCGATACGGTGTCGGCCGCCGCCTGGAAGTCGTCGTAGGGCACGAGCAGGTCCACCTGCACCTTGGGCAGAGGGATCAAGCGCAGGATGATGCGGGTCACCACCGCTAGCGTGCCCTCCGAACCGATCAACAGTTGGATCAGGTCGTAGCCGGTGACGTTCTTGACGAGCTTGCCGCCGCAGGTGATGATCTCGCCCGAGGGCAGCACCGCCTCCAGCCCGCACACGTAGTGGCGGGTCACCCCGTACTTGACTGCCCGCGGGCCGCCTGCGCCTTCGGCGATGTTCCCGCCGATCGAGCACGAATCGAGGCTGGCCGGGTCGGGGGGATAAAACAGCCCCACCGCCTCGACCGCGCGGTGGATGTCGCCGGTGATCACGCCCGGCTCGACGGTGACCATCAGGTTCTCCGGGTCAATCTCCAGGATGTGGTTCATCTTCTCCGTCGAGAGGACGATGCCGCCGCACACGGGCACGGCCCCGCCGCTGAGGCCATAGCCCGCGCCGCGCGGCGTCACCGGCACCCGTTCCCGCTGGGCCAATTTGAAGACCTCCGCGATCTGCGCAGCACCCGTGACCTTGACGACCACTTCAGGCTCGGCTCGCAGGCCCACCACCTCGTCGTGGGTATAGGGCTCCAGCGCCTCAGCGCCGGCCAACACGTTGCCCGCGCCCACGATCCGGCGCAGCGCCTCGACAATGTCAGCATTCACTTTGTTGTACATGGGCTTCCCAATTGAAACGTGTTACGTGTTGCGTGTTGCGTGTTCCGTAAGCCACGTTTCACGTTTCACGTTTCACGGGTCAGGGCTTCCTGCGCTGCCGCCAGCCCCACCCCGGCTTCGAACCTGTAGCCCGCCTGGGCCAGCCCCTGCTCGATGGCCCCCACCGTGGCCAGGATGTCGGACGCGCTCACTGCGCCCATGTGGCCGATGCGGAAGTAGCGCTCTTTGATCGCCGCGTGCAGGCCGCCCGCCAGGATGGCCCCCGCTTTGTTCACGTGTCCCAGCAACTTGCTATCCACCCCATCGGGGTAGTATGGGGCGGTCAGTGTCGTCGCCATCTTGTCCGGGCTCACCGGCACCTGCTGCATCCCCAGCGCCGCGATCGCGGCCTTGAACGCGTCGCTCAGCCTCCGGTGACGGGCAAAGCGCGTCTCCAGCCCCTCGTCCAGGATCTGGCCCAGGCTCACGTTGAGCGCCCAGATGAGGTTCACCGGCGGCGTGCCAAAGTAGCTGGGGCGGCGCGCCTGGTAGGCCTCCATGATCGGCAGCCACAGCGTCCAGTCGGCGTAGTAGTTGCCCACCGGCGACTTGCGCGAGCGGAAAGCGTCCATTGCCCGCGGCCCGACGACGACGAGCGCCAGCCCTGGCGGCGTGCCGATGGCTTTCTGCGAGGCGGTGAGCGCCAGATCAATCCCCCACTCCTCCTGGCGCATCTCCTCGCCGGCCACCGCGCACACGCCGTCCACCACGACGAGCGTCCCATACTCGCGTCCCAACGCGGCCAGGCCCTTCACGTCCGCGCGCACGGCGGTGGAGGTGTCCACGTGGGTGACGGTCATCAGCTTGTAGCCGCCCTGCTTCAGCGCGGCCTCCACCTCCTCGAGCGCGGGCGCGTCGCCGATGGCCGGAGCGTGCACCTGCGTCACCGCTGCGCCGTAGCGTTCCAGGATGGCGGCGAAGCGATCGCCAAAGACGCCGGTGTTCACCACCAGTGCCCTGTCGCCAGGCTCGACCAGGTTGGCGGCGGCGGTGTCCATCGCCAGCGTGCCGGAGCCGGCGATGACGAACGGCTGCCCGTCCGGGCACAGGAACACCTGGCGCAGCCGCTCGAGCGCCTGGCCGAAGACCTCGATGAAGTTGGGCGCCACGTGGCTGGTGGTGGGCATCCCCATCGCCCGCAATACCTCGGGGGTGAACTCAATGGGGCCGGGGATCATGAGCAATTTCCTGTCTTTCATCGTCTGCACCTGCCTTTCTTGAAATAGTTGCCAAGAGTGTCCAGTTCCCCTTTCGCCGGGATACTTGGACAGGATGGCACGGTTGCTCATGCTGACCGATTGTACTTCATTCCGCCTGCCTGTGCAATTCCCCGCGGGGAGGGCATCTGGACCACGAAAGGCACGAAATCTCGCGAAAAACACGAAACTGGCCGCTGCTTTCGCGCGTTTCGCGTGCTTTCGTGATATTCGTGATCCAGATCTCGCTGTCGGGTTTGGGTATTGACTTCCACGCAAGGCTGCACTACAATGTACGTGCTGCTCGTAAGGGGACACCAAAAAGGGATAGGAGATGATGAATGACCAAATTCAGGTTGCCAACTGTCCCTGGGGAACTCGAATGGAAGAATCACCCTCTGGACTGGAAAGTTGAGCATGGAACTGACCTGACCATCGTGGCAGGGGAAAACACAGACTGGTTCATTGACCCAGCAGGGAACTATACCAGGGACAATGCGCCGGGCGCGCTTTTCGCGCCGCCGGACGCGAATTTTCTTCTGAGCGCCAGAGTCGCGGTGGATTTCGCTTCCGCGTTCGACGCTGGCGTAATTCAGGTGCGCGAACGAGATGATCTGTGGGCCAAACTCTATCCACTCAAATCCACCCGGCGCAGCAGTTGCGCGTTGATGGCGACGATCACTGTGCTCAGCGACATCAGGAGCGCCCCGAGCGCTGGCGAGAGCACAAAGCCTACCGAGGCCAGCACTCCCGCCGCCAGCGGCAGCGCAATGACGTTGTACCCCGTAGCCCAGATCAGGTTCTGCACCATCTTGCGGTACGTCGCCCGGCTCAGCTCGAATATCCTGACCACGTCCATCGGGTTGCTCTTCACCAGGATGATGCCCGCCGACTCGATGGCCACGTCGGTGCCACTGCCGATGGCGATGCCGACGTCGGCGCGTGCCAGCGCCGGGGCGTCGTTCACACCGTCGCCCACCATCGCCACCTGTTTGCCCTGGCTCTGCAGCTCGGCCACCTTCTGGTCCTTGTGCTCTGGCAGCACCTCGGCAAAGACCGTAGCAATGTTCAGTTCGTCCGCTACCGCGTTAGCCACCGCGGCGCTGTCACCAGTGAGCATGGCGACCTCGACGCCCATCTCCTGCAGCCGCTTCACCGCCTGCCGGCTCTCGGGCCGAACCACATCGGCCAGCGCGAAGGCGGCCACGGGTTGTTCTCCATCCACCAGGTAAATGACAGATCGGCCCTTCTTACCCGCGCTCTCGGTGAAGCGAGCCAGATTGTCGGATAGCTGCGTCTCCAGCATCTCCAGCAGCCTGGGGCCGCCGACGTAGACGGTGCGGCCCTCGTGCGTGGCGCGGATGCCGCGTCCCTTGATGGCCTCAAAGTCGTTGACCGCCAGTGGTGTGACGCCCCGCTCCGTGGCCCTGCGGCGGATGCCGCGTGCGATCAGGTGCTCCGAGTCGCCCTCAATCGCCGTCGCCAGAGCCAACGCCTGGTGGTCGTCCCAGCCCTCCACGGTCGCCATATCCACCACGCCGAACTCCCCCTCGGTCAGCGTGCCGGTCTTATCAAAGATCACCGTATCCACCTGGCGGGCCGCCTCTAACGCCAGCCGATCGCGCACCAGGATACCGTTACTGGCCCCCATTGAGGTGCTGATGGCCACCACCAGCGGGATGGCCAGGCCAAGGGCGTGCGGGCAGGCGATCACCAGCACGGTGACGACCCGCTCCAATACCTCCAACTGGAACCCCACGGCCACGACCCAGGCCACGGCGGTGATCGCCGCGACGCCCAGGGCGACGTAGAACAGCCAGCCGGCGGCCTTGTCCGCCAGGATCTGCGTGTTGGACTTGCTCTGCTGCGCCTGCTCGACCAGCCGCATGATGCCTGCTAGTGCCGTCTCGTCGCCGGTGGCGGTGACCCGCACTCGCAGGCTGCCGTCGCCATTGATCGTGCCGGCGATGACCTGTGCGCCTGGCTCCTTGGTTACCGGTTTCGACTCGCCAGTGATCATCGCTTCGTTGACGTCGGAGCGTCCCTCCTCGACGGCGCCATCGGCGGGGACGCTGGCCCCGGGGCGGACGAGTACCAGGTCGTCGTTCTGGAGCTTGCTCACCGGCACCTCTTCCGTCTCGTCGTCGGGCAGCAAGCGCTCGGCGGTGTCGGGCATCAGCCTGGCCAGCTCGTTGAGCGCGCCGGAGGCCTGGCGCACGCTGCGCATCTCCAGCCAGTGGCCCAGCAGCATCACATCAATCAGCGTCGCCATCTCCCAGAAGAAGCCGCTGCCGGGCGAGACGAAGATGGCAAAGACGCTGTACACGAAGGCGACCGAGATCGCCAGCGAGATCAGCGTCATCATGCCGGGCTTGCGGTTGCGTACCTCTGGTCTGGCCATCTGCAGGAAGGGCAGGCCGCCGTAGAAGAAGATGATCATGGCAAAGGCCGGGCCGATCCAGCGGCTGCCGAGAAACGCGGGCATACTGAATCCCAGCCACTGCTGCAGCATCGGGCTGAAGAGGAGTACTGGGATCGTCAACACCAGGTTGACCCAGAAGCGCTTGCGGAACATCTCCTCGTGGCCGGTGTGGTCCACGCCGTGCGTGCCGTGGCCGGCGCCGTGCTCGGCGTGACCCTTATGGCGGCCGTGATCCATTTGACCACCACGCCCAGCATCGTGGCCTACGTGCCCGGCGGGTTCAGCAGGTGTGGCGTGGCGTCCGTGCTCCGTGTGTGCGCTGTGGCCAGTGTCGTGACCGGCGTGAGCCTGGTCGTGGTGTTGACTGTGCATTTATCGTACTTTCATCTTAGCACGCCAGCCGCCCGGCGGCCAGAGACGTCTGGCTCATTCCTACCCCCGCCATTCGGCGCAGGTCAAAGCGATAGGTCTTTCTCGTAGACCCGGGCGATAACCTCGCCGCAGACGGCGTGCTCGCCCTTGCAGTGGGCCTCGATCCCGCCCGTCAGTATGGACAGAATCATTGCCTGGCGAGGCGTGACGGTGAAGAGCACCACCGATTCCTCTTGGGACGTCCCACGTCGCTCGTACCGTGCAATATCTGGCGATGCAGGTTTGAGAGATCCACTACGTCCGAGTCTACAAAACCCAGGGTGCCCACGCCGGCGGCGGCCAGATACAGCCCTGCCGGGGAGCCAAGTCCCCCTGCGCCGATGAGGAGAACTTTAGAAGCCGGCAAGCTTAGCTGCCCCGTTCCTCCTACCTGGGGCAGGATGATCTGGCGACTGTACCGTCGAATCTGTTTCTCAGTAAACCCAAACATAGCTCCGTCATTCCGAGCGCAGCGAGGAATCTCGCCTCACGCTCACCTCTACTTCCCGGCTTTCTCCCTCCTGGATGTGAAAGGCCCGCAGCACCGGGTGTCGCTGCTCGACGAGGGAGACAATCAGGTACAGAGCCTCGGGATAGGAGGCCATCTTCCTGTCGGTGTCTGATGGATAGGGCGGTGAAGAGGGATGCGAGTGGTAGATGGCCACGACATCCCATCCGCGGTCCTCGATCTCTAACATAGCCTGCAACTGAGCCTCTGGATCGGCGAGGTAGCGGGTCGAGCTGCGTTCGGCATTGGGGAGAGGGTAGACGCTCTCCACCTTCCCGTTCCGTCCGCCCAAAAGGCCGCAGGCCTCGTGGGGATACTCGGATCGGGCGTGGGCCTCGATCTGTGCCGCTTGCTCCCGCGTCAGGATCAGCCGTTCTGGTGGCGAACCGGTCACCTAGCCTCCTTCTGGACGACGATGATCCAGTCTTTGTCCATCGTTCCTCCTTCGAACCTAACGCGGTGGCCACGACACGCTGCTACCGCACGTCAGCGGTGACGCGCACCTCTACCCACGGCTGGGTGGGATCGTTGGTGGCGAACCACACCAGCCGCGTTACCTCCCCTTGAGTCGGATGGAAGTTGGCGTCAAAGGTCACCGTCAGGTCGGCGCGCTGGCCCGGCGGAATCACGCTGCTGGAAAGCCCCGCCGTAGTACAACCGCACGAGGTCACCAGGTTGCTGATCACCAGGTCGGCCTCGCCGGCGTTCTGCACGGCGAAGATGTGCGTGACGTCCCATCTATCCACACCAGTGGGCCCACCCCACGTGACCGACGCTGACGCCGGATCTTGCGCTTGTCGGCCGACCTGGCGGCTGTCCTCTTCTTGCTCACGTTTCACCTCCACGTTATACAAACCAGTTCAAGATGACGGCGCCCACCACCACCATCCCCAGCCCGGTCGCCAGCCGCACCCAGCGCCGGCTCGATCGTTCTGCCAGCCGGATGTGGTGCATCACACGCCGGTTGGCCACCCCGGCCAGGATGATGAGCAAGGGCGCGATGAAGGCCAGGTTGTAGAGCCCCAGATAGCCCACGCCCTGCCAGCGGGTGGTCTGCGCCGCCAGCAATCCCACGATGGCCACGTAGATGCCGCCCGAGCAGGGGAAGGTGCACAGCCCCACCAGGAAGCCTCCCACCGCTGCGGCCGGGAAGGTGGCTCGTCTCAGCCAGTCCTCTATCGTGCCGTGGGCGATGGTGGGGATGCGCAGATGGATGGGCAACTGGGGGAAGAAATAGTCTTTCAGGTTGATCAGCCCCAGGCCGATGACCAGCCAGGCAGCCGTCTCGGCCATCAGGTGGTGGTCGTTGGTAAAGAGCACCGCCTGCATCAGTCCCAGGCCGATGAGGAAGTAGGCCAGATAGATGGCGCCGATGTATATCAGCCCCATCGCCCAGATGGTGCCGCAGGTGCGCTGGATGGTGAAGAGGAAAGCGATGAAGAAGAGCAGTACGGCGAAGGCGCAGGGGTTGAGCCCGTCGAGAAAGCCGGTGGTGAGCACCAGGGGCAGCAGGTTGCGTTCCCCTTCGACGTTGACCTGTGCGGCAGGCTTCCTGTGCTCGCCGTGCTCTTCCAGGTAGGCCAGGTACTCGCCGATGGGCGCATAGATGGGGTAAGTCTGCGGCTCGCCGCGGAAGGCCCAGGCGACATACTCGGTGGCGCCGCTCATCTTGTCCTGGTAGACCAGCATGCGCTCGAATGCGTCGGAGGGAGCGGCCAGCAGATCGGCCACTACTTGCTCGGGGATGTGGCCCTCGAGAATGAGCCGCTCACCGACGAAGACGGTCAGGTGGGATTGCAGGTCCGGCGGCACGTCCAGTGTGTCGCTCCGCTCCAGGAGTTCGGCGCGGTTTTCCGGCTCGTTGATATAGTCCTTGTAGACCAGCTCGGCGTAGCCGGCACCGCGGAGCAGGGGGACCACTATCTCTTCGATGTAGTGCAGGCAGTCGGCACAGGCGCGGTTGTAGTAGACTGTGACCGGGAGTGGTGTGGAGGCCTGCACGTTGACGATGTACAGGGCCAGCTCCAGGAACAGCAGGATCAGAATCGTGAGAACTCGTCTACTCATGCAATCACTCCAACGTCAGGATTCGACCACCGTCACCCGGATCGTCAAGGAGGCTTCCGGCGTCTCGGGGGCGTCCGAGCGGACGTACACTATACGCAAGTACTTGCCCACGGCGCCACCGTGCGCCTGCGGATCGTAGGTCACCGTCAGGTCGGCGGATTGGCCAGGCCCCAGACTACGGCTGCTTACTTGCGCCGTCGTGCAGCCGCAGGAGGTGCTCACACCGGTGATCTCCAGCATCCCGAGGCCCACGTTGCGCACCTGGAACGTCTGGCTGACCGGCCCGGTGCTGCCGGTCGTCCCAAAGTCGAACTCGCTCGCGCTCAGTTCGATCTTGCCCGGCGACCGGGTGACGGCCGTGCAGCCAGCCGCCAGGGTTAACAAGACGGTCAACAAAAGTGTGATGGTTCTTGTGTGTGCCATTACGCAGGGTGAAACGAACGAGAACAAGCCGGCGGCAAAGGCCAGAAAGGGCGAGACGCTTGTGTTCATACTGATGTTGCCGACGCAACCTGCCGTGACCCACTCAATCGCGTCGCCAGGTAGACGACGACAAAGTAGGACATGTAGCTGATCACTTCGAGCAGCGAGGGGTTGCCGTTGTAGCCAAAGAGCGCCTTCAGGAACATGCCCACTGTGCCGTTCTCGTCGAGGATGAAGTTGACGTCCCACACGTGCTCGACGAGCGTGGGCACCAGCGCAGCTTCCTGCAGCTCGTGCACCCCCTGCGCCAGCAGCCCGGCGGCGAAGAGGATCAGCAGCACGCTCGTCACGCGGAAGAAGGCGCGCACGTCCAGCCGCTTGCCCGCGGCGAACATCAGCCATCCCAGCGCCACAGCGATGACCAACCCCAGCGCGCCGCCGAGCAGGGTCTGTGCCGGCGTCGCGCTGAATGCGGCGGCCGTGAGGAACAGTGCTGTCTCGATCCCCTCGCGCAGGACGGCCGCAAAGGCCAGGCCGAACAAGGCCCAGGCGCTGCCGGTGTCTACGGCCCGGCGCACATCCAGTTCCAGTTCCGCCTGGATCTGCCGTCCCTGGCGCTGCATCCAAAAGATCATCCAGGTGAGCACGCCCGCGGCCAATAGCATCGCCACGCCTTCAAAGATCTCCTCGCCTCGTCCTTCAAAGGCCACGCCCAGGGCGTTGAGCGCCAGGCCAGCAACGGCACTGACAGCGACGGCTGCGCCCACGCCGGCCCACACCGGCCTGCTGCGCTCCATGCGGCCCAGTTTGCGCAGCACGCCCAGCACAATGCCGACGAGCAGTGCGGCCTCCAATCCTTCTCGCAGTGTGATCCACAAAGCAGCGATCATCGTTACCTCCTGCTTCTCGCTATCGTCTTATCAATTCGTAGCCTGCTGCCTCCCAGGTCCGCATGCCACCGTCCACCTCGAACACGTTGGTGTAGCCCAGC
>Ga0172362_10003801_pt1 | contig 13047 bp, 6 predicted proteins | sample LakKivs1_kivu2a2_FD_114534 | JGI IMG/M metagenome (GOLD analysis project Ga0172362, IMG submission 114534) | Sediment microbial communities from Lake Kivu, Rwanda - Sediment s1_kivu2a2 | ecosystem: Environmental > Aquatic > Freshwater > Lake > Sediment | place: Rwanda: Western Province, Lake...
TATACAATATTGTATACCAGGACGGCAAAGATGGTCCTCTTCTTGTAAAAAGGTGCGCAATAACCGGTCTTACCCGCGATAAGGAATACAACCTTACAAGAGGAGCCCCTGGTTCAAAGATTGTATACATCAGCGCAAATCCAAATGGTGAGGCTGAAGTGATAAAGGTTCATCATAAACCGAAACCGAGGTTGAAAAAGCTTGAATTTGAGTTTGATTTCGGTCAGCTTAACATCAAGGGGAAGTCGTCGATGGGGAACATCCTGACAAGGAATGCCGTTCACAGGATTGCCCTTAAGGAGAAGGGTATTTCGACTCTCGGAGGCAGGAAGATATGGTTTGATGATGCCGTTTTCAGGCTCAATGTCGACGGAAGGGGAATCTTCCTTGGTGAATTCAGCGGTGACGATAAAATACTTGTTATCACGAAAAACGGATTTTACCGCCACACGGGTTTTGACCTTTCAAATCATTTCGAGGATAATATTCTGATTTTAGAGAAATACCGGCCCGGGAAAGTATACTCGGCAATATACTGGGATGCAGAACAGAAATATTATTATGTGAAGCGGTTCACTCTCGAGGAATCTGAAAAGCCGCAGTGTTTCATAAACGAAGATCAGGAGTCGAGGCTTATAAGCTTAACCGAGGTTGAATATCCGCGGTTTGAGATTCAATTCGGGGGAAAGCACAAGAGCCGTGACAATGAGATAATAGAAGTCGCTGAATTCATAGGTGTTAAAAGCTTTAAGGCCAAAGGTAAAAGGCTGACAAATTATCTGGTTGACAATATCCATGAAATAGAGCCTGTTGTGAAAAGGGAGTCTTCACATCCGCAGGCAGAAGATGAAAATGATAAACAGACTCCTTTGCATGAAGATCCGGCACAGATGAAGCTTGAGCTCTGATGGTGCAGAAATCGCTTGTATATATTATCGGTTTCATGGGAAGCGGCAAATCGACAGCCGGGAGAAAAATTGCTGCATCACTGGGATGGACATTCATTGATCTTGACCGCAAAATAGAAGAATTTACAGGGAAAACCATCCCGCAGATATTCTCCGAGGATGGCGAGGAAAAATTCCGTCAGCTTGAGACTGATGCACTGCAGATTTTCAAATCGGAAATAAACACTGTTATTTCCACCGGCGGAGGAACACCGTGTCATGGCAATAATATTGACGTAATGCTTTCTACCGGATTGGTTGTCTATCTTAAAATGACACCGGATCAACTTACCTCGCGGCTCCTGGAATCAGCAGGTCAGAGGCCATTGCTGAAAAACATCCCTGACGATAAACTCGGTGATTTTATAAGCAAGAAACTTGCGAGCCGTGAAAAATGGTATAAAAGAGCCCATATAATCATCAGTGGCATGAATCTCGATATCAGTCATTTAAAAACCATGATCAGGAATGGTCAGCCTGCCTGATTGGTTTTTCCCCTGTCCTGCTTTTCATTTTTCTGTCATCAATTGTTTTATTCCGTTCGTCAAAAAATGACTATCATAACGCTTTTAATAAGATTAAATTATTAATTTAGTGAACGTTTTAAAAAACGTGGAGAAATTCCAATGAAAGAAAAACTCTTTAAGCTGATTGGCGTCGAGACCGGAGAGGAATCGATGGTGTCGATGCTTCTTACCCAGTCGGTCTTTCTCGGAATATTCTTCGGGGCATTCGATATAAGCGCCCACTCGCTGTTCCTCTCCATATTTGATGAAAAAATGATGGCAAGGGGATATGTGGTTTCAGGTCTGTCAGGTATAATCCTCACATCCATGTACACTTACCTGCAGACAAGGATGGCCTTCAGAAATTTTGCCACATCCAATCTACTGTTTGTTGCTTTGATCACGCTGGTGCTCTGGATGCTGTTGTTACTGAATCCTGAACGATGGGTGATATTCCTGGTGTTTATCATGCTCGGTCCGCTGAATATACTTGCCATGCTTGGATTCTGGGGCACTGCAAGCCGTCTGTTCACTCTGAGACAGGGAAAGAGATTGTTCAGCCTTGTCGACTCGGGTTTGATTGTCGGCATAATAATAAGCTGTTATGCCATCCCGGTTCTGCTTGCATTGAGATTCAATCCGCGCAATATCCTTCTCATCAGTTCCGCATCCCTGCTAGCAGGAAGTTTGCTGCAAATAGTGATAGGATCAAGATTCCGCCTGGCATCAGGAAAGGCTGAATCAGAAACTGAATCAAAGAATGAGAAAAAATCGCTGTTCTCTGTTTTCAGGCATGATCCTTATGTAAGGATTATGAGTACATTCATTGCCCTTTCAGTTATGACAGCCTTCTTCGTGCAGTATTCATTCATGGCCGTGACACGCGAGCAATATCCTGCCGAAGAGGATATGGCGCGTTTCCTGGGGCTGTTCACGGGAAGCATGATGATTTTCACCCTGCTGATCAAACTGCTGGTTTTCTCTTACCTTATCAGAAACTACGGATTAAGGACCTGTCTTGCAATCTCCCCGATACTCGTGGCTGCATTTACCGTGATTGCAGTGCTTATAGGCACTTTCATGGGATTCACTCCAGCAACAGGAGGATTCATGCTGTTCTTCATGCTTCTTGCACTAAGCAGGCTCTTCTCAAAATCACTCAAGGATTCAATTGAATCACCGTCCTTTAAGGTAATATACCAGACACTGGATGAAAAGATACGGTATGAAATTCAGTCGGGGATGGATGGTACGGTAAACGAGATTGCCGCACTTACGTCAGGCCTTTTACTGGCAGGCCTTGGAATTATCAGTTTCATAAAACTTATTCATTTCTCATGGGTATTATTTGCACTTACACTGCTCTGGATATTCGTGGCATTAAAATTATACTCTGAATACCGCCATTCAATAAGAAACGCTCTTGAATCAGGCAGTACGGCAAAATCCGTTCGTGAGCCTGTTCTGTCAGCTACGATGGCGGAAAGCAGGTTCTCAGCAGATATGACTTTTAAGAAAGACTACTTCAGCCTGGTGTCTGGCGATCTTTCCGTTACAGATAATAAAAGCGAACATTATTATCAGAAGATAATTGAATATGCATCATCCGGCTATGACATAACGTTGATACCGGCACTGAAAAAAATTGCTGAAAGCGACAGGATTGATAATGATATAAAACTACGTTCGGCCGGGGTAGCTGAAAGCCTGGAATTATTATCTTCATCATCTTCGGAAAAGGATGACCGGCTGTTAAATGCAAGGAGAATTCTTTCAGACACCAGGCAACCCCAGACAACTTTTATACTTAGACTGTTGAGAGATAATTCTCTTGAATCAAAGAGGCTGGCAATAAACATGATAGGGAAATTCAGACTGACTGATATGTTGCCTGAGGTTTGCGGATGCCTTAGTATTCCGGAGCTTGCAGACAATGCAGAGCAGATACTCAGAAGCTTCGGACAGGAATCGTCGGGAGAGCTTCAGCGCTATTTCATGTCCTCTTCCGGGAATATTAATGTCAGCAGGTCAGTTTTACGCATTCTCGGATATTCCTGCGTAAAGGAACATCAGACTTTCCTTTTTTCAAGATTATGGTCGAATTTCAGGCAGGTGAAGGAAGCTGCCATGAAGTGTCTTATAGATTGTAACTATAAAACGCCTGATGAGGAAAAAGACCGGCTTCACCAGTATATATCGGATGTGATCGGGATTATTACCTGGAATATTGCTGTCAGGATTGCGATAATAAAGAAGGATGATAAGCTTTTGCTTGATTCAATTAATAAAGAAATCAACCGCTGGTACGATTTTCTCTTTAATCTCCTCTCGATCACCTATGAAACCGGATCGATCCGGAAGATACGGGAAAATCTGGACAGCGGAACAGTTGAAAGCGTTAACTATGCACTCGAAATGATCGACATTGTGATTGACGAATCCATAAAGCCAAAACTTGTTCCGTTGCTTGATGTAATTCCCGATGAGGAAAAGGTGAAAAATCTTTATCAGTTTTTCCCGGGCGAGATACCTGATTCTGAAGAGCTTGTTGAAGATATTATCAACCGCGATTATAATCTTCTTGGTACCTGGATAAGAGCCTGCGCGATCAGAGGCACCCCAAAGATCGGGAATCCCGGTTTGTCGGAATCACTAATAGCCCTTCTGTTCAGCCCGGCAGAGATACTCCGTGAAGAATCCGCTAAACTGATTGCCAGATCAGATATTTCGTTGTACAGATCCATCTTACAGCGGCTGCCGGCACACATTAAAGCACGTCTCGATAAAATTGTTGAAGGGGAAGTAATACCTGATGAACTCCTATACGAAAAAGTAAGATTCCTCTCCGGTGTATTGCCTGAAATATCTGAAGAAAGCCTGATACATCTGGCCGGTTCATTGCATTATGCTGCAAATACAGAGACACCGGTTCCGGAGTCAGGGTATATTGCCTGGCATGACGATTCCGTGAAAGAGGTTATAAATGCCGAGGTGGTTTATGATCCAAAAGGAAGATCAGCACGGAGGGAATCAGGAACATGCTCATATATTCTTCCTTTGAGTTATATTGAAGAATATTTACATCTTTTCCCGGAACATTCGACTGACATATTGAAATATATTGAATTAAACGAATAATAAAAGGTTTCCGATGGCCTCAGGAAGATCGACAACTATATTCAGGCAGCTGATATCCAACATTGCACTACCGACTCTTATTGCATTGCTTGTTTTTGCAGTAATAAATTTCTGGAACACTAGAAGTATTCTTGTTTCAGGAACTGATGAGCGGAACAGTCTTGTATCAAATGAAATAACCAAGATTCTGAGGTTTCAGGATATCTCTTTCAACCTTATTGACGGTGAATTCAATACAAGGTTTGAGGAAATAAGCTCTCTTCTGGTAAATAAATATTTTATCAATACTGATAACATAAAGAATATTGATCTCAGGGAAATTGCAAATGAGGTTGGGATAGATCCGGTCAATGAGGATATTTATGTTATTTCAAGGGAAGGGATAATTGTAAATACTACTTTTAAGAATGATCTGGGACTTAACCTCTTCGGGCTTGGTGAAAGAATGAAAATATTCCTTCTGGAAATTTTCGACAAGGGAGTTTTCCATGCCGACCTTTTTGCAATTGAACATCTGACACATCGTCCTAAAAAATATACATATCAGCCGACAAGAGACGGGAAATATATTATTGAACTGGGAGCTTATTCCGAACAGGTGGAAAATATCATCCTGGAGATCGAGGACGTCAAGGAAGAAATCAAGAGTGAAACTCCGGGTATAATAGATGTTGAACTGTTTCTTTTTGCTGACGAGCCTTTCAGCATGAACAGGGAAGTAATGGAGCTTCCGGAACAAAGTGACACTTTATTAAGGGCATTCCAGGATAAGGATACCATCAGTTTCATGCTGCATGTAGGGAAATCCTGGTATCATTACCAGTATATCTATATGGAGCGATCCAAGTCAAAGGATCAGCCCATGTCGGGATTGTACAAGGGATCAGTTATAAGGATAATTTCTGACCGTACCAGGCAGCAGACGCTTTTCCGGATCGAGGCATTGAAGTTTATGGGGTTCTTCCTGGTTACGATGCTGGTTCTGACTTACCTGATCTATCGGAAAACGAAAGTGATCACCCGTCCTATTAAGAATCTTGTCGAGAATGTTAACAGGATAACTGACGGGAATCTGCGTGAACGGGCGGAAGTGGTTGGCAATAATGAAATTACAAGGCTTACGGAGAAGTTCAACATGATGATAGCCCAGCTTGAAAGCTATACCTATGAACTGGAGGAGAAAGTAAGGGAGAGAACACTGAAAATTGAAAAGCAGAAGGAAGAGATTGAAGAGCAGAAAAAACATATCATGGACAGTATATACTATGCCAGGAGAATACAGAATGCAATTCTTCCTTCCTTCACTCTTATTGAGGAAAATCTTAAGAATTACTTTATACTGTATCTGCCCAAGGACATTGTCAGCGGAGATTTTTACTGGGTTCACGAAACTGACGGACTTTTCATGGTGGCGGCTGTCGATTGCACAGGGCATGGTGTCCCCGGAGCATTCATGTCCATTGTCGGATTCAACCAGCTGAATTATGCCGTCACAGTAAGAAAAGCAAGGACGGCAGGCGGGATTCTCGACGAGCTTAACAGGGGAGTTATTACAACACTGAATGAGAATACAGGGGATAACTCCATCAAGGACGGTATGGATATGGTCCTGTGCGTGCTGGACCTTCAAAACATGAAGGCGCAATTTGCCGGTGCAAATAATCCGCTGGTGCTGATACGGAATAATGAGATAATCAGATACAAGGGCGACAGGTTCCCTATCGGAGCATATGAAAGCAGCCAACCCCAGTCTTTCAGAAACAATGAAATAGATCTGAAAGAGGGTGATTGCCTGTATCTTTTCTCTGACGGGTATGCTGACCAGTTCGGAGGGCTTGACGGAAAGAAATTCATGTACAAGAAATTTGAAGAGCTTCTTCTCGAAGTGCACTCGCTGCCAATGGATGCCCAGAAGGATACTTTAAATAAAAGGTATATGAAATGGAAAGGCTCCAGTGAGCAGGTCGACGATATCCTTGTAATTGGAATAAAAATTTAATACTCCGATATATATCTGACTATGGGATCAATACAGGAGATCCGGCATTTCAATCCTTTTCCCGGACTGAGGCCATTTGCACCGGAAGAGAGCGATCTGTTTTTCGGTCGTGAAAAAGAAAGTGAAGAGGTACTGAACAAGCTTCTGCAAAACAGATTTGTTACCGTTATAGGTGCATCAGGAACAGGCAAATCATCTCTTATTTATTGCGGAGTTCTGAGAAGAATCAAACAGAAGAACAGTGATGATGAAAGTACCTGGAAAATAATAACCTTCAGGCCCGGAAACGATCCCTTCGGAAATCTTGCTGAAGCTATCTCAGAAAATATAAAAGAAGCCAACCAGCAGAAAACACCCGCTGAAACAATAATGCTGGATATGCATCTTGATAGTGACGGGGTTGCCTCAACTATCAGCAAATACCTGGGCAAAGATCACCATAGCATACTTCTTGTTGTAGACCAGTTTGAAGAGTTGTTCAGGTACAGTAAATTAAGCGCAGGCGGGACGAAGGAAACTGAGGCTGCCGAATTCGTGGCAAAAATTGTAAGCGCTGTCAGCAGGCCCGGTTCAGATATCTACACCATAATTACAATGCGTTCCGATTTTATCGGGGAATGTGCACATTACCAGGGCCTTACTCAATTGATCAATAACAGCAATTACCTTGTCCCCCACATGGACAGGGAGAATTACAGGCAGGCTATTGAAGGACCTGTCAGATATGCAGGGGCATCCATAGAACCAAAACTTGTTGAGACAATACTTGATCACATCGGCGACAGGACTGATCAGCTTCCCGTTCTGCAGCATGCGCTGATGAGGACATGGACATACTGGCAGGAACTGGATGAACCCGGCAGGCCTGTAAGCGATACTGACTATGACTCGGTCGGGACAATGAGCGATGCAATGTCACGTCATGCAAATGAGGCATTCGAAGAGCTCGGACCAAGGGGGAAAGAGGTTTGTGAAAAGATGTTCAAGGCAATCACTGAAAAAGGTGCCGACAACAAGGGAATACGACATCCTTCGAGTGTTAAAACCATAAAATCGGTTGTTCAGTGCACAAGCGAAGAGTTATTTGAAGTTGTGGATAAATTCAGGATCCCTTCAAGATCTTTCATAACACCCAGGCAGGATATACCACTGAATGATGATTCAATAATAGATCTGTCGCATGAAAGTCTAATGAGATTATGGGACAGGCTCAGGGCATGGGTTGATGAGGAAGCTGCTGCTGTACAGATGTACCTTCGTCTTTCTGAGGCATCAGCAATGTATCAGCAGGGAAAAACAACACTGTGGAGACCTCCCGACCTCCAGCTTGCCATAAACTGGCGTGACCATCATAAGCCGACACTGGAATGGGCACAGAGATATGATCCTGCTTTCGAGAGAGCTATGGTCTATCTGAGGACAAGCGAAGAGGAATACAATAAAGAGGAGGAAAGCAAGATCCGCCTTCAGAAACGTCAGATGAGAAGAGCCAGGATAGTGGCTATGATACTTGGCACTGCAGCAATCATATCTCTTGGATTCATGCTGTTTGCCTTTGTCCAGAAAATAGCTGCCGACAGGGCAACAGTACTGGCAGAGCAGCGGCGACAACAGGCAGAAAGAGAACAGCAAAGGGCTGATTCTTCGGCAAATGTTGCAAACATTCGAAAACTGGAGGCAGATTCGAGCGCAAATGTTGCCAGAATAAGAGAAAGTGAGGCTGTCGAGCAAAGACTTATTGCAGATGACCAGAGACAATTGGCTGTAAGGAGTGCAGCTGAGGCAGAAACACAAAGGAATATTGCTGTTGAACAATCCGATTCAGCCCAAAGAGCAAGCCTTAGGGCTGAACAAAATGCAAAACTGGCAAACGAACAACGGGTGGAAGCACTGCGATTGCGAATGCTCTCTATCGGCAAATCTATGTCAATCAAATCATTACAGGTGCAGGGTCAGAAAGAACTTCAAACCCTCCTGGCTTACCAGGCTTATCTATTCAATACACGTAACGGAGGCCAGGATAATGATGCTGATATATATACCGGCCTCTATAATGTAGCAAAACAGTATGGAGGTGTGAATTATAAATCCTTTAAGGGGCATACAGGCGGAGTCAGAAGTATAGCATTCGTACCCGGCAAGAATGAATTCTATACTGCAGGCGATGACGGAAAAGTACTGAAATGGACTCCTGACAGCAAGGAGCAGACATACCAGGTCATCTATACAGGAACAGGTACTGATATTATCGAAATCCTGGCCATAAGTCCTGATGCCTCCTGGCTTGCCTGCGGGAGCGGGAACTCTTCCATAAAGATGATTCCAATTGCAGGCAGCAACACTCAGTTTGAACTGACCGGACATAAAGGGAAAGTAAAATCACTGATCTTTAACTACGACGGGAAATATCTTTACTCGGCTTCGCTCGACGGTAAAGTTCTTAAATGGGATCTCGCCGCTCGCACAAGCGTGGATGTCACAACCGGGGCGATACAGATCACATCAATAGATCTTTCATCACGCGGCAGTTATCTTGCCGGTATAAGCAGTGACGGAAGGGTGCTTGTCTGGGATCCTGAAAACAGAACTGATAATTTCAGAATAGAAACCACTGGTAAAAACATAAAAGCCATAAGGTTTAAACCTGACGAGGATATTCTGGCAATAGGTGATGTGAACGGGAATGTTGAGATATGGGATGTTAATTCCAGAAAGATGATATCAAGGGTTAAGGCTCATAATGCTGCAGTAAGCGATATCAGATTCAATCCAGTTTATAAGCAAATGGCAACGGCCAGCACTGATAAAACCCTTAAGATTTACAATGTTTCCAACATTGCTGACCTTACAATTCCGCCCATTTCCCTGTCGGACAATGAAGGTTTTGTTCTTGTTATGCAGTTCAGTCCCGACGGCCATCTGGTAATCTCAGGTCTATATGAAGGAACCAACAATCTTATAGGCCGGCCGTCGCATACCGATTACCTTGTAAGTGACATCTGCACTCTTGTATCAAGGGATATGACCCAGGAGGAATGGAATACTTATGTTGCACCCGACATACCCCTGGAACCTACCTGTACTGATAACAATTATAACATAAAAGTCAGTCCAAAAAGACAATAATGCCTGTATCTATGAGAATAAGACATCCTTTTTCAGATTTTTCCGGTATACTCCTGACGTCATTTATTATTTCGTTTTCGTTGGTTGCAACAGGTCAGGAAACAAGCACCTGTGCCGAGAATCTGAAAAACGCCCAGGCCCTGTTCGAAAGCGGACAGGTTGAGAAAGTGCCCGAGATGCTCCAGAGCTGCTTGAAATCCGGCTTCACGAGGGAAGAGCAGCTGTCGGCTTACAAGCTGCTGATACAATCGTACCTGTTTGAAGATAAATTATCCCGGGCAGATTCAACAATGATGGATTTTCTGAAAAAAAATCCTGAATACGAACTGAGTCCGACCGACCATTCGAGTTTTGTAAATCTCTATAATACTTTCAGAGTCAGGCCTGTTATACAATTATCTGTCCATCTCGGGACGAATCTCCCATTTTTAACATTTATTGATAAGCATCCAGCAATGGGAATCCCGGGGACAAGTACATACACCTCAAAAGCACTGAACCTGTATGGATCTCTTGAGGCCAAATATGAACTGACAGGTAAGCTTGAGCTGAATGTTGAAGCAGGATTTTCCCAGATCAAGTTTACGAATACCGAAGGTATGCCAGGACTTGAAGATGCAGAGTTCGGTAAGACTACATATAATGAATCACAGAACAGGATTGAGCTGCCTCTTAGCATGACTTATGACTTTAAAACTTTCGGCAGATTTACACTTTATGGAAGATTAGGAGCCGGACCCGCATTGAATCTCAGTACAACCGCGACTGTCGAACACAGGCCGTCATACATCGGAGGCGGCGGTGTACTGAGAACCGGAAGCGATCTCAGCAGAAATGACTCAAGGATAGCACTGGATGTCTTTACACAGGCCGGGGCAGGAATAAAGTTTAAAATCCGCGGCGGTTATATAGTTGCTGAACTGAGAACCAGTGCAGGATTCATGAATCAGGTCATCAGGGGACGCGAAGAGGCTGCAGAGGTGGAAAATGAACTTGCCAGTTTCTATATGTATGCAGATGATGATTTCCATGTAAATACATCGAATTTCACAGTCGGATATACCCAGATCTTTTACAAACCTTCAAAAAGGAAGTAGTGCATGAAAAGAAAATACCTGATATTATTATTTACTGTATTGTTATTATCATGTGAAAGGAACTCTGATACTGATGTCATTCTCTTCAAGTTTTATGGAGATGCTTATGAAGATATAGGATACTCCATTTCAAAGTCTGAAGGAGGATATTTTATTACCGGCCAGTTAACACAAGTTAAAAGGGATATTACTGCAAGCGGAACCCTTATAGCAGGGTCAACAAAAAAAATGGGAATTATCAGGACAGATTCCGAAGGTAATGTAATTGGAAAGCTGCAGCTGGCAGGGGGGAAGCTGCCAGGTTCAGGTACCAGGGTGATTACAATGGCTGACGGGACAGCAGTTGCGGCAGGCTTTGTTATTGATACTGTGACATCTCAGAAAGATATTTTTATTGTCAGGCTTGATGCTGACGGAAATATCAGCTCTGAAAAAATATTTAAAAGTGACGGCAACCAGTACAGCACGGATATCATTAAAACCGATGAGGGATTTCTTCTTCTCGGAACGACAGATGTAAAAAGAGAGCCTGTTTCCGAAGCAACAGGAAATGCTGCCGGGAAAAAAGACATTCTGCTTCTCCGCCTTGACAACAGCTTTGGATCCATTTCTCAGATCCCTGCCGTTGGTTTTATAGGAAATGAAGAGGGAGCAGCTATCAAGCAGGAGTTAACCGGAGGCTATATGGTAGTCGGAACAACAGACAGATCGGACCGTCCATCTGAGCAGGCAGGGAATAATATTTTTCTTTTCAGGGTAAATGAAGACGGCAGCACAACCCAGCCAAGGATAGTTGGCGGAACTCTCAATGAAACAGCTGCGGATTTTGAAGTGCTGAATGACGGATATCTTATTGCAGGTACAATAGGTACAGAAGGAGGAGCAGATCAACGCGGCTATATATGGAAAATACCGCTGAATATTTATGATGCACCCGAATTCCAGGGTAAAATAGATATCGATCTGTCATCTGATGTTGAAACATCGTTCTCCATAAATGCCATGTGCAGGTATAAAACAAATTCTTTTCTTCTTGCAGGACAGCATGGCACTGGATTGTCTTCAAGGATGCTTGTTCTTGCAGTTGATGCTTTCGGAACAATGATGGAAGGTCATAAAAAGATTGCCGGAGGAACAGGCACCCAGGAAGTTTTTGATGTCATTTCAGATGAGGAAAATAACGTGATCGCTGTCGGTAAGAACAGCTATGAGAATAATTCCATGATCACCTTTATGAAATTCAGGTTTTAAATTTCTGCGGGTATGGCTGAAGGGCTCAATTCGGAAAAATAACGGACATGAAAACATATACATCATTGTTATTGATTTTATTTCTGACTTTATTTTCAGGCAGAGTAGCAGGTCAACCGTGCACGATTACCAGGACAATTACAGGTCCTGCCTCTGCATGCGCCGGCTCCACAGGCAATGTCTACACTACTGAGTCCGGAATGACAGAATACAGCTGGAGTGTATCAGAAGGAGGCAGTATTACGTCAGGATCGGGCACTAATGAGATAACGGTAACGTGGAGCAGTGCCGGAGCGAAGACAGTAAGTGTAAATTATAAAGATACTGATAACTGTACAGAATCGAGTCCGGCAGTAAAAGATGTCACGGTCAATGCTTTACCTGTACCGACAATAACGGGATCGGCATCGGTATGTGAAGGGACGACCGGTGTAACCTACACCACTGAGTCAGGCATGTCGGATTATAGCTGGAACATATCAGCCGGGGGTACCATAACAGACGGATCTGGAACTAATGTAATAACTGTAACATGGAACAGCGCCGGAGCACAGACCGTAAGCGTTAACTATAAAAATGCCAATAACTGTACAGCATCAGATCCGACAATTAAAGATGTGACGGTAAATCCTGTGCTCGCTGTAAGTGTTTCAATAGTAGCATCAGCCAATCCGGTATGCGCCGGAACATCTGTTACTTTTACGGCAACACCTGTAAACGGCGGCACACCAACATACCAGTGGTACAAGAATTCAAACCCTGCTGGCACAAACAGTTCAACATATGCAGATACACCTGTTAACGGGGACCAGGTTTATGTCATTATGACTTCCAGCGAAACATGCAAGAGCGGCAGCCCGGCAATATCAAATACAATTATATTGACAGTCAAGGCAGAACCTGCGATCACCGGACAACCTTCAAGTCAGATTAGATGTCCAGGTGTAAGCGTAAGCTTCAGTGTAACAGCGACCGGAGACGGA
>Ga0172362_10003802_pt1 | contig 13045 bp, 11 predicted proteins | sample LakKivs1_kivu2a2_FD_114534 | JGI IMG/M metagenome (GOLD analysis project Ga0172362, IMG submission 114534) | Sediment microbial communities from Lake Kivu, Rwanda - Sediment s1_kivu2a2 | ecosystem: Environmental > Aquatic > Freshwater > Lake > Sediment | place: Rwanda: Western Province, Lake...
AGCCAGAATCGACTTGCTGCCCCGCGGAATAGTAATCGACGGCAGAGAAGAACAAACAATGACTACTACAACATACACGCAACCTAAAATTATCGACAAAAAACTACTCGACCTACTAGATTGGGACGAAATTCTCTTCTCCGTTCTACAATACAAGAACGAGAAAGGTTGGTTCAACTTCGTAGTCACCAAAGATGCCCTAAAGCAGATAATGTACCAACAAAAATACCAACTGTTCTGCCCAGATACCTACCTCCACAGCTCCGGCAACAAAAGCTTCTCAGAAACCTGTGAACGCATAACCAACATTGTCATCCTAATTCTAAAGAAATACTTTGAAAGATTCTACGCCCACAAAAGAAACGCGTGGGAAAAAGACAAATTCAAAGTAGCCGTTCTGCAAGAAACAGACGAAAACATACTGAAAGAATACAGGCTGCGAATAGCCGAAGACGACGAAAAACTAATCTCAGACATCAAAAAACTCATCGAAACAAAAGAAATACGCACAACAAAAGGAAACATCACCCTTTCCAACGCACACTTCCAAAACCACCTGTACCAACCTCTCCTGATAAGACCAAACACAAACAAAATAATAACAATCCCAGCAGGACTAAACGAGGGCGAAGCACAATTCGTCGAAGACCTCAGCAACCACCTGAAAACCAGCCCAAACAACCTAAAAGACTGCGAAATCTACCTTCTAAGAAACCTAACCCGCAGCAAAGGAATAGGCTTCTTCCAAACCAACTCCTTCTACCCAGACTTCATACTATGGATAATCAAAGGCAAAAAGCAAGAAATCATCTTCATAGACCCAAAAGGCCTAACATTCATACGCGACCTAGACCATCCAAAACTAAACCTGCACAAATACCTCAAAAACGAAATCCAAAAAACACTAAACGACTCGCAACTGGAACTCGACGCCTTCATAATCTCATACACACCCTACAACAAAGTGGAACAAATGTTCAGAAACTACCGCATAGGACGAACAGAACTAGAAGCAGAAAAACATATCATATTCCAATTCGAAAGAGAAGGGATACACAACCCATCATACATTGAAAAAATGTTTGATCTATCACAACCCTGAAACACAATGCACATCAATAACCGCCCTCGAACAACTCTTCCAAAAATACCGAATCGACCTCAGAGAAAAAAGAGCAACAAAAACCCTCACACCACAAGACCTGAAAGTAGTCGCCTACAAGTTCCTAAGCAAAGAAGACTTCAAAGACCTAACACACGAAACATAAAACGCTTTTAAACCCACACAAACAAACAACCTAAAAGGCGATTAAAATGGCTAAGTGTCCAAATTGCAAAAAAGAAAACCTCAAACCCGCCAAAACATGGAAATACGGACAATTCAAAGTCCAAGCCTACACGTGCAGCAACTGCAAAACACAATATAGAGAATACGCCCGAAAAGGAAAACACAGCTTTACGCTGAAACTCCAAAAAGGAAAAGGCTACAGAAAAGCATAAAACAAAACATACCCATGCCCAGCCCTATGCCTTTGTTCATGACACCGTGACCTCAACAATACTGTTAGACCACATCAAAAGTCATATATAAAATTTCATTATTAATTAGCTCATAAGAAGGTTTAAACCAATGGTTAAACATGCAACAATGCGGTTTGCATGGCATGATGGTAAATGGAATGGCACAGTTTGCAAAGACCCTGAACGCAACATTTATTGTACCGGCAGTTATTCATTGCTTTCACCAAGAATCCAGAGAAGAATAGATCTTCGTGCGGAACAGAATTATAAAGGTCAAAAAGTTTCTAAAATCCAAAAAGAGCGAAAATATGTCCCACCCTGCTATTGGTGTTTGAATGCGCTTGGGGATGATGAATGCACAGTAGAAGACCCGCATCCCTTCGCAGACACAGAGCGAAGATTTAGCCCCGAATTTGCAAGAGTACCGCCTCTAAAGTATGATTTAAAGAGATTCTGCATTTCTTCTTGGAACTTTAGGCTCGGCTACTCCGAAAAAGGCTCCTACGAGCGATACGTGCCCCCAGAAGAGCTGGAAAACAGAACCAAACAATATTTAACCGAACTTGAAAAGGGAAAATCTATCGTATTCTTCTACGCTAACTACAGCAACCCAATAACCGCCGACCATTACAAATACCTACTTCTTGGCGCAGGCGTCGTAGAAGACGTAAAGGAACCAAAAGAATACGTCATTCCTGAGGGGCTCATTGAAAAAATTCGAAACCAGCGAGGCATGGCTAACACACCTACAACTGCTTGGCAATTCCAAATATTCTTAAATCCAGAGACGCTATTTGTCCTCCCTTACCATGAATACCTCAGTCTAATAGACAGAGAAAAAGACGAAAGCGCATCCAACGAACTATGGAAAAAACTCGACGAAGTTGCAATTAGAATCGAAGAAACCACAATAATTCCTAATTTCAAGTATGTGTCAACGCATCTGGAGCATGACAAAGCCATATACCTACTGTATTTACTCAAGCAATCAACACTACGGATGAAAAAGCATAACCTAGTCGAGTACTCTTTGATAAGCGACGCAGAACACAAAATAGACAAACTACTAACCATGGCATGGAAACAAAGAGGCAGATACCCAGGATTTAGAAATGCGCTGTTCATTATGCTGAGCCATGACTTCGGCAAAGAATACTTAAAGGAGATTATTCCACGAATCGAAAAGTACATCAACGAGAACTTTGGAGGCATCGCAAAATTTTTAGAGACCCCAGAAGTTGAAGTTAAATCTTCCATGCCAAGCGACGTCCTGAAAACCCTCAGAATTTTAAAAAAGAACAAGGACCGCTTAAAGTTTCTTTCTCTTTTTGACTTTTCAATCACGCAATTTGAAAACGTTGAGAGATTGATAGATAGGTTCGGGCTAGGTACTGCAAGGGATAATCCATATGTTATCCTTGAAAACTACCAATTTAATTCACAGGATAGCTGGAACATTGATGAAAGCGACTATGGAATAGGCATCTATCAAATTGACATAGCTCTGATCCCAGACCCTAAATATACGGATTGGGAAGCAATTTATGACGCCCGTTCGCCAGAAAGACTCAGAGCCCTAATAAGCAAGATTCTATATGACTCAGCTAATCAAGAAGGCAATTCTTGCTTAACAAGAGAAGAAATACTTAATCGCATCCAGAACTATCCGCTCTACTACATTAATGAAAAACTGAAAGTCGACGTAAACCTTCTATTACAATATGAAAAGCAAACCATATTCAAGGACAAGTTTCTGATAATCGAGAACCCCCAGAAGAACGAAGTTATTTATCAACTCAAAAGGATAAGAGAAATCGAAGGCATCATTGAACAATTTACAGATAAAATGCTGAAGAAAGTATATATGGTGGACACAAAAATCATCGAAGACATTATAAGTAAAGAGCTTGAGTCGTTCAAAGATAAACTACGATTCCTAGACATCAATGAAAGAAGAAGCATGTATACAAATTCACTTAAAAATGGAGTATTTGTGATCTCTGGAAAAGCCGGTAGTGGAAAAACCCAAGCTGTCATAAATCTGATAACCAAATTCATGGAAACAAAGAAACTGCCAATTTTCGTCTTCACTCCAACAGGAAAGGCAAATCTAGTCATCAGAAACAGACTGAAAAAATTAAGCCTACACAGAATGAGTAATATTCGTGTTTCAACAATCCATAGGTTCCTATACCGCGCACTTTCTGACTACTACATGGGATTCACCACCAGAAGAGTAGAGATATCAAGACTGGGACACATGATAGAAGACCTTCTCTCAGGAAAGCTGGAGGTTCTTGACGAGTTTAGAAAATTAGTGAAGGGTTGGTCTTTTAATCCACGAGTAGTGATTATAGACGAAACATCAATGGTTGACGAAACACTGCTAGCCGTGCTTTTTAGCATGATAAACCCAGAAACACTTGAACATTTGATTTTGGTCGGAGATGAAAGACAACTACCGCCAATAGGAGTTGGACGACCATTTGTGGACTTGATCTTCTACTTAAAACAAAAAGGGTTAGAAACAAACTTCATTCACCTAGAATCGAATTTGAGATTTGACCCCTCCACAAGCCTTGGAATATTCTCTGATTTGTTCAGCGGTCAAGAACAGCCTTCCCCGACAGAAATAGAAGAAGCCTTGAATCGAAAAGATGAATCCCTCGAAAGGCATTATTTCGGTAATGCAGACGAGTTAAGAAGTGTTATGAAACAAATATTGGGTCAAGTTGGGTGCCAGAACGTCTCTGAATCCCTTTTCAAGAGATTCATAGAAGTATTCGAAAGCGAAGATAAACTAAACCTTGACAAAGTCCAAGTTATAACGCCGCGAAGAATTGGCGACTTTGGATCGATGGGAATAAACAGAAACGTTGTCTTAGAGGGCATGGTCCAGTATGCACCTAATACAAAACTGATATGCGAGGAAAACATATACTTCAACGCAAAAGGAGGCAGAGTGTTAGGTTTAGCCAACGGATCGATTGGCTACATAAAAAGTGATGGAGACGTACATTTCGAAGACATAGATGAGCTAATTGAGGACTACGGGTATGAAAACGTCCAGAGATTTAGATACCAAGTCTCCTCAGAAGTGTACAGCCCGCTCAGGACAGAAAGAAAAATAGATCTTGGATACGCCATTACCGTTCATAAATCTCAGGGCAGCGATTTTGACCATGTTATACTCATTTTTTCACAAGTAAGTCCTTTCATTACGAGAGAATTGCTGTACACTGCCTTCACAAGACCAAGAGCAAAACTACACTTTGTAGTGCACAGCGATCTGAAAGATGAATTGCCACTTATTCTGGTCAAAGCATACGCTAACTCCTTAGTGGAACAGCGCAAAACGTTGCTATTCGGACACAAAGCTTCGCCTTTCAAACCGTACAAGTTAACTCTAAAAGACAAAACAATACTTGAGGTAGATTCTAAAATAGAGCGGATAATAGCAAAAGTCTTGGACGAAATGGACATCGAGTTTGAGTATGGAGTTCAGGAATTTCTCGCCGAGTATCATTTAAAGCCCGACTTCAAAATTCGCGTGAACGACAAAGTTTATTACGTTGAACACCTCGGTCGAATGGATAACATTGGATATAGAGAAAGATGGTTGAAAAAATTTGAGATATACAAAAATCAACTTGGCATAGCAGACATCCTAATAACAACCAGCGAAAGTGAAGAAATAACAGATGTTGAAGAAAACGTTAAGAAAATAATCGAAGACATCAAATCAGACAGACTTCGAAAAACTGAGGGATTTTCCTATCACCACTATGAAATTTAACTTTATACCGCTCGGCAACGGATAGAGGCGTGGTAATAATGACGATCTTGTTGGAATTAGAATGTAGCAAGGGACTCAGAGCGCATCCCATCAAAGATCAATGGATTATGTCAGGTAACTCAAGGATCTTACACGTGTTAAGCGAAGATGTTATCACCGCAAACGTGTTTGGAGTTCTAAAAAACCTGGACCCGAAAGTATGGTTCGTCTCATTTCTGCAGAATGCTTGCCATTTTTCAAGAGAGCAGTTCCCAAGTCTTTATGAACTTGAAAACTACTCAACGTTTTCACTGTCATTGTGGCAAGATCTTGACAATCCGCCACCGAGATTGGAAGGACCAACGCAGGCTGATGTCGTCATCGAGTTAAAGAAAGCCACATTCATGATTGAATGCAAAGGACTTGCTGCGCTCCAGAAGCGCGTGTCCACTGATGAACCAAATGCAGATCCAAAATGTTGGTGGGACCAAGCTATTAGAGGCATTGTACGCGGCTATGCTTACTCAAAGAAACGGTTCAATAAAAAAGTCTTCTTTTTCATTGTTCTATCGATGAGTGAAAAAGAGAAGACCTTTAAGCAATATGAGAACTGGCGTCGAATTAAGGAGCAGGTTGAACGCAGAATCACTAAGGATCCAAAACTGGGAGACGCTTTTCCAAAAGACTCAGTTGACAGCATCTGTCAGAAGCTCTCACGTCAAATCAGATGGGTGAAATGGGTAGATCTGAAGGAAGCCCTTGAGAAGTCTTTGTTTAACGAGGAAGGAGAATTTAAACCTCAAAACAAATTCTGCAAGGATGTCATAGAATACTTAGAACTGAAGTCAAGACTCTCCAAAAGATCAGTGAGTAAGCAAAACTAAGCAAGAGATGCAAGCGCGCGCTAGTGGATTGAAGGATAATGAGCACACAGAAGTTATCCAAGACAACGCTGGTATCGAGGTTGGTACTGATATTTGCGGTAATATTCGTTGTAGTTTTCGGAACGCTTTCTCTTCTTAGTTTTCTGGGTTTGGAATCTTATGGCTCCCCAGTTGCAGGTGCTGTTGCAGGCGTAGCTTCTGTAGTACTGAACCTCATACTTAACAGGCGTCGTAATCAAGGCGCAAAATTGCAATTATACCCCTTGCTCCTACCAGTAAAGGTGCTAGGATTTTATAATCCCATGAAAAAGGTAAAGTGCATTGTCACCTTCATGGGCTTCTGGATTTTGACTTTAACTCAAAAAGTATAAGAATATGCTATCTCATTTGAAAACTTGGTTTGAAAAGTCAGAAAATACTATGGCTACTAAAACAGATAAAAAAGAAGGGATAAAGGGATTTAGGTTACTTGCTTCACTTTTCTCCAAAGACCCTTGAACTCATATCCCTTTCTTGGTATTTTCTCCACTTCTGGTTCATATTCCGAAGGGGCTTCCAGGAACTCTTTCTGGAAGAGAGGAGCGGAGAGAAGCTTCAGACTGTTCTGAAAGTGTGGTGGAGAGGAATCTTTTATGTATAGATTCAGTCATATCTACGATAGAGTGGGAAGTTAAATGTCGGAGAAACCTAAGACTTCAGAACGAATCAAAGAAATCCTCTCATGGTTTCATTCAATCTACTTCCTTTTCATGGTCTTAGCACTAGTGGCTTCGATTATTCCTCAGATAGCTCCAGTTTTCTTCAATCCGTTAGCTGTTGAAATCGCCAAGTATTGCATGGTTGTTGTGATTTCCTTTCTTGTTTCGTATCTTCTCTTCAAGAAGATGGAGACAAAAATAGAGAAGTCAAAGATGACACCTTTAGGCACTAGAATTGATACAGCAACTCAGCAAATAGAAGAGGAATTCAAGAAACATAAGATGGACATGGAAAAGGAACTTGAAGAACACAAGAAGAAAACTGAGCAAAACTTTGCTGAAATAAACACAAGAATTGCTCAATTCACAGACTTTAGAATCAAACAAGAACAAGAACACTCCTTGCTAAATGGAAAATTATCTCAGATTTATGGAATGGGCTGTCCAATATGTAAGAGATGGATAGACCTAAAATTGCCCAATACTGTTGTTAGTGGTGTTCACTCAGAGGATGGACAACCAAGCAAGAGTACAATGAGAGGCACTTATGAGATGAGTGTTCAATGTCCATATTGCCGAAGTCAATTACATATTGACATATCACACGATGACTTGTTCAAAGTAAAAGGTGGTCAATGAGCATAGGAAGTGCGGAACACTTATAGCTGAACCGAGCTGTAATTAGAAACATCATATGAAAAGGTGAACTTGATGAGCAGTAAGGTTGATCTTGACGGAATATTGAAGAGTTACAGCAGTAAAGGATTGAGTGAAGTAGAAGAGAAAGTGGGAGAATGGGCTTTTGCCATCGATGACCTTCCAGTTAAACTAAAGATCAAAGTTGTTTATGTGATGCCACAAGGGAGATTTATGGGAATAGCGAACTATAGAATCCAGAATCCAGAACAAGCAAGTCCTTACATGAGCCTTTATCTCTGTGATACTGTTGAAAAGGCATTGATTGATGCTCTGAAAGGTTTTTTGATTTGGTGGCTTCCAGAGAAATACAAAGACAAAACGAGATTTGTGCCAGTCGAAAACTGGTAAATAACTCCTATCTTTCCGTACTAGAAATATCTTCTATCAGTCCTTTCAAGCACTGTTTAATTACCTATTTGTTTGAGCAAAAGAACGGAGACGCTATTCTTCTGTTGACTGTTGCTTTCTATGCTTGATTTCATCACACGTTTTTGCATACTTTAGTCTTTCTTCCTTAACGCAATTAGGCAATTTAATTTCAAGAAAGCCTTCAATCCCTGAGCATACTACTTCATGAATTTGGGTTTCTGATTTAAGAGGATTGACGGAATGGATGAGTTCTTCTATATAACTTGTGCAAAGGTTGACTACAAACTCGATTGGTTTGCCTTTGAAGTGGCTTTGAAAGTCTATGCAAACGTGTGCAATGGGGCCAGAACCAAGAATGAAGGCTTTTCTTCTAGGTATAACTCCAAATAACGTGTCAAGTCTGTCGCACAATTCAGTATATTCTTTGTGATTAATAAGATTCAGAACCAGATTGGGAAAACTAGCATTGAGAGCTGTTTTGAGATACTCTATGCAATCTGAAAAGATTCTCTGAGAAAAGGCTATAATTCCTTCGTTGTCTTGTGCTTTGAGGAGTATTGACAACTCTTTTTCGTATTTGGCGAGTCTTCCATCTTTAGGATATTCTTCAATTTCAAACGCTTGATTATCACTCATTTTTAACCTTCTCTAGCAAATCCCTTTTTCTAAATCAGAATAAATCTACATCAGATAGGATTTTCCAAAATCTGGTGTTAGCTTTGACCTTAAGCAAAGTCCTGTCAAATCCCTTGAGTGGTGTAGATAATTGAATTCGCTTATCATAGTTCTGTGCTCTGTCCCATTTTATGCTTCTCACATGGTCAAAGAATATGCGTTTCTCTGATAACTCTTTGCAATATTCATATTGGGGTTTGTTGACTTTTCCAATGCCGAGAATTGAATTCTGTCCATTTGCTGCTACTACCACATCATCTACTTTCATTTCGTTACAAAACATCTCAAAGTGTTCAAACCAATGTGGTCGTCGCAAACGTAGTGATTGCTTGGCGGAATTAGACATCGCATTCCAGTTTTTAGGCACTTCATCGGGTAAATCAAGTCCTATCAAACTGTTATCTCTGGCATAATTCCAGTGCTCTTCTCTATCGTCTTCTGTATAAGTCCCATATGATAAGTGCATCAAGTAGAAATACCCCCTTCCCTCAAAATAATGTCCGACTTTCATGCGTTAAACCCCAAATTCTAATGGGTTCAATTCACTATTTAGTTTTTCTAAGGACTAGAGAGCGAATATTCCTTTCAAATTCATAAATCATATCTTTTTAAGAATATTTCATTTAGAATCAGAGGCAGTTCGATGCCAAAGAAACGTAGGATGCTGGTTCTTTGTGGTCAAATAATGTTGATATGGCTTGCACTGTTGATGTTTTTTGTGTATTTTACGGTTCGTCTTGTAATTCCTATTTTCGCAAATCCTTCTATGATTATTGGGTTTGTATTCCTTGCTATGGCAATGCTGTTAGAGAGTGTTGCACACGAAGAAACCCCTTTGAGACAGATAAATTTCTCTGAAGAAAAGTCAAACTCGACTATGGTTAATAAGCAAAACGAACCTACGCCTCAAGCTAAAAGACTGCATGAAGCCTTGAAAGACAGAGGCATCCATAATGAATTAGAACATGGTGACGGATACAAGCATGTTGACATTCATATTCCTTGGGCTAAGCTCAATCTTGAGGTAGATGGAGAATATCATCTTACAATCTCAGAACAATGGTTTCGTGATTTGAAACGGGATTTATATTCGCATAACGAAGGAAAAAGCACCATCCATATTCCGAATCACTATGTAGATACGCATTTGGATGAGTTAGCCAATGTGATAGCTGAAGTTATCAGAAAAAAGAGACAGAATAGATTGAGGATTCTTCTTTCAGTCTTTTTAAGCTAGTTTGACTCGTCTATTCTCAGAGAAGACCGAACAAGATAACAGACTTCTTTCGTAACTGTTCGGAAGATATCTCCACTCGCTTTTGTAGAAATGATAGCTGAGCTAGAGACGTTTGGCTCTCGCCAAACTCCCACCGATGCGAGCAAAGCCGTTTACCAAATTCCCGCTTATGCTAAAACACATTTAATTGGAGAAGCGCACGCGACTTCAAATCAAGGCTTTTTGACTTTTATCCGTCTAATCAATCCCAGAATTATACCGATTTGCGCTACTACGGCAACCCAAGATAACCCGCCTCCTATACTTGCTATCAGTTTCAGAATCAATGGGTCTAGTCCAGAGCAAATCAAATGTATGTTAATCACTATGTTAAGACAAAGAAGACCAATTATAAGGTATAGCACCGTATATAATATGACTTTGAGAGCGCCTGATATGAAAGTCTTGATTCTATCATCAACCAACCTCAAGACTACGGAAAGGCCAAAACCAGCTGCATTTACCGAGACAACCAAAATCTGATTGAAGTTTGCATAACTTATAGTGTCGATTGAAGTTAGCCATAAAATAAAAAATGGGTTACTATGAAAACTATAGGAAGAATCGTCGAGACGATACGTCTGTACGAAATCTCCAACTTAGGTTCTTCTTCAGTCATTTTCTACACCCTCCACAAAAATATCTCCATATCCTGGAATTAACAATTGGAAGATTGTGTTTGCTACTTTGCTTAGAATCGATTGTTTCTTGTCTTCTTCTATGAAACTCAAGAACGCCAATTCACTAAACAGTCTCTTGACTTTTCGAGCACTTGGAGGGTCATCCTCGCACAGAATTGCCCATCTTTCGCCAATCTTTGTAGGTTTCCCCAACTGCTCTTTCTTCGAAATGATGCAATTTTTCCCGTCAATTACGAGATAATGGTCTTTGACCTGTCTCTCCCCTAGATAGATTTCTCCTCCAATATCCCTAATTTCATCATAAATACTTGGAGGAACAGCATACGTTGCATAAACCTTAACATGAACCCCTCGACTCACCGCTTGTTTTACCGCTTCTTTTAGTTCAGGAAACAGGTATGAACCCAATTCTCCTGCTATTACGACAACCTCTCTCTGAGCAGAATTGATTGCCTCATTCACAATACGCCTAAAACCCCTATCATCTATGCTTTTTTCAATGATTGTTTTCTTTACCAAAGCACATCAACCTTACGTTAGGAGGCAAACAACGTTTATTACTAATTACTATATAAAAGTTGTTTAGCCGAAGTATGGCTAGTTGTCACGTACGTACAAAATTGGTCGTATGAGAAGAAGCTGCATAACCCAACGGCTTTTTCCCTTATCCCCTTTCCAGAAGTTTTTCATATCCTTAATTCATCCGCAGAACAGACATGATCCCTGATTGTTTTTGGAATCTGGTTTGACCACTATCTTACCTCCCGCCACTCTTATCGCACGCGCATCTCAGAACATCTTCAAGATATCTGCCTTTGTGATGATGCCAACAACGAAGCCTTGTCTTATGACAAGTAACGCGGGTTCATTGAGGAGTAGTTTCCTGACTTTTCTCAAATCAAGACTAAACGATTTGCCAACAGAACTCATGCCATTGAGTATGCCTTGGAAAGATTACGAAAATCTGGCGAGGTCGTGACCTAAATCATGATTATGTTTCCGAAAAGTTTTGTCTTCCAGGTATCAAAGTCTGATTAAACAGATTTAGAAATTCAATTGCTTCATGGTCTAATGGGTCTGATGGTGAGTAAAGCTGTCCTCCTCCCCAATCGATAATTCGAAACGTAATTTCTCTGCATTCCACAGTTGGCCTAACACCAAAGCCCAATAATTGGATCTTTGATGAACGCTTGAGAAGGTCGTCGAATCCAACTAGCTTTTCAAGATGTGAGCCGCTAAGTCTAAACTGTTTGATGTGAGCGCCTTCTCCAGGGACATCTTTTAAGCCCCACAAGATGAGCTGTCTTAAGTCGCCGTTTCTGGCTATAATGTATTCTTTGAGGAAGAGAAAGTCTGCTCTGGTGAGTTGAATTGATCTGATGAGCAATGGGTCTCCTTGAGTGGCGTATGACAGCAATGCAGTGATAATCTTTGAGAGTTTCTTGGGTGCGTTTAATGAAGCAACAATGTTCCCATTTCGCTGCTGCCAGATATAGCAATCGAATTCAGAATATTGCACTGATTTGGCAGCCATGGGCTTTGGGAGCTGGAATTTACCCGAAAAGTTAAGGACGTTGAGAAGGTCTGATTGGCGAACGAGCTTGAGGACACCGCCTTTGATATATTCCAGCTCGCTTAAAACGCCTGATGCAGGAAGACTCCTGAGTTCGTCGACTGTATACTGCTGCTTTGCTAAATCATTGGGCTCCTTCGCCTGTAGATAGATTACGAAATCTTTCATCGCCCTTCTACCCCTGTAGCTCAACTATATGTGCATTCTTGGTTTTCCACAGCGCCTCAAATTCTGTGTGGCCGTGGTTTAGGAAGGTTTTAAACGGCATAAGAACGATGAGTTTTGCCTGCGCTCTTGAACAAGCAACATATGTTTGCTCTTTAAACTCGTTCTCTGATCCAAGAAAACCAATATAGCCTTCCTCATTATTCCGCACAAAGGAAATAATGACGCATGGATATTCTCTTCCCTGAGCTCTATACACAGTAATGCAACTAATGAAATCGCGGAGCGTTTCTGGAATTTCTTGCCTAATTTCCCCAATTTGAGCGCTATAGGGGGAAAGAATACTCGGTTCTAATCCTTTTCCATTCTTGTCAGTGTATGCTTCGTGCATCGCCGTCGCTATTCTTACAGCGAGTTTAGCTTCGTTGATATTCTTTACTGAGCCGCCAAATATTCTTCCTTCATGACCGCATTTATCAGTGTTCACTATCGTGAGCGGTTTTGTGGGGTCAAGAATCTCCGCAAGGTCAGAAGGTACTTTTGATTTGTTCCATGAGTACCCAAGCTGCAAAAGGTCTCTTTGCATTGCTTTAGGCGCGGTTTCTATTCTATGAGCGTGGCAAACGTTTCTGAGCTGGTTCACGGCTTCGCATATGTCTTTATGCATCCTGTGTTGAATAACAAGCTGGTGATTGTCATGAGGTTTTCTTTGCATAATGAAGATGCCAATGTTGGGTCGTAACAGAGGCTGAGTGGAAATTACTGGAAG
>Ga0172362_10003804_pt1 | contig 13042 bp, 15 predicted proteins | sample LakKivs1_kivu2a2_FD_114534 | JGI IMG/M metagenome (GOLD analysis project Ga0172362, IMG submission 114534) | Sediment microbial communities from Lake Kivu, Rwanda - Sediment s1_kivu2a2 | ecosystem: Environmental > Aquatic > Freshwater > Lake > Sediment | place: Rwanda: Western Province, Lake...
GATGTAAGAAAAAAACACAAAAAAAACACAAAAAAATTTATGGTTTATGACCAAGGGTTTGAACGTACTCTTTAAAAAAGTCCTAAATCGCAATCTGCGATTTCTGCGATTTTACGTATCTGAACCAAATATTCCTAATCCATTATCATTTAAAGTAATTTTTTGATATTCTACATAATTATTACTATCATTTTCAAAAAAAGTTGAAATATTTCTCAAGTTCACTCTATATATACTAGCTAAACTTTGAGCAATTCCATCATTTTGTGTTGAGAAAAACAGATAATCATCATCATCCTCATGATTTCTTATTTTCATTTTATCATCTTCTTCTTTATATCTTATTAACGTACGAATAGAGTTTGCTCCATCAACTGTTAATAATAATGTCAATTTATTTATCAAGAAATTCCAACGATATAAATAACTCCTTGGAACAACTCCTTCAACAGGATAACTAAATGTTCCTAAAAGAACGTATGGGTCTTCTACATCATCAATCATAAGTGCACTTCTAATTCCTTGTGCTTGTAATGTTAAAAAATATGGAGGGATTTCTTGATTTTCAACATTAAACTGTGTATTATCATAAACAAACACTTGTGGAAGTTGTAATGGTTCTTTATTTTGAAAAATGTATGTAGTTCCAGCAGAGAAAGAAGTTGCTGTATATTTTCTTCCAACACTGTTTGCCCAGTTGTACCATAAACCTTGTTTTGCTTGTTTAAATACAAATGGATAATTTATGTTTCTTTTTTTTATATTTTTTGGTTTGGCAATGTTTGATTCTTTAATGATTTTTTTTAAGTTTTGTTTTTTTTGCTCAATAAAAGACTTTTTATTTATTAAGTCTTTTGGAACAGGCTTTTTAAGTTCTTCGAACAAAAGTTAAATATTATTGTTCATTATATTTTATGATAGATTATTTTTTTATTTTTATAAAAAAATAAACGAATTTGAAGTATAATTATAATAAATCATTTTTGATATGTGTTTTCAAGAGAGTTGTTGCGCACTGTCCATCAACTGGACCATCAAAAAAGGATTTAATTTTATTTGGATTCTTGAATACAAGCTTAACAATTTCGATGACATTATCAAATTCTCTTGCTTCTTTCTCAGATAAAACATAGTCATTCTTAAGATTATTTAACATGTTTATTGCTTTTTGGTAATTATTGTAATATTTTGTTTTTGTTGTTTCCTCTGTGTTATAAAGGGATGATTCCTTTTCTAATTCTTTCACATTTTGCTCATATTCTAATTTATCTTTATTGAGAACATTCTTATATTTTTCATAATGTTCAAGAAAAGCTTTTGATAATCTGCCTGTAGAATTCAAAGTATGTTCGTTTGCTTCGGCAATAATTCTAAACATATTTTTTTTGTCTTCTCCTTCAACAATATGTTTGGCTATGGTTGCATTAACGTTCAACAATTGACGACTGTATTTTTCTAATGTTTTGAAGTATTTTGGTTTTATTAAATCAAGGCTTTTAAGATATTCACTATCCTGCTGCATTTGATCAAAATGCTTCTTGACAACTATTTTAAGATGATCAATTTTCACTTTCAATACTTTAATTACTTCTAATTGTCTATTATACTCTCCATAGATTTTATTAACTTCACTGCCCTTGGAATTCACATTATTTAACGCATTTGTTAATTCAATAATCTCCCTATTCTTTGTTTCATCCAACATACTGTGAATCTTCTTACTGATAACTGTTATCTTTTGTATTGAAATATGCTTGTTGGAAGACAATTCTCGTACAATACTTTGAGTTTGTTTTTGAGAAGATGAACTTGATGAATCGTTGATGGATAAATCTGGTTTTTGTATTTTTTTGTCATCAACGAACTTCAATGGTCTTAGGAGAGGTATTGTTTCTTGCTCATTTGTTTTAGAATCAACAACTGGTTGAGCCTGTTGAACAGGAAGTTGCTGTGGTTTTGATTCTACAACAGGAACCAGTTGAGGTTGTGGCTGTGGTTGTGGTTGTGCAACAGGAACAGGTTGAGGTTCAATAAAAGGAACCGGTTGTGGTTTTGGTTTTGATTCTACAACAGGAACCAGTTGAGGTTGTGGCTGTGGTTGTGGTTGTGCAACAGGAACAGGTTGAGGTTCAATAAAAGGAACCGGTTGTGGTTTTGCAACAGGAACAGGTTGAGGTTGTGGCTGTGGTTCATCGAAAGGAGAAGGAAGTATCTCTTCTTGAAGGCTTGGTTTTAACTGTGATTCTTGTTGATTTACATCAACATCATATGGTACATAAACAGTTGTAGGAACCAAATCTAATTTGCTTCTACAATATACTTTATGGTGATTTTCATTATTGTTTGACCAAATCCATTCAGCATCTCCTGGAATACCTGGACGAGCTTTTTTACCAACTTGCATCCAAACATTTGTATCTTTGTTTTTACCATATGATGTAGCAACTTCCCATGTAGAATCATCAAAATCAACATTCATCCAATTAGCAGGTACTGGAGAATTAGTAAAATCTTTGCATCTCCATTCACTAGCCTTTGTAACTTTACCTGCAAAGTTTCCTATGATTGCAGCTGGACCACCAGTGTTTCTAGCAGCGACAGAAATAACTTTAACCTCTGCAAACTTTGGAGTAAATGAATAAGTTGTTGTCCAAGTATTTCCACTTCCAATATTTTTTCCATTAATAAATAAGTCAAACTCATTATCAACAGTCATTTTGATTGGGAATTCTTTCAAATCATTTGAATTTTTCTTTTTCAATTCTTCTTCTAATTTCTTCTTAGCTTCTTCAGCTTTCTTTTTAAGTTCTGCATCTAATTTCAATTTATTTTCTAATTCGATCTTCTTTTTTTTATCTTCTTCCTGCTTCTTTAATTCGGGGTTTATTCCTTTTCCTCCTTGCCCAGGCATTATCTTTGGAGAAGATTTCATATTTAAATCAACACTAGTTTTAATTTCAGGAAATTGAGCTCCGCTTATTGACCAAGCACAATCTGTAAATACTTTTTCAAATGATTTTCCTACTAAGGTATCTACATTTCCTCCACAAGTTTTGCCATTTCCTGTTCCAAAACTCTTAACTCGAACACTATCTACATCTTTAGTATTGAATGTTATTACTTTCTTCCATCCCTGTCCAAAACCTCTGCAATCTCCGCGAGATGAATGAACCTTACCATTTGGCTCTGCACCAGCAATGAAAACATTACCAGCTCCATCATATTTTAATGCTAAGAAATGATCAACACAGTGAACTATAGTATCAGTTAATACTATTACACTTGTACTTTTAGAAGTAGATTCTAATTTCTTTTTAGCTTCTTTTTCCTTCTTTTTAGCTTCTTTCTCAGCTTTTTTCTTTGCTTCTTTTTCCTTCTTTTTTGCATCTTCTTCTATCTTTTTCTTAGCTTCTTCGATTTTTTTCTTTGTTTCAGCTTCTAATTTTTTTCTAGCTTCTTCCACTTTCTTTTTTGCTTCTAATTCAGCTAATATCTTAATGTTTTTCTCTGCATTTTTCTTTGCTTCATCAGCTTTCTTCTTTGCTTCAGCATCAGCTTTCCTTTTAGCTTCATCAGCTTTCTTCTTGGCTTCAGCTTCTGCCTTCTTTTTCGCTTTATCAGCTTTCTTCTTGGCTTCAGCTTCTGCCTTCTTTTTCGCTTCATCAGCTTTCTTCTTTGCTTCAGCCTCTGCCTTCTTCTTCGCATCTTCTGCTTTCTTCTTGGCTTCAGCTTCTGCCTTTCTCTTCGCATCTTCGGCTTTCTTCTTTGCTTCAGCTTCTGCCTTCTTTTTCGCTTCATCAGCTTTCTTCTTGGCTTCAGCCTCTGCCTTCTTTTTCGCTTCATCAGCTTTCTTCTTGGCTTCAGCATCTGCCTTCTTTTTAGCTTCATCAGCTTTCTTCTTTGCTTCAGCTTCTGCCTTCTTCTTCGCATCTTCTGCTTGTTTTATTTGATTAGATGTGAATGAATCTTGTTTAGTTTTAACATTATTACTCTTTGCCTGCACAGGGACTGGTGCTGGTTTTGGAGCTTGTACTGGGGCTGGTTTGGGAGCAGGTGCATGTCTAGGAGCAGGTGCAGGTCTAGGAGCAGGTGCAGGTCTATGAGCAGGTGCAGGTCTATGAGCAGGTGCAGGTCTAGGAGCAGGTGCAGGTCTAGGAGCAGGTGCATGTCTAGGAGCAGGTGCATGTCTAGGAGCAGGTGCAGGTCTAGGAGCAGGTGCAGGTCTAGGAGCAGGTGCAGGTCTAGGAGCAGGTGCATGTCTAGGAGCAGGTGCAGGTCTATGAGCAGGTGCAGGTCTAGATCGTAGTAATCTTCGAGAACCGTGCCTAATGCCTTCTTCTTCGTATTCGTCTTCCTCTACTAAACCTTTCTTGTTAGTTGCTGGAACCCAAGCAGTTACAGGACGAATTCCACCCTTAACTCTCATTTGCACCTTCCCTGGACCAGCAGTTCCAGTTACAATTGGTGGTGCGTTCCATTCAGTTTTTGCAGGAGCTGCGAATGTTGGTGCTGGCTTTATTGCAGCCATCGCCTTACCTGCAGGACTGTTTGGTGGAATTGGTGCAGGACTAGCTCCTGGTCTCAAAAATAAGTTATGAGAATTATAATTTGACTCAGGAAAACCATCGAAATTTTCCTCTTCATCTCCAAAAAAATCCTCATTCTCAATATCCTCTTCATCATCTAAAAAATTAAGTAATTTTCTTCCTTTTTGAGGAGGGCCAGTAAAGGTTTCTTTAGATTCCTCTGGTTTCTTAGTAACTAAAATAACTTCTTCTATGGGTAAATTGTTCTTTGGAAAGACAACAACTTCTTCTTCTACGCCTTTAGCGATAGGTATCATTTCTTCCTCAATTGTTGACCTATTCTCATCAAAGTGATTGATAGGAATAGATGCTACAAAAGAGACGCTTAGAAGCAATAACATAACATTAATGCATCTCATATATAATTATAAAATAATTTAATTTTTAGATAATTACTCAAAAAATATTTAGTAAAAAATTGATATATAATTTTACTATTCTAAGAATAATAAAATGGAAAAATTCACCACTATATTTGACATATTATACAAATATAAAGAAACTATACAAGATGAAGATTACTTAATTATGAGTAATCAAATAATGGAATTATACAATCTTGCAAAATCAAATCAAAGAATGATTAAAGAGGAACAAGATGTTCGCTGTTTTTGTCATGGAAACCGTTTTACTTGTTTCAATAGTATTTATCATCTAAGAAATTGTCGAAAATACCAAGAGTTTATTGAGATTAATCCAGTCGTGGAGCTATTATATAATGATGTACCAATAACTCTTACTAGAGAACCAAACTATGAAAATTACAATGAAGCAACTGTTGTCACTAATTTATCCCATCTTGGAAAATTGTTTTTGAATATAATATCACAATCTAGTTACACATATAAGATGCAAAAAATTATACTCTCAGTGGCTCATCTTGATTATATAATGAGAAATATGAGCATTGTTAAAAAAATAGATAGATATCGTGACATTGTTTTAGCAAAAATAGATAATTTTTCGAATGATCCTGATTTTTTCCAATTTATTTCTCAATATGATTTTGATGTTAATATTTGGAAATTTGCTATTCAAAACTCGGTTGCAGACTAGAGAACTACATATAATATTTTTTCCTTTTTATCTACATATTTTCTTTCAACAAGTAAGGGCTTTATGTGAATTTTAAAATTATTATTCATAAATATTCCAATCTCCTTGAAATCATTCCAAGAATTTACTTTATATTTTCTATTATAATTTCCTAATGCAATATCTTTTTTTATTTTAGTCTTTGTTTTTTCTAATTGATCAACCATATTGTAATCATAATTCGCGTAATTATATTTTTTACCCAATCTATCTTCATAAATTTTAGTAAATTCACTCAACATATTACGAAAACTCATCTCATATTCTACTAAAAACAAAAGATATCTTTAATATATATCGAATTCATGTCTTCGTTAGAATCTTGCAAAAATTGTTCTTTAAAAATTCACATCGATTTCAAGGAATGCCCATTTTGTAAAATAGATAACCCATTCATTCCACAAACCTGTAGTATTTGTCTTAATCCCATCAGTTATGAACCTGTAAAGTTAAATTGTGATCATTACCTTCATAATAATTGCTACATTGGGTTTTTAGCATCCTCAAATAGAAATACTTGTCCAATCTGTAATAAAATATTCACCCCTGTAAAAATATTATGTGGAGCTTGCAACAAACCATTAAATCTTGATGAAGCCAAATGTGATACTTTTAGATCCTTAGATTGCAAATGTTTTTTTCATTATGATTGCATAAAAAGAAGTAAAACAATACATTGCATAAATTGCAGTAGAAATGTTGACCCAAATAATTTCGATGCATTATCCTATTTATTCTTTATGAATGGATATAATAGATGGATTGGAAGATTTCCAAAATGTAAGATGGAAGGGTGCAATCTTACTTCAAATCCAAAAAGATATGGTTATTGCTTCCAACATTGTCAAGATAAGATTGCATCCAATAAAGTGGTTTCTTTAGCATTCAGCTATTTTACCAAATTCATTTTTGAGCATAATGAAAAGAAACGCCAACATATATTTGAATTATTATTGGAGTTCTTTGACAAAAATTTAAGTGCTGAAAAAATAGATTGGAACCAAATAAAAAATGAGTTTAACGATTTTTCAAGTAATGTTTTAGAGATATAAAACTACTTAAAATTATTTTCTCTTATATATAAAATGGTTAACAAGGAGTTAGTCGAGACTGGCTTAGAGATCGCTGGAGGTCTTATCGATGGTGCCGTAGGCAATGGTATTGAGGCAGGTGTTGATGGATACAAGTCTTATGAGGATTTTAAGAGTGGGAATGATTTAATGGGTACCATTGATGGTGGTATGGCTATATATCATGGTGTCATGGCTGGAGTTGATGCTTCTACTGGACAGTGGTGGTAGTTTACATTTTATTTTTAATGATAATCATTAAAAAATTATAACTTAAAAATATCGCAATAATTATCAAAAAATGATCAAAAAATTATTGAGTATATTATTTATATTTTCATTATTCCAGTTTGGAGAATCAATAACTAAAATTACATATGCGAATTCAAATTGCGATTCAATAAATGCAGTCGAAAGATTCCAATTATCTGAATGTCGATTAATGTCATTTGGAGGTCAAATGTTCTCAGTGAAAATAAATATTTGTAATTCTACTAGTTGGCAAACTTTCGTTTATTTCAACAGTGTTAATTGTACAGAGCCAAGTGACTTAGTTTCAAATGGTCCCTCAAATAGATGTTTCTTCTCAGATTCTAATTTGTACGAAAAAATCATTTGCTCAGATATTATCGGTCAACAGGAAAATATTTCTAACCAATATTTTTATTTGTTTTCCCTTTTTATTATTCCCGTAATATTTTTACTTTTTTGGTAATATTATCTTTGTTTATTATATGGCGAAGCCAATAATAAAAGACTACATAAACACTGGACCACCTCAAAGTATTTGGCAAACATTAAAAAATATTTTCAAACAATTTTCCAATCCCAAAATGAATTCATTTGGAATATGGGATTAGAGAACTAATTTTTATAAGGTATTTTCTTACTCAAAATTATTGAATTGTAAAATGTCAAATAAATAGTTACTCCAAAAATTAATCCAATCATAGCCAAAATATATAACTTATTAATATCCATATATATTGCTAGCATCAAGCTAACTAAAACAATTGCAAAAATTAATAATAAATGCTGCTCCATTCCATAGCCACCATCTCCTCTAATAATTTCAACTTGATTTTTTAATTTATCTAGAGATCCTAAGCCTTCACTAATTGATTGGACATTTGGATTATTAGGAAAATATTGACTCTTAATTTTACAACTTCTTATTCCTCTTTTACACAAAAGATAAACTTTATTTTTTTTGGAAATTTTATTTATAAATTCAACATTAGCAAAAATATAACGAGCTGGGATTGTTATTACGTTAACATTTTCATCTTTGGAAATAATTCTTAATTGAGCAAGCTCTTGCTCTTCTCTAAGATCAATGATATAAATCATTATTATTTATTAACAAAATAAAAATTGGAACTTAAAAAAATAGATATAATCTAATACTAATATATAAATGAGAATTAATTCTATTCTTTTGGTATTTAGTTTATCTTTTGTTGCTAACATTAGTGGATTATCATCATCCAGAAATCTATTAGAAACAAAAAATCATCATCATCCTACTCATATACAAATTCATCCCATTGCACCTCATCCACATCCAAGTCAAGTCCATAAAAATACTCCTCACTTTAGTCCTAATCCTAAAAAACATCAAGAAAGTAGAGTGAATGAAAGGAATAAAATAATTGAAAAAAATAGGAAAAATGAGAAGAAAAATGAGAAGAAAAATGAAAATAAAAAAGTGGATAGCAAAAGTTTATACAAAAATACGAAAGTTAAAAAATTAGATTTAGTCCCACAAGCAAATCGACCATCTCAACCAAAATATTTTTTTGATGATGTTTTTTCATCTTTCAATCAATTAAGTGATTTCCAGTCAATATTTCCACCCCAATATTTTTCTTTCGCATCTCAAAAATTCACAAGTAATACAGTCCTTGTGAACATTCGAGGTAAAAAGATTAATCCAGTTAGATTTTTTGAGACAGGAATAAAGAATGCTTTTAGTACTCCTGGAATTGAAATTGCATCTGTAGATGAAATAAATCCCAATTCATTTGCACCAAAGAAAAATGGAAAATATAACAAAGCTATTTTATATTCCAACGCAGTAAATTTCCTCAAGAAATTAAAAGAATTTTCGGATAGTCCAATTTATAAGGGTAGAATAAATTTATTCGTTACAAACGTAAGCCCTCGATTTTTTTCCAATTATCCTGGTTTTGCAGCATTCATTGGAGAACTTTTGAGATTATCTCATAATAATTACATTGGATTAATTTTTGCTGAAAATTACAGAGCTCCAATCACTGCAGCATTTGCGAATGTTTGCTTATCAAGTTCCAATAATCGCCAAGGATGTATTGACTCATTAAACGCACCTTTAAATAGTTATCAATGGTCTTCAACAAAAAATAATGCTAAAAGTGCAATTAACAATTTTAGGTCTTTAATGAAGTCCTTATGCAATGAGTGTGACATAGAAAGAACTGTTTTTCCAACATTTGGATTATCCAATCAAAATGGCGTTTCATTGAATAATTGTTTCAAGACTGGCTCAGATTGTAGAGATGATTTAATTGAGCTTACTGATTTAATTACCCAACTAAAAGATGAAGCTCACGTTGCTTTCTATGGAGCAGCCCATGTAACTGATACAAGAAATTTAATTATTCAAAATGGTAATTATTATGATGTAGAGGCATTATATTGTGAAATTATTACAGCAGCTTATCCTGAATTAGGAACTTGCATAGAGTCAGAGTAATTATTCATCATGAGAGTTATCATCTCGAAAGTGCTTCCTATATGCGTCAAAAAAATCTTCATCGCTAAAATGGAAATCTTGCCATTCTCCATTTTCTACATCAAAGTATTTTGCTTCTACCGGTTTTTGATCCATGTAATATCCAAAATAATAAGCATCTTCCAAATCATTCAATGTTAAATAGTTATCCAATGATTCTAAGGCTCCAACATAAATTTCAACAATATCTAAAAGGAGTGTTTCGAATAGATCTTCTTCTTCACATACTCTTGTTATAATTTGGGTATGTGGGCGTTTATAATCTGGGTGAGCAATGGCAATAAAATAAGGTATCATAATTTTATTGCTAAAATAAATTTAATTTATTGCTCGATTAAGAAAATTAGCAATCATATCCCATTTTTCATTACCACAAGTCCTTATTTCATTTTTAATTTTTATTTTCTCAATATGATCTTTATCTCTTGGTAAAAATTTGTAGTGACTTCTAATATATCTTTTTTTAAAAAAGAGAAATTTCTTTTCCATTAAAGTTAATCTTACGATTGCTTTACCGTTATCTAATGTTAATATTAAGCAATCATCTATTATCTCTGGATGAACATTTTTATCCATAATATTAAAATATGCTAAATAGGAATTAGCATCAATTCTATCCTCTAAAATTACGTGATCTTCTATTTTATTTTTGAAACCGTCATATTTTAAATAATTCCATCCAACTCCATCAAAAAAAATTGGATCAGTAAATATAAATCGACTTTGAAATTTCATTTATTTTTAAAATACAAATTAAAAATAAATTTATGGAAAATTAAATTCATACATTTTGTTCACCTTCTTTCAATGTTTGGGTTTCATGTGAAGAAAAAGTTATAAATGAATTTTCAAAATTTCTATAGGCTTTTTTCGCATAAGTTAATTCTCCAATTGTGATATTTGGTTTATTTATATTCAACTTACTATAAATTTCTTGATATTCTTTAATAAATTGATCAGCATTCATTCTATATTCCGGTGATTTTATAAGCTCAGCACTAACTGCACCCAAAAATTTACTTACCTCTTCAAGATAATTTCTTATTTTTTCATTTCTATTATCATCTATGTATCTCTTTGATGAAGTAGTTATAGCTGCTATCAAAAAATTAGAGAATAACATAATGATATCTGATGTTGCTTGGAATGTGCGATCATCTTGAATCCATAATTTGAAAGCAGAGAAACATCCCATCATAGATGAAGAAACGACAGATATTAAATTGAGATTTGTTGATATCTTATGATTTCTTTCTAAAATCCACTCATATATATATTTATATTCCTTTAGTAATATACGCCAGTTTTGAACAGTTTCAACTGCATCTTTATCCCAACCATTTACATCACTTATTCTCGCTCCCATTTTTTGAATTATCCCGGAGCTCTCAGATTGTCTCGATTGAGGCGCTTGAACCATTCTTGGTTGGGGTAGATAAATATACTGTGGTTCTTCATTTATAGTAACACTTCTTGGTATTTGTGTCATTGGACTTTGAGGTGTTAGTGATTGGGGTGTATCATAAATTATTTCTGGTGTTGGTGGTCTAATATTTCTATATTTTGTTTCATAAAGTGCATTTAAATTATACATCTTTAGATTTAATTTATCTATAATATCAATATTTTCTTTCACTCTCTCTGACAAATCGATATATTCTTTATCATTTGCATTTTGAGATTTTGTTTCTAATTCTCCAATCAAAGAATAATTTTTTAATATTTCTCTACTAATTTCTTGTTTTCTTCTTTCATGTATAGTTCTAACAGCATTTTCACAAACATTTATTTTTCTTATTTCTTTAAAAGTAATTTTATTACCAATGCTATCTAAAACATCATAATCTTCTGTTAAAAAAGCACACGTATTTAGAGGTGGTTTTTGATTTTCATCAACTACTTCTTGAAAATCATCGTCAAATAAATAAGCTATTATTTTACTCATATATTATATGAGAAAATGATTATCTATATTTGTATATAATGATATCATTTTTTAATTAATTATTGATGGGTTTTGTAAATGGAATTTCGGTTAGGCAATATAGCGCTCAATTGTCATCTATAAATTATGTGAAAGATTCGAATTGTTATTCTTGGGATAGCACAGGATCTTATTTAATTAAATCTTGCAATTGTACTCTGATTGAATATAATCTTTACGATGGAGCATTATGTTTTGGAAATATAGTTGGTACTTTTCACACTCAACAAAATACCTGCTTGTCCACTAGACAAAAAATATCATGTTATGAAGATATCCAATTAGGTAGCAATAATATAATTAGTATTTTTGTAACAATTTCATTTAATTTTATAATATTATTAGTAACTTGAATAAAAGAAATTATCTTTAATGCATTTGGGTATTTCTCCTGACTCTTTCAAATCAAAGTAGTTATTTTGTCCAAGTAAATTTATACTTGCTTCTAACTCCTTAAAACAAGGACAATTATTGATGAATTTGAACACATGTTGGAATCCAATTCTTGTAATTCTATTATGTTCCACATTCATTTTTACCAATTTTAATCTCAATAGGCTAAGTTTATCATCTGACAACGCTACTAAAATTTGATGTAAATACTCATCACTTAAATGATTATATGATAGATCAAGTGTAATATTAGGATAATGTTCAATATATTCCATGTAATTTTGATAAAATTTTACATCCCATAACATCTCCAAATTTTCCATATTTCTAGCATAATTGCTTAGTGAAATTTCATAACTTGTTCCATCCATGCCAGATCTTATATTTGGGATAATCTTTGCTTTTTGAGTTTTACCATTTGTAGATACAACAATAATTTCATTAATTTCCTCTTCATTAAGAGGATTTTCAATTTCAATTGTATATATGTGTTTTGGCATTATTCTTACCTAAAATAATTTATTTTTAATTCATTTTTTTCATTTGGAAAAAATATAAGTATACATATGAACAAAAAGGAGCTAATGCATCGATTTTATAATCGTAATATTAAATTAAGTAAAAATGTTGCGTCTGAGATAATTGATGATATTATTCGAATTAAGGGAAAAGTTTTGGTATTTGGTTTGGGATTTGATAGTGAATTGTGGTTTAATGCGAATGGATGTAAAGATGTTTGGTTTATTGAAGAAAACATTAAATATATAGATATGAATCCAAATATTCCAAGGGAGAATGTTATTTATCATAAATTTGAGAACATTGATTTATATAAAAGTTCTAAACTACAAGATGAAGATCTTGAAAAATATCCTTTGCCAAAAGGAATCGATAAAATAATAGGTAATGGTTTTGACATAATAATTATTGATGGTCCAACCGGATGTTTTCCAACTAGTCCTAGTTAGTAAAAGTATTTAAAACTATATTAATTTTAAACACCCTACTTTTGTGGTTTCCTTGATTTTATGAGTTGTTCCACAGGCGTACTATACACCCTCACCCTAATATCCAACTTATATAAAATTATAAAAAGCTGATACTAGGTTACTAAAAAATGATTATTTTATTAAACAAAGTA
>Ga0172362_10003806_pt1 | contig 13040 bp, 19 predicted proteins | sample LakKivs1_kivu2a2_FD_114534 | JGI IMG/M metagenome (GOLD analysis project Ga0172362, IMG submission 114534) | Sediment microbial communities from Lake Kivu, Rwanda - Sediment s1_kivu2a2 | ecosystem: Environmental > Aquatic > Freshwater > Lake > Sediment | place: Rwanda: Western Province, Lake...
AAGTTTCTGACCAAGGTCAAATTGGTAAAGATGCAGCTATTTGGTATGGTGGATTTCACGAATATGACCAAGGTGAGTCTAGATGGTGTACATCATCACCTGGATTAACTTATTTTAATGGTTATATTAAAGATGGTCCATTATATGTTGTATTCCCTAATGATGATAAGGGTCAAGTTGGTAAGAAAACAGGTCTTCCACAAGAAAGATATCAATTCCACTTCCCGTCAAACCAATACATGGACAGACATGACAGACAAATTAATTTGGTTGAAATGTTAAATGGTCCGATGAAAGAACTTAAGAATTTCTTCAAACCTGAATTTGCTAAAGGATTGGTTAATAAAGGCGGTAATAAAGTTGAGATTAATTATCCTGACAGTTCTGCAGGTAAATTTGTCGCTCTTTACGGTTTTGATGAGTTATTTGAAAGTTTACCTGAAGATATTGAACACTTACTAATCAATAATAAGTCTAAAGAAAATATTGCTTTAGATGTTCCTGAAACATTAAGTAGATTTACTAATTTACAGGCATTACTTTTACAAAATATTGTTAAAAAATTACCTAACAGTATCGGTAATTTAAAATCATTAAACTTCTTGGCTTTACCTAATAACACTAACCTTGAAAGTTTACCTGAATCAATTGCGGACATTCCTGGATTGGCGTTCATTAACTTAGCAGGTGCAAACAGTAATATAAAAATACCTGAAAGGTTAAAAGAAAAATTATCTGATGAGGGTAATGGATTTTATTATGTAAATTAATTATTGTTAGGTATAACAATAAAAATTATTTACGTATGAATGTAGATGTTGAAATATACTTAAATCAATTTATTTCTTTTTTTGAAAAAAATCCAAATTCTCTTACAGAATTAATTGGTGATATTAATAAAGATAATTTTTTTAATAAAGTCAAAGAACAGTGTTATATTAACATTGAAAAAGGTGATGACGTTTCCCTAACAAGGTCTCAAATTATTGAAATTGTTGGGGGATTACTTAAATCCCAAAAGAATGATATATTAATAGAAAAAACCAACAAATTATTTCAAGACACAAAGTTCGGGCAATTTTGTTTGAACTAACTTTGTTATATCAAAATTAATTACTATCTTTGTGGTATAATTAAAAACAATTGATATGATTTATACACCTGAACTTATTAAAGAGATTGCTCCATCAGTATTCGCAACATCACCATCAACTAAAATGTCTAACAGGTACGTATTTGTACCTACCGTGGAAATTTTGGAAAACTTTGAAAAACAAGGTTGGAATGTGTCATCAGTTAAACAAATTGGTAAAGGTGTACATTCAGTTCACGAATTAAGATTCCGTAATGGCGAGCTACCTAAAGTAGGTGATTCATTGGTTGAAGCGATTATTCGCAATTCTCACAATGGTATGGCAACATTTTCAGTAAGTGCTGGCTTACACCGACTTGTTTGTAGTAATGGGTTGACAGTACCTACTTCAGTTTCTGAATCTTTTAATGTTAAGCACCAAAGATTTGATTTGGATGACGCAAAAAAATTGACTGAAAGTTTCGCCTCAAGATTACCTTTGATTGAAAATTCTGTTAGTAAAATGATGAACAAGGTAATGACTGATAAAGAAAGGATTACTTTTATCAAACGAGCAATTAACCTTCGATGGAAAAGTGGTAGTGTACCAACAACCCTTGATGTGATGTCTATAGTTCACCCAAAAAGAGAGGCTGACATGGGTAAAGATGTTTGGACTACCTTCAACGTAATTCAAGAGAACTTTGTTAAAGGTGGTTTGAAATATACCTCAAATTCAGGTAGAAAAACAGAACTAAAAGGTTTGAAAAACATCTTGGCGGTTAGTCAGATTAATACCAAACTTTGGGAACTTGCCGAGGAGATGTGTTAAATTGTTATTGGGGGAGAGATTGACTCTCCCTCTTATTTTAAATAAATTTACGATATGAAGGATACATTATATACTAAAGCGTTAGTGAGACATTCTACGTCAATATTTCAGAACTACAACGAATATAAACCTAAAAGAATTAAAAATATTGAAACTAATGATGTTGATTCATTATTTGATGACTTAGTAGGTCCTGTACATGATTCTTACAATCGTAAATTTACTTTACTATCAAAATCAGATAAGGAAAGTGATTTTTTAGAAAATTATGGTAACCCTTTAGCTAGAGTTGAGATGTCAAGGACTACTATATTTGTTGAACAGAACGAAGGTAAAACAGTTATTAAAGTTTTTGATTACTCTAGAGTTAGAATTGCAGGTTCTAAATATTTTAGAGTTAAAACTCATTTAAAATACATCGGGTTCAACTCTAAAACAAATACGTTTTACTCAGGGCACATTACTAATTACCACAAGAAAAGAAAATTTTCAAAAGCAATGCGTAAAAACTCCTTTTGGAAGTCACCATGTGCAGAAATGAAAATATATATTAGAAATGTGATTGGTAGTTATTTACCAAAACAAATTAATTTTTCTTCAGGTGAACTAATTGAACATCCCGCGGATTACTCAGCATCAGAAATATTCGATGTATTTTTCAAAAAATTAAATATAAATCGTATTAATGGTTTATCTGAGGATGACTTATTATATAAATTATATTTGGATAATAACAACATAAAATACTCTAATAACTGGTCTTCGTTTAGAAATTTATACCCTGCACCAACTAAAAAAGATTTAAAAAAGTATAAAAATAAGTTTATTGATACTTTTATGGGTATGAGAAAACTTAGTGGTGATAAATTAAAAAGAGTTTTACACAAAGTAGAATCTATTGAGGTTGGTGGGTTAGATACCGCATTTATAATATTTGGTAAAGATTATGTACTATCCCAAGACGATAATGTTATTAAAAAAATAATTGAGACCCAAATTTATCATGGGAATGGTTGTTCCTCTCAATATTTGTTGGATAACCCAAAAGAAAAACACAATGCTTTTGAGATATTTAAATTAGTATTGATTGGTGAGATAAATATCAACACTTTTTTTGACCATATTAGATTCTTAAATAGATTAAGACCTATTGAAAGTGTTAAGTGGAAATCAAATAATTATGATTCTTTTTTGGACGAACATTATAACTGGACTGAAAAACTGGAAAGTTATAATAATGGTAATTTCAAGAGATTATATTCTGATGAGTTTAAAAAAACTGTTGAGGTTCCTATTCTGACTAAATACGGTGTGGTATATTCTAAATTACTAACCGACTCAAGAGAATATAACTATGAATCTTTTATTCAATCAAACTGTGTTAAAACGTATTTGAGAAGAGAAAGTTCTGTTATTGTATCACTAAGAAAAAATGATGTTGAAAGTAAAGACAGGGCAACTATTGAATATAATATTTGGCATAATGGTGAAAGAGTTATTAAACTCGCTAGAGTACAGAGTTTAGGTAGGTTTAACAACAAACTTGATGAGACATGGGACTATACTTTAGAGTGTTTAGATAAAAGACTTGACGATTTGGTGGATAAAAATAAATTTGAATTACCATCAGTAATTCTTGAAGTTGGAGCTAGAAAATTTTACACAAAACTAGTTGTTGATAATGATGACAGGCTTAGATATAACATTCCTTCAGGTGAAAAACTTATTGGGTTAAAGTGGGAAACAGAAAACATATGTAATAATAACTCATTAGCCAACGAATTAGGTTTCTTTTTTTAAAATAGTTTATTAAATTTATAAATAATGATTAATGATATACCGCAGTTTTGTATTGAAACATTTGTAAGAAAATATAAAACTTACCCTTCAATATGTTTAGTTGAACCACCATATAAACCTGAAGATTTTATTGAAAAATCAATAAAAAAATACCATAAACTATGGGAGGTTAAAAAGGTTGATTCAGACGGTAATATAACATACAATGATATTCTATTAGAATATGATGCAACTGGTATTTTATTTTACATTAAACATGGTAATACTATATTTATATTAAGTGGAAACGACAAGTCAAATATCGTTGATTTCACTATTCATAATTTAAAAAAAACTAATTAAAAAAATGGAAATTACACAAGAATTATTAAGCGAAAAAATTGCCAATGGCGAAAAACTAGTAGTTGATTTTTGGGCACCGTGGTGTGGACCATGTAAATTAATGAAACCTATCTTTGAGTCGGTTGCTAGTGAAGTTAACACTGAAGGTTCAGATGTTAAAATGTACACACTAAATGTAGAAGAGAATAGAGAATTATCATCTAGTTTAGGTATTAGAGCAATCCCAACCGTTAAAGGTTTTAACAACGGACAAGAAGTATTTTCTAAGTCAGGTGTTCTTATGGAAAGTATGATTAAAGATGTTGTAAATAATGTTTTAAATGGATAAACTATTGGTTATATTCACAATGAAAGGATGTCCTTATTGTGTTGAAATGAAAGAAAAACTTAATGAGGTGGGTATTGAATTTGTTGATAGAGATATTGATGAGTATGAAGATGAGTACAATCTATTCGTTGAAGTGACTGAAAACGATTATGTACCTTCCTTTATGATTGTTGAATCACCTGATGAAAATCCAAAAACTTATTTGTTTGCACCTGAAAGAGATTACAATGAAATTGATGAAGGTGTTAACATAATCAAAGAACACTTTACAAAATAAAATCCCGAGAGGGATTTTTTTTATCGAAAAAAAATATTAAATTTGCAATATGTCTTTATCTTTTAGAAAAAATGGTATTTTACACAATCCTTTAAAAAGTTGGGAATTGTCTGATGGTGGTACAATCGCCATATATCAAGGTAGTCGTGGACACAATCCTGATTTAGATTATATTGTAAAATATAAAACACCTAAATCTAGATTAAGGGTTCCTTCACACACTCACTGGATTGTTGATTTAATTGTTAAATGCGAACACGATTCTGAAGAGGTCGGTAGATATGTGAATGAATGGTTAGAAATATATGAAATAATGGAACCATTTAATAGTGTGGAAGAACGTAATAATTATGAGTTAATTTATAACGACTATTTCACCGACTCTTATTTTTCTTTGGATAATTTAGGTGCCTTCAAAATTGATTTTATTTCTGCAATGATTGAATTATTCATTAAGTGTGAAAAACAAGCACCTGGTGCATTTATGTTTAAAAACCTACTTAATTTAGTTAAAAGTTATTGTGATGGTGAAAAAGATTTCTATCAAGTAGTTTCGTATTCAAAAAGAGTTTAAAACATTAACATATTTTTTATTTCATCTTTAACCAACCAAGGTTTTTTTTCCAAAGGTTTAGTTATATCTTCGATATAGTTATACCCTGAAATTTTGTTTTTGAATTTACCTAAGTTAAAGTCAAAAACATCTAATATAAGTGATTTTATTTTTTCTTTTTTATATATTGAATTTGAAATTATGTCGATATTATAATCATCATTTAAATCTTTATTAATTGAACATTTAAAGTTAATTTCATCACACATTAACATTGTAAACAAATGATTACAAATATACTCTGAATAATAGTAAAAATTTCTACCCATGTTAAAACTATGACCGTAAGGGAATTCAGAAGTTATGTTTAATGGTGAGTACGTAAAAACCCCCAAACCTTCTGTGGTATTCTCAGAAAAATCTAATTCAATACTGTTATTATTTATTTTTTGGTATTTTAAATTTGTGGAAGTTAAATCTATTGTTTTTCTGCTATATACAGGTCTTTCTGTATCATAGTAAGTAAACCAAAATTCATTTTTTTTAGATAATTCATTACCGTATATTATAAGGTCAATTACATTTAATTCTTCATAACCTAGTAAGGTCATCAAATCTTCATATTCTTTTTTAAATTTAACAGTAACTTCAGACAAATTAATTACATCTTTTTTTGAGGTCATTCCATTAACGACAAAAAATCTACCAAAATCAGAGACCTCAATTATTGTGTCGTATTTTTCATTTTCATTAATTTCTAATAGAATAAAATCTGCCAATAGATTAACCAACCCTCTATTAGATTTTAAATTTATAAAATTCATAAAGTTATTTTTTATTAAGGATAATAAAAAAAATTAAATGTATAAATAGAAAAAGGGGCGTAAAGCCCCTTCAATACGATAAAATCACCAAGTATTATTTTTTATTGTAATACTTTTCAACAACCTTACGAATTGATTCTTGAATCGAAGCGTTCTGTGTTTGTTGAGTTTGAACTTGAGACAAGGTTTGATTTTGACTTGGTTGTTGTGATGATACACTTTGTTGAGTGTTATTTGATTTGTTTTTACATCCGCATCCGCCCATATTTTTAATTTTTAATTTCTTGTTTATTATACTTATAAATATTACCAATATTCGTTTATTTGTAAACCAAACATAATATTTATTTTATATAACAGTATTTATAAGAATGAAAAAACTTGAACGTTTATTAGAACAATCATTACCCGAGGAATCTTACTATAAGATATCACCTGAAGAATATGTGGAATTAATGAAACTATCGGGTTACCACGGTAAAGGTATTAGTAAACTACCTAGATTTGAAGGTAAACCTTTATGGATAACAGGTAATTTAGATTTATCAAACACACCAACAGATTCATTAGGTAATATTGGATACATTCAAGGTAATCTATCAATTAGTAGAACTAAAATTTCCGATTTAGGTAATACTCAAGTTAAAGGGTATGTTTCTGATTATGGTAGCCCTGTAGAAGCCAAAAGAATTGCTGCTAGACAAAGAGCTAAATCAAATGAAATGGATGAGTACAGAGAATCTGATGATTGGAATTTAAACAATCCTGATATAGATGATTTAGGTCTTAAAGCAAATGCCCTTTTTGAGTATTTGGTTGGTGAAGGAACTTTAGAATCATTAAGTGAAGACGAAAAAGAAAAAATAACTCAAAATAGAAGTGAAATAGAAAGATTAGAAACTGAAAAAGACAGTCTTAGTACAGATGATGAAGATTGGAATGAAAAAGATGATGAACTTCAGGAACAGATTGATAATTTACAGGAAGAAATTGATGATTTGATTAGTGATAAGAGTGACGTTTATGTTTTATATCCTGCGGGTGAACACTATGGTTTACAAAGATTTGAAAATTTACTTAGTAGAGATGAAGAATATACTGTTGGGACTGAAACTGAAATGGATGATGCTGTTTTAGAATACGCTAAAAATTACATTGACGATGTTGGTATTGATGGTTTTAATCAAAGTTTTATAGAAAATTATATAGATGAAGATTATTTAAAAGATTATTTTGAGGACTGGTGGAGAGATGATATATATCAAAATCCTGATGTTTATTTTAATGATGATGATTTTGAATTAACTCCTGAACAGGAACAAAGGATATCTGAAATTGAAATAGAAATTGAGGATTACGAAAGAGAACAAAACGAATTAGACCCTGATGATGAAAATTACGACGAGTATTATGAGGATTTTCAAAACCTAATAGACAAACTTGAATCTGAAAAAGAGGAAATTGTACCTAATACTGAACCTACCGACGAAATGATTGAAGAAGTCCTTGAAGATAAACTGTACGAGGTAGAACGCAACCCAATGTTTTATATTAAAGAATATGGGTTAAATATTAAAGATTTTGTTGATGAAGACGAATTAGCTAAAGGTTTAGCGGATGAAGAAGGTTACGGATTAATGAATTCTTATGACGGTAATTACGATACTATTAATATTAATGGGGAAGATTATTACATAATGAGAATTAATTAAAGTATTCATTTATGAATAATTCTCTTCTATATTTAAAATAAAATGAAAGCAAGAAGAGGTCATAAAAAAGTCGAGTTCATAATGGATACTGATTGGATATTCCAAGGTATTTTAGATGCGGAGCAAAAACAATATGTACTTTTAGACTATTTTCAAAAACTTAATAAACATTTGGAAAACATGGAAGTTTACCCAATGTTTATTGAACTATCCCTACATTTAGGTAATATACAAACATTAATTAATCAGAATAAAATATTATATACTCATAAAAAATTTTTAACAAATGATGATGAGTTATTAATAACTGATTTAAAAACAAAAGATATCCCTGTTTTATCGGAAGAAGAGATTGTTGAATATCATCAGATATTGAGTAATAGTCAACCACAACTGTATGATTACTTTGGTTTTGCAAAGTCTATATGGTCTGTTGTGTATGATTCTGTTGAGGTGGTTATTAAAAAAAATAAAAACAATATTAAAAGCAAAAACGGATTTTTATACTTCAAAACAGGTGATGATATATACGTTTGGAAGTACACAATAAAAAGAGTTTATAAAACTAAAGGTCAAACTAAAACAACGACCAAATTAATATATTTCGGACCTCAAAAAGATTTGACTATTACAGATATTTTATCTAATTTTTCTAAAAGTTACGAAACTGATAACGAAAGTTTGTACCCTTTATTTGAGATTGAGTCCAAAGACATCTTCCCAATAGAAGAAACTCTATTACCAATTTCAAAAAGAAAAATATCTTCTTTTATAAATCAGCAACGTAACGTCAGAAAGATAAATAATAAAAAGTTATTGGCGTAGATATGGGTTTTAATAAAAGATATGTGAGTCAAAAAATGGTTGAAGAGTATATCTCAAATGAAAAATCTTTGGATAAATTATTTAGTGCCGATGCTTTTATATTCACAGATACTATTTCTAATAAAGTTTATAAGTGGTATTGTGATGGGTTAGATATTAGTGAAATTAAAACCAAGTTAAAAGAATATCATGAATCAAAAACAATATAAATTATTAATCTCAAAATTAAGATTACCTGTTCACATATCTTACATAAGTAACTATATTTTGAGAGTATCTGAAGAAGAAACACAAAAAATTTTAGACCAGTTAATAGTTGAAGGTGAAATCGAAGAAAGTCAAATATCAAAAGGGTACTACGTTGTTAAAAACAAATAGGTATGTTGTTGACGGACACGGAAAACAATATATTGTGACTTTTTTGAAATATCGTTTATCAATTGGTATTAACGATTATGACTTTTATGTTAGGTTCGGTGAAAAAGAAATAGGTTTTCATATTACTAAAAAACCTTCTTTTTCTATTAGGGATGGGTATAAAAAAAGTTTTAAAATTTGCAAGTATTACATAACAAAAATAAATTAAATTAAATATGAAACAAGTAATTGAATATGTTTGGTTAGATGGTTATACACCTGAACCAAACTTGAGAAGTAAAATTAAAATTTTAAGTCATCCACCACTATCATTAGAAGAAATTCCTGAATGGAATTTTGATGGTTCATCAACCAAACAAGCTGAGGGGTCAAAATCAGATTGTATTTTAAAACCTGTTAGACTATATAGAGAAAACGATAAAAAAGTTTATGTATTTTGTGAAGTGATGAATCCTGATGGAACACCACATGAATCAAATCACAGGGCACTAATTGAGGATGATAATAACTTTTGGTTTGGATTTGAGCAGGAATATTTTATTAGAGAAGGTAAGTATCAACCTGTTTTAGGTCATAACCAAATAAAACACCCAAATCTTGGATTAGAACCTCAAGGTAAATATTATTGCGGAGTTGGGGGTAATGTAGTTGGTAGGGATTTGGTTGAGGAACACATGATGTTTTGTATTAATGTTGGTATTGATATTACTGGTGTTAACGCTGAAGTCGCACTAGGTCAATGGGAGTATCAGGTGTTTGGTAAAGGTAAATTAAAGGCCTGTGATGATTTGTGGATGTCAAGGTATTTTATGGAAAAAATTTCTGAAAAATATGGATACTGTATTGAATATCACCCAAAACCATTAGGTAATCAAGATTGGAATGGTTCAGGATTACACACAAATTTCTCAAACAAACGAATGAGGGAAGAAGGTGGTGAAGACTATTTTAATTCAATATTTAAAGCTTTTGATAGTAGAAAAAATAAACACATTGAGGTTTATGGTACTGACAATTACATGAGACTTACTGGTAAACACGAAACACAATTTATTGATAAATTTACTTACGGTGTTAGTGATAGAGGGGCTTCAATTAGAATACCAAAACAAACTTATGATGGTTGGAAAGGATATTTGGAAGATAGAAGACCAGCTTCTAACGCAAATCCATACCAAATTGTACAGGTAATTTCAGAAAGTATGAAAATGGCTGAAGAATTACACAATACTTTAAATAACATGTATAGTAATGTAGACATGAAAAACATCGAAGAAATCATAAAGAAATATAACGGAACTATTAAAAACGACGATTTACTTGATGAATATCAAAACGATGATGACTACGTTGTTGACATGGAAACTATGAACTCTAAAGCTAATGTTTCGTCAAAAGAAATTCAATTTAATTTTAATAACGTTCAAAGAACAAACGGTTCAATATTTAACGACTGATTATTATGGGAGAAATGATTAACCACCCCAATCATTATGGGGGCGAAAATAATGTTTATGAAGCGATAAAAGTAATTGATGCTTGGGGATTAGGGTTTAGTTTGGGTAATACTGTCAAATACATCTCAAGGGCGGGTAAGAAAGACCCTAAAAAAGAATTGGAAGATTTAAAAAAAGCTCTTTGGTACTTAGAACACCATATTAAAAAACTTGAAAACAATGGAGTGGAATAGAGACGAATGGCAAGGCAGAACTAAAAAACAAGTTGAAAGAAATTATAAAACTTTTGACTTGTTTATTAAAATACTTTTCGTTACTATTATCGGTACGTTACTAATTTCAGGAGTAATGTTTATATTAAAATAAAATACAATGATTGAAACAGGAAAAATTATAAATGGGGATTGTATTGAAGTTATGAAGACACTACCTGAAGGTTGTGTTGATTTAATTGTTACATCACCACCATACGGAGTTGGTATTGAATATGACGTTCATGATGATGACATGTTGGTTGATGAATACTTTAAGTTTACCGAAAGATGGATGACTGAAGCTTTTAGAGTTTTAAAAGATGATGGTCGTATCGCAATAAACATTCCTTATGAAATTAATAGGCAAGACAAGGGTGGCCGTGTTTTTATGGTAAGTGAAGTTTGGCAAATAATGAAAAAAATTGGTTATAAATTTTTTGGAGTTGTTGATTTACAAGAGGATTCTCCACACAGGAGCCGAACAACCGCTTGGGGTTCTTGGATGAGCCCATCAGCACCGTACATCTATAACCCTAAAGAGTGTGTAATTTTAGCTTATAAAAAATATCACATTAAAAAAATTAAAGGTGTTCCTGAATGGGTGGGTGATGTGCAAGAAGTTGAAGATAAAAACGGTAATTTAAGAAATAAAACTTTTTATACCGACGCTCAAAAAAGAGAATATATTGATTTAGTGTTTGGACAATGGAATTATTTTGCGGACACTAAAAGTTTAACTAAAGCGACATTCTCTACGGACATACCAACAAGAGCCATTAAAATATTAACATACAAAAATGATGTTGTTTTAGACCCTTTCAACGGAAGCGGAACTACCTGTGTAGCTGCTGAGATTTTAGATAGAAGATGGTTAGGTATTGAATTATCACCCAATTATTGTCAAATAGCTCGAGATAGAGTCCAACATTTTGTTGACGAAAAGAAACAAGTTAAATTAGAATTACATTAATCGAGGACTTTAAGTCCTCTTTTTTATTTTTATGATATTTATAGTAAAAAATATCATATGCCTAAGATAGTTACAGAATCTGAATTAAAAGATAGAATATTCGAGATATACCAAGAAGAATTCCATAAAATTCTTAATGAAAAATGGAATAAATTATCTAACAAAGACAAAAGAATTGTTGTTGAAATGTTAAAGGTGGTTTATCCCGAAAAAAAACCACTTCTTAAAGAAGATAAATGGTATAATACTGTTGGTGATATTGTAGGTATTTTTGACCCAACAGGGATTGTTGATTTAGTAAATGGTATTAGTTATTGGAGACAAGGTGATAAATTATTCGCTATGTTATCGTGGATATCTGTATTACCATTCTTAGGAGACGCTATCGCCAAACCTGTTATTGGTGTTTTAAAAGTTGGAGGTTCCGCAACCAAAGCGTTTAGAGCGGCGGTTGTTGCTAAAGATGCTGCTAAAATAGCGTCTACCGCTAAAAAGGCTGGTGGACCAATTGCAAAAATGGTTGAAAAGGCTCCGACATGGGGAACAAAATTAGTTGAATTGTTACGAAACTCAGTTGGTAGAGTACCAGGTCTTGGTAAAGGATTGGTTAATGCTGTTGAAGAGTACGTTCAAATATTTTCAAAGGCGAGTCATAGTGGTGCAATACTTAAAGCTGAGAAAGCTTTAGGTGCTGCGGAAAAAGAAGAATTATTAAAACAAATCGCCAAACAAGAAGGTAAAGTTTTTAGTGGTTATAAAGACATGAAAAATTCTTGGTGGAAGTATATGAAATCAGACGCTAAATTAGGTCAAAAACTATACGCTGGTTTCCCAAGAATATTCGGTGGAAATCCAGCGACTAGGTCATTAATGAGAAGAACCAAAACCTATTTATGGTTTTTAGATTGGTTAGGTGTTGCTAATTTTGTGGGACCTGAAGAGTTGGAACAAACTATTCCTAACGCGGAACAAAGATGGGAAGAGTATTCTCAAACACCACAAGCACAACAAACATGGAGTTCTGAAATGGGATTAGGACAAGCACCTCCACCACCTCCACTATCACCTCAAACACCATCAACACCAGCACCTTCACTTGGAAAAGGTGGTGATATACTATCAACAATAATCGGTGGATTACTTGGCGGACCTGCAAAACTTGTATAATGAAAAAATTAATTAAAGAGAGCGGACTTAGAGATATAAATAAGTTGGCTAAAAGATACCCAAAGGCTGAAATATATTTTCACCAAGATTTGGATGGTGTAACCACAGCTTTGGCGATGAAAAAATACTTAGAAAACAATGGTATTAAAGTTGTTGATGCTCACGTAATTCAATATGGTGATAAAGAGTTTGCGGTTAAAAAGAATGACGCTCAGGGTGATACAATGCCTGTTTTAGTTGATTTTGCAC
>Ga0172362_10003807_pt1 | contig 13040 bp, 9 predicted proteins | sample LakKivs1_kivu2a2_FD_114534 | JGI IMG/M metagenome (GOLD analysis project Ga0172362, IMG submission 114534) | Sediment microbial communities from Lake Kivu, Rwanda - Sediment s1_kivu2a2 | ecosystem: Environmental > Aquatic > Freshwater > Lake > Sediment | place: Rwanda: Western Province, Lake...
AATTGAAAATTCTCCTTGACTGGCTGGTAAAAGGCGATGGTCATATAAGAAAAACTAATGGCCAAATAAATTACTGGACTTCTTCAAAAAGATTAGCCGATGATTTACAAGAAATAATTCTAAAATTAGGATGGTTAGGAACTTCAATGGCCCAGCAGAAAAAAGTTTCTCAAATAAAGGGAAGGAAAATAAAAGCCGGAATTGTTTATAATATCGGAGTACAGAAAACCAAACATTATCGATTAAGGAAAAATAATTTTCAAAAAGTTTACTATAAAGGAAAAGTTTGTTGTGTAGAAGTTCCCAACCATACAGTTTTTGTTAGAAGGAATGGTAAGGTTACTTGGTGTGGAAATTCAATAGGCGTGGTTACCATTAATATGCCCAGAATCGGCTATCTTTCTAAAACCAAAAAGGAATTTTTGGAAAGATTAGGACATTTAATGGATCTGGCCAAAGAAAGTTTGGAGATAAAAAGAAAAGCCTTGGAGAATTTTATGGCAAAAGGTCTTTATCCTTATTCCAGGCATTATTTGGATTCGGTCAAAAAAATCAGGGGTCATTATTTTGGCAACCATTTTTCTACCATAGGTTTAATGGGAATGAACGAAGCCACTTTGAATTTTCTTGGAGAAAGCATTGGTTCTCGAAGGGGTAGAAAGTTTGCCCTTGAAGTTTTAGATTTTATGAGAGAAAAATTGGTTAAATATCAAAAAGAAACGGGTAATATGTATAATCTGGAAGCCACACCCGGAGAGGGCACAAGTTATCGTCAGGCAAAACAAGATAAAGAAAAATATCCCGAAATTATTACGGCTGGCACCAGGGGAGCCCCTTATTATACTAATTCTTCTCAGCTTCCTGTTAACCATACAGACGATATTTTTGAAGCCCTCAATCTTCAAGATGAACTACAATGTCGTTATACCGGAGGAACCGTAGTGCATTTATTTTTAGGAGAGCAGCTTTCTGACATTCAAACTGTTAAAAATTTAGTTAAGAAAGTTTTTGAAAAATTTCATTTACCCTACATAACCCTTACCCCCACTTTTTCCATTTGCCCAACCCACGGCTATTTATCAGGAGAACACTTTTTCTGCCCCAAGTGTACACTAAAACAACCCTGCGAAGTTTATTCAAGAATAGTAGGATACCTAAGGCCGGTTTCTCAATGGAACGAAGGTAAAAAACAAGAATTCAAAGAAAGGAAAGAGTTTATGGTTAGAAAAACCCAATTGGTTAAAAAATAATCTATGGAGATTGGGGGTCTTCAAAAAGTAACTCTTATTGATTATCCCGGCCGGATAGCTTGCACTGTTTTTCTTGTAGGTTGTAATTTTTTTTGTCCCTGGTGTTATTCAAAAGAATTAGTTTTGCCAGAAGAAATAAAAAAACAGCCCAAAATTTCTCCCAAAGAGTTTTTCGATTTTTTAAAGGAAAGAAAGGGGTTGTTAGAGGGGGTTGTTTTGTGCGGAGGAGAACCAACCATCCATGAGGAGCTACCTCAATTTACCCAAAAAATAAAAGAATTAGGTTTTTTAATCAAGCTAGACACCAACGGTTCCAATCCCCAAATGACAAAAGAATTGATAGATAAAAAATTAATAGATTATGTAGCCATGGACGTGAAATTGCCAAAAGAAAAATACTCTCAAATTTTTGCTAAAAAAATAAAAATTGAAGATATCGAAAAGTCCATCAAGACTTTAAAGGAAGGAAAAATTGATTATGAATTCCGAACGACCGTAATTCCTACAATTCATAAAAAAGAAGATATTCTGGAAATTGTCCATTGGATTAAACCGGCTAAAAAATATTATTTGCAAAGTTTTCGACCAGAAAAGACAATTGACCCCCAATTTGAAAAGATAAAACCTTATCCTCGAGAATTTCTTTTGGAAATTCAAAAAGCTATTTCTCCCTTTTTTGAAATTTGTCAAGTAAGATAATTTACATAATCTAAAACAAAAACGGCTTAATCGCTGTTTTTTTGTTCTCTTTTCTCCAACCCACAACACTTCAATAAAACTATTCTTATCTTAACAAATAAAAATAAAAAAAAGCCCTCAGCGAAAAAATTTCGCCGAAGGCTCAAGGTATCCAGAAAGACAAGTTCTCAAGACTTCAAGGCTCAGAACTTCCGAGCGGACGCCATCTCCTTTCTTTTGCTATTTCTATCATTGCGCCGTCGTGGCGCTCCTTAGCCATCTTAGATGGCCAAATCTATCTACTAAATAAAAAACTTATCAATGGTTTGCTTTGTGTTTAAAAATTAAGTAAGATTTTCTAATGACTCCTTCAAAAATTCTTTTTTATTTTTGCCTCTCTTTTATTTTGGGAATTTTTTTCTCTTCAATTCTCCAAGCTACTCAATACCCGACGTTGATTTTTTTAATTTTTGGGGTTTTTTTAATTTCTTTTTTAAAACGCTCTAAAGAATTGGTGGTTTTTGTTTTTTGCTTATTATTTTTACTGGTAGGTATCTGGCGTCACCAAATAGCCATTTCCAAAATAGAAAATAATCAATTACAAAATTATTTTGGTCAAAACATTACTTTCACAGGCATTGTTGATGAAGAGCCCGACAGAAGAGAAAAAACTACTAAATTGACAATTAAGGTCGAAGGATTAGGGGAAAAAGTTTTAATTACCAAGTGGCCTTATCCAGAATATGAGTATGGAGACAAATTAAAAATTACAGGCCAATTGGAAGAGCCTCAAGTTTTTGAAGATTTTAGTTATAAAGATTATTTGTCTAAAGAAGGAATTTTTGGTTTGTTATATTATCCTCAAATTGAATTGATGGAAAAAAATCAGGGGAACGCCTTAAAGAAGTTTTTAATTTCTCTCAAAAATGAATCACAAGAAAGTTTAAATAAAATAATGCCCCTTCCCCAGGCAGCATTTATGGAAGCCTTGCTTTTTGGTCAAGAAGGAAATATTTCCGAAATCTGGAAAGAAAAATTAAATATTACCGGCACCCGTCACATTGCAGCGGTTTCTGGCATGAATATTACTATTTTAACCTTTTTATTATTTGATTTTCTTTTATCTCTAGGATTTTGGCGACAGCAATCTTTAATTGCCTCAATTATCTTGATTTTCTTTTACATTTTAATGATAGGAGCTCCCTCATCTGCTGTCCGGGCTGGAATTATGGCTTGTCTTTTCATTATGGCCCAATATTTTGGCAGAATTTCTACGGGTTCTAGAGCGATTGTTTTGGCGGCTACGATTATGTTGGTTCTCAACCCCTTGCTTTTGCTTTCTGATGTTGGTTTTCAATTATCTTTTTTAGCTATAATGGGTTTGATTTATTTGCAGCCAATTTTATCTGAATTTTTTCAGAAAATTCCCAACACCTTTCAGTTGAGATACAATCTCTCAGGCACCCTATCTGCCCAGATTTTTACTCTCCCAGTTTTGATTTACAACTTTGGCCAGATTTCCTTGATTTCTCCTCTGACCAATATCTTAATTCTTCCTTTTTTACCCCTGGCAACAATTCTGGGCTTTATTTTTTCTGCTCTCGGAATAATTTTTGCAACATTAGGTCAAATTTTTTCTTTACCGGCTTACTTTCTTTTAACCTACTTTATCAAAACAATTGATTTTTTCTCCAAAATCCCCTGGGCAAATTTAAGATTTCAAAACGTCAGCTGGCTCTTCCTCTTTAACTTTTATTTAATTTTGGGAATAGTCGTTTGGCAATTAAATAAAAAACAAAAACTAAAATTTCTTCAATATTAGTGCTAAAATGAATTTATGATGCAAAAAGCCTGGATAGTTTCTGTTGACATGGGTTATGGACACCAAAGGACTGCTTTTCCTTTGAGGCACTTAGCTTTTGAAGGAAAAGTGATTCAAGCCAACCATTACCCTGGAATTCCAGAAAGAGATAAAAAAATTTGGCAATATAGCAAGAAGTTTTATGAGTTTGTTTCTCGGCTCAAAAGAATTCCTTTGTTTGGCGAGACTATCTTTTTTACCTTTGACCATTTTCAAAAAATTTTTGCTTTTTATCCCAAAAGAGATTTGTCTAAACCCAATTTTCAATTAAAGCAAATCTATTCTTTGATTAAAAAAGGGTGGGGAAGAGATTTGATTAAGAGGCTCAAAACCCAAAACTCAAAACTGAAAACTAATTTACCCATTATCTCTACTTTTTTTACCCCCGCTTTTATGGCTGAGATTAATAATTATCCAGGAGAAATTTTTTGCGTTGTTTGCGATGCAGATATTGCTAGGACCTGGGCACCGCTTATTCCCCCCAAAAGCAAAATTAAGTATTTTGCCCCCAATCAAAGGGTGGTTGAAAGATTGAAACTCTATGGAGTGAAAGCGGAAAATATTTTTTTAACCGGTTATCCTCTTCCAAAAGAAAATATGGGAACCAAAAACTTAGAGATTTTAAAAAGAGATTTGTCTCACCGAATTTTAAATCTTGACCCTCAAAAAAGGTATAGAAAAAATTATGATTTATTAATTAAAAAATATGTAGGGCAAATTCCTCCCAAGTCAAATCATCCCCTAACCATAATGTTTGCTGTGGGGGGAGCTGGTGCTCAAAAAGAAATAGCAATTGAAATTCTAAAAAGCTTAAAAGAAAAAATTGAAAAAAAAGAAGTAAAAATAATTTTAGTAGCTGGCATTAGAAAAAAAGTTAAAGATTATCTTGAGGAAAAGATTAAAAAACTCGGCTTAGAAGATTATATTGTCACCCCCCACAATGAATCAACGCCGCCGGGCTACGTTGATAAGGGGGGAGAAATACTTTTTGAAAAAGACACTGAGGGTTATTTTCAAAGTTTCAATTCTGCCCTCAGAAAAACCGACATTTTATGGACAAAACCATCAGAACTTTCTTTTTATTGTGCCTTGGGATTACCCATTATTATTGCTCCCCCTATTGGCTCGCAAGAAGATTTTAATCAAGAATGGTTGCTGAGGTTAGGCGCTGGCTTGAATCAGGAAAACCCAGCCTACGCTGACCAGTGGCTTTTTGATTTATTGGACTCTGGTTGGTTTGCCGAAGCCAGCCTTCAAGGATTTATTGAAGGAAAAAAATTGGGAACCTTTAATATAGAAAAAATAATTTCAAAATAATAAGGATTAAATAGAATGAAAAGATTTTTCAAACAGCTTTTTATTTCTCTAATAATAATTATTTTTCTTTTTATTCTTTATCTTTTTATGGGTACTCCTCAAAAAATCTCCCAAATTAGCTGGGGAGTAAATTTTTCTCAAAAACACGCCCAAAACCTGGGATTGGACTGGAGAAAAGCTTATCTGGCTTTACTTGAAGACCTAAACGTTAAAAACATTAAGTTGGCTGCCCACTGGGATTTTATTGAACCTGAGAAAGACCAGTATTTTTTTGAAGATTTGGATTGGCAAATAGAAAAAGCCAGAGAAAAAGAAGCAAAAATTATTATGGTTATTGGCATGAAAACCGGTCGCTGGCCAGAATGTCATCTTCCCGATTGGGCGCATAATTTAGAAAAAAAAGAGCAGCAAAAAGAAATTTTAAAATTGCTTGAACAGATTGTTTTAAGGTATAAAGATTCGCCAGTAATTAAATATTGGCAAGTAGAAAATGAAATGTTTTTTCCTTTCGGAGAGTGTCCCTGGACAGATAAGGGTTTTTTGAAAGAAGAGATAAAATTAGTTAAATCTTTAAATGAAGATCGAAAGATACTTATTTCTGATTCTGGTGAAGGCTCTTTCTGGATTCAGGCAGCTCAGCTGGGAGACATAGTGGGGACAACAATGTATAGAAAGGTCTGGTTTAGTTTTTCCTGGGAAAAAAGATTAATACCCTTTTTTCCCCAAGACCTTGGTTTTTATATTTCTTATCCTTTTCCTCCAACTTTTTATTGGAAAAAAACCCAAATTATCAAAAAATTGTTTCAAAAAGAGGTAATTTGCGTTGAATTCCAGGCAGAGCCCTGGGGATCAAAATTACTTTACGATTCGCCGCTGAAAGAGCAAGAAAAAACAATGAATTTGGAACAATTTAGAAAAAACGTTGAGTTTGCCAGAAAAACTGGCTTGAGTGAATTTTATTTTTGGGGAGCTGAGTGGTGGTACTGGATGAAAGAAAAACAAAATCAACCTGAAATTTGGCAGGAGGCTAAAACTCTATTTTATTAATATGTTAAGCATTATCATTCCCACCTTGAATGAGGAAAAAAATCTGCCCATATTGCTTCAAGAAATTAAAAAGCAAACTTTTAATGGTGATTTAGAAATAGTTATTGCTGATGCCGGTTCTCAAGATAAAACGATAGAGATAGCTCAAAAATTCGGCTGTAAAATCACCAAAGGAGGACTGCCCGCCCAGGGAAGAAATGAGGGCGCCAAAGTAGCCCGGGGAGATGTTTTTTTATTTACCGACGCAGACAATTTATTTTTTCCCCAAGATTTTTTAGAGCAGTTATTAAAAGAATTTCAAAAAAGAAATTTAGACGTTGCCTCATTTCCCATTTATGCCAAAGGTAATAAACTTGATAAATTAATTCATTGGGCTTATAATTTTTGGACAAATTTAACTCAAAACTTTTTGCCCCATGCTACAAACTCTGTTTTAGTTAAAAGGGAAATTCACCAGAAAATAGGCGGATTTAATGAAGAAATAAGATTGGCTGAAGAGCATTCCTACGTTAGAAAAGCAGCTCGATTCGGCAAATTCGGATTTGTTAAAACCAAGCCTGTTTTAACTTCTGCCAGAAGATACGAAAGAGACGGCAGATTTAAAACCTATCTTAAATATCTTTTGGCTGGCATTTATCTCTTTTTTATTGGAGACGTCAAAACCGATATCTTTCAATATCGATTTGGACATGACCTTGAAAGAAGAGAAAAAAAGAAATAAAATTGTCTATATATGACAGAATATCAATTACCTAAATTTAAGTTTAAAAAACCAAAACTTCCCAAGTGTAGATTCAAATTGCCAAAATTCCGAAAAAATAAAACCACCTTTATTTTAGTTTTAGCTATTTTTCTTTCGTCTATTTTCGGCTTTTTAGCTGGCGCTATTTCAGGAAGCATGTTTTATTCAGAAGTTAAAGGTTATCTCTCCAACTTCTCTCTTCTGGAAAAAATAGTTGAAAAAGAAACAGTGATTGAAAAAGAATATGTTCCCCAAACGACTCAAGAAGAAGCCACCATCAGGGCGGTTAATAAAAATTCACCAGCTATAGTCAGCATTGTTATTACCCAATATGTTGAGCAGTATTATTTTACCCCCTTTGAGGAAACCCCTCTTCAAAAAAGAATTGAAAAAAAAGAAGTGGGCGGAGGTTCGGGATTTATTATTTCTGAAGATGGAATGATTCTAACCAACAAACACGTAGTTTCCAGAGATGATGTTGAATATACGGTTTTAACCATCGAGGGAAAGTCTTTTCCGGCTAAAGTTTTAGCCCGGGATCCCGTTCAAGATTTAGCCATTCTTAAAATTGAGAAAGAAAGAATAGTTGATCAAAATGGTCAACTGAGCTTAACTTCCTTTCCGGTTGTCCAATTGGGTGATTCAGAAAAATTACAAATTGGCCAAACCGTAATTGCCATTGGCAACGCTTTGGGAGAATTTCAGAATACGGTTTCAGTAGGAGTGATTTCTGGTTTGGGCAGAACCATTACAGCTTCGGGCGGAGGAATAATCGAAACCTTAGAAGACGTTATTCAAACCGATGCCGCCATTAATAGAGGAAACTCAGGCGGACCGCTTTTGAACTTAAAAGGAGAGGTCATTGGCATTAACACAGCAATGTCATTGGAGGGAGAAAATATTGGTTTTGCCATACCAATTAATAAAGCCAAAAAAGCCATTGAGCAAGTTAAAACCTTGGGTAAGATTGTTTATCCTTTTTTGGGCGTCAGATATGTCATCATTACCGATCAAATCCAAAAGGATAATAATTTACCGGTTAAATATGGTGCCTGGGTGGTCAAAGGAACTTATGGAGAATCAGCTATTTTCCCTGGTTCTGCGGCTGAAAAAGCTGGTTTAAAAGAAGGAGATATTATTTTAGAATTTAACGGAGAGAAAATTACCATTGATAATTCTTTGGCTAAAATTCTTTTGAAATATAATCCAGGAGATAAAATAGTTTTGAAGGTCTTGAGAGAGGGACAAGAAAGAATTTTTTCCATCACTTTGGATGAAAGAAGTGAATAATCTTGATTTTAGCAGGAAATATTGTAAAATAAACTTTACCAAAATATGATGGGAGCTAATTTTACTCACAAAGCTCAAGAGGCCATATTAAGAGCTCAAGCTTTGGCCCGAGATAGAAATCAACAGCAAATTGATGCTTTGCATCTTTTAGCTGCTTTGCTCTCCCAAGAAGAGAGTCTAGTTTTGAATTTGCTTTCAAGGTTAGGAGTAGATGTTGAGGTGCTCAAAAAGAAAGTCGAGGCTTCTTTGGGAAGAATTTCTGCCATTGTTACTCCCCAAGCCTTTGGTCAATTTTATCTTACTCAAGATATGGCTAAGGTTTTGGAAAGAGCCAGAAAAGAAGCAATAAAAATGGGAGATGAATATATTTCAATTGAACACTTGTTTTTAGCCCTGCTCGATACAGAGACTAATGCTAAAGAAATTTTAGAAAAAGCCGAATCTATAAAATCAGAAGGAGCTGTTTTGGAAAAGGAACCCCTTAATTATGAAACTACTTTAAAGCAATTATCTAAAATTAGAGGAGGAGAAAAAATTACCGATCCAGAGCCGGAATCTAAATATCAGGTTCTTGAAAAATATGCTAGAAACCTAACCACCCTAGCTAGAGAGGGGAAATTAGACCCGGTCATTGGTAGGGAAAATGAAATTAAGAGATTAATGCAGGTTCTTTCTCGGAGAACAAAAAACAACCCGGTTTTAATCGGAGAGGCTGGTGTGGGCAAGACGGCCATTATTGAAGGCTTGGCCCAGAGAATTATTCAAGAAGAAGTTCCCGAAAGCTTAAAAGAAAAAGAAATTATTGCTTTAGATTTGGGAGCCGTAGTGGCCGGCACTAAATATCGTGGAGAGTTTGAAAATCGAGTTAAAGCTTTACTTCGCGAAGTCAAAAGAGCCAAAGGAAAATATCTTTTATTTATTGACGAACTTCACACTTTAGTAGGAGCTGGAGCTGCCGAAGGCGCTATTGATGCTTCTAATTTACTCAAACCTGCTCTGTCTCGAGGAGAGTTGAGAGCAATTGGCGCCACCACCTTAAAAGAATATCAAAAATACATAGAGAGAGACCCAGCCTTAGAAAGAAGATTTCAACCAATTTTTGTATCAGAGCCCTCGATTGAAGATACAATTGATATTTTAAGAGGGATAAAAGAAAAATACGAGCTTCATCACGGCGTAAGGGTAAAAGATTCAGCTTTAGTTTCTTGCGCTCAATTAGCCGCTCGCTATATCACCGATAGATTTTTACCAGATAAAGCAGTTGACTTAATGGATGAAGCCATGAGCTCTTTAAGGTTAGAAATTGAGTCAGCACCCACAGAATTGGAAAAATTGAATCGAGATATTCAAAAATTAGAAATTGAAAAAGAAGCGATTAAAAAAGAAAAATCTTCCAAAAGAAAAAAGGTGATTTCTCGCCAGTTGGCCGACTTGAAAGAGAAAGCCAAAGAAATTGAATCCAGGTGGAGTGCAGAAAAAGAGACCATTGATAAGCTCAAAAAACTAAAAGAGCAAATTGAGAAAGCTCGGCTTGAGGTAGAACAGGGAGCAGGCAAGGCTGATTTAGAGAAATTGGCTGAAATAAAATACGGTAAAATCCCCCAGCTTTCAAAAGAATTAAGAAAAACGGAAAGAAAACTAATTCGTCTTCAAAAAAATCATCCTCTTTTGAAAAAAGAAGTTGGTTCAGAAGATATAGCTAAAGTTGTTTCCCAGTGGACCGGAATTCCTCTGACCCGGCTTTTAGAAAACGAAGTCAAGAAACTTCAAAAGATGGAAAAAATTCTTTCTAAAAGAGTTATTGGTCAAGAAGAAGCAATCTCTGCTGTGGCCAACGCCATAAGAAGGTCGCGAGCCGGAATTTCAGAAGAAAATCGACCCTTGGGCTCCTTTATGTTTTTAGGACCAACCGGAGTAGGTAAGACCGAAACCGCTCGAGCCCTAGCTGAGTTTTTGTTTAACGATGAAAATGCTTTAATTCGTCTGGATATGTCAGAATATATGGAGCGGCACACTGTTTCTAAAATGATGGGTTCACCTCCTGGTTACGTTGGTTATGAAGAGGGAGGTCAATTGACGGAAAAAATTCGAAGAAGGCCTTATAGCGTTGTTTTGTTAGATGAAATTGAAAAAGCTCATCCTGAGGTTTTGAATATTTTACTTCAGATTTTAGAAGACGGTAGATTGACCGATGCCAAAGGCAGGGTGGCCTTTTTCAAAAATTCTATCTTGATTATGACTTCCAACATCGGTTCAGAATATATTTCTCAAATGGGAGCCCTGGGCTTTATGGACGAAAAAGAGGAAAAAGAAAAAACCTCTCTGAAAGAAAAGGTCAGAGAAGCATTAAAAGAAAGATTTAGGCCGGAATTTTTAAACAGAATAGACGAAATAATTATTTTCAATTATTTGGGTAAAAAAGAAATACAAAAGATAGTTGATTTAGAACTTCAAAAAGTTGCTAAACGCCTTGAAGATAAAAAAATTCAGGTGCAATTTACCAATAAAGCTAAAGAGCTTTTGGCTGAAAAAGGCTTTGACCTTCATTTGGGAGCCAGGCCCCTCAAGAGGATAATTCAGAGACTAATTTTAGACCCTCTTTCTCTTAAGATTGTTACCGGTTCAATTTTGGAGGGAGAGAGAATTGTTGTTGATATCAAAGATAACAAAATTATCTTTTTAGCGGCCAAAGATATCATTGGGGCTGGCAAAAAAAGAGAGAAGGTTTTGACCAAATAAACTATTCAAACTCATGAAAATAGATATTTTCCAGTTTTTCCTTCTTTTTATTATTGGAATAACAGGGGGTATTTTTGCCGACCAGATTTTATGGCCTTATTTGGTTGAAAGACCTCTTTTTCAAGAATACAGATTAGAACAAAGCCCGGTTTATGTAACAGAAAGAAAAGAAATTACCATTACAGAAAACATTGCTCTAGAGAATGCTATTGAAAAAGTTGAAAATACTATTATTGGCATCAGGACAAAAACCAGCACCGGCCTCATTCTGGAGGGTTCTGGTTTAATTTTAACTTCAGATGGTTTGGTGGTGACCCTGGCCAATTTAATTCCCCAGGGTTCCACCTTTTCTTTTTTTGTTGAGGGCGAATTAACTTCTTTCCAAATTCTAAAAAGAGATTTAAAAGAAAATTTAGCTTTAGTCAAAATTGAAAAAACTAATTTACCGAATCGCAGTTTTGCCAATTTTGAAAAAATTAAATTAGGCCAGAGAGTTTTTCTTTTGGGTATTATTTTTAAAGAAGATGTTCTTCAAAAAGTAGCCAATGAGGGGATTATTAGAACCTTTAACCAAGATTTGATTGAAACTAACATTTTAGAAAATGGAGCGCTTCAGGGCAGCCCTTTATTTGATATTGAGGGCAATATTTTAGGATTAAATCAAATTGATAAAACTGGTCAGGTTTTAACCATTCCAATTACCAAAATCAAACAATTCACCGGCCTCTAGCCAAAACTGACAATCCCCTTAAGGACAAGATCCATAACCCTCAGAAGTTCGTGCTCTCCAAAACGTACTCTCTCAAACATACTCTTCAAAACGTAATCTCCAAAAGACCGTGTTCCCCAACACGGCTCTTTTATTGATATGTAACGAGGACTTTCCTCGTTACATTTCTGCGTTACAATTACTCTATGGAGATATAGTCGAAGTCGGATAATTTTTGTTTAAATTTGAGCCAACCATTGACGAAATTAACACAACCCCTCTTACCTCCCATCACTTTTAATAAAAACTCTCTGTTAGTTAAAGATGGAAAACCTTTTTTTCCTAAATAATCGGAATAGCTTGACCAGCGATAATTTTCAAGATGGTTTATAGCTCTTTTTGCATTTTTAATTCCTCTCTCTTTCCAATTTGAGTAAATAATCGCTACCGGATTGGTGTGGATATAAACAAAAACGCTTTTTAATTGTTCATTATTCTTAATGAGAATTGCTTGAAACTTACCTTGGAAAAGATGGCCCTTCCTTTCATACTTTTTATTGTAGTAAAGGGCATAACCACCCAATTTTCGCATCAATTTGCTAATTCCTTCCCCCTTTAATTGTCTAACCAACAAATGAACATGATTTGGCATCAAACAAAATGCCAAAATTTTCACCAATAATTTCCTCTTCCTTCTCGTTTTTCCATTAAATGTAACGAGGACTTTCCTCGTTACATTTATTTTATTACGCTGACAAGCTACTCTAAAACGAGAAGGGGCTGGATTAATATCGTTAAACTCAAACAAATCGTGAACCATTCTTAAATAATCTTTTTTGTTTCGAAAAAGATTAAATCCCTCAATTGCTTTGATTACAATATGATATATCTCCCCATTTACAAATTGAATTTTCCTTTGTGCCACGGTTATGTAACGAGGACCTTCCTCGTTACATTATAATACTGGGGTTTGTCTCATAGGGCAAGAGTGGAGTTTTCCACAGGAGACGGTTGCGTGGTTTTTTGTAGGGTTGTACAATTAAAAAATATTTTCTACTAAAGAAGATTTTCTGGTATTTAAAAATATGGCGAAAAAAAATTTAGTTTTGGTCTTTATTATTTTACTCCTCATTGGTGGAGGAGTTTTTTGGTGGCAGAAAAGAGAAATAAAAGGAAGCCCGGAAGATTACGTGATAAAAGAAACTGTTGAAGGAAAATTTGTAGAGAACAAAAAGGCAGGATTAATTGTAAAAGTGCCGGAAGGATGGGAGGTAAAAAAAATGGGAACTGAAGAAGAATTAGAAGAAGGAGCAATGGTTTTTTATTCTCCTAATACAGAAGGAGAATTACAGGGTGGTAAAATCGCTCCACCCTTAACTAAAGGATGTATAATTCATGTTGGTGTGA
>Ga0172362_10003809_pt1 | contig 13032 bp, 14 predicted proteins | sample LakKivs1_kivu2a2_FD_114534 | JGI IMG/M metagenome (GOLD analysis project Ga0172362, IMG submission 114534) | Sediment microbial communities from Lake Kivu, Rwanda - Sediment s1_kivu2a2 | ecosystem: Environmental > Aquatic > Freshwater > Lake > Sediment | place: Rwanda: Western Province, Lake...
CAGCTATTAAAAAAAGAATTCAAGAACGTTCTGCCATGCACGCCTGTAGCTTGGTATGAAAGCGCTCATGGGATAGATGTCTCGATATCTCTTCTGAACATTTTGGTTCCTCTTCCGCATTATCAATATGAAAAGAATAGGTTTGAGATTAAAAGCTCAAACGCGATGGAAACAATCCATCGTTACTACGACCTTAGAAAACATATTTATGAAATTAAACCAGACTTAATCGTTTCTGATAGCGATATGCATGCATTACGACTTGCACACAGATGGAAAATCCCCTCAGTTTACATAACGAACATTATTCGACCAAACTATAATTTCTCTCCATTTCTCATCCCTGGTGAGAGATTTACGGAGCGCTATGTGAAAAATAGTTCAAGAATAGTTGTGCCTGATAATCCACCACCATACACCATCTGCGAGCATAACTTGGGCGATTTAAACCAAATTGGAATCCGAGATAAAGTCAAGTTTGTTGGCGCTTTCCTCGATATGACGCCTACGGAAGGGTCAGAAGATTATGTCTTTGCTCCAATAAGTGGTCCACTTGGAACAAGAGCCAAACTAAAACAAACAATAATTCCAGTGTTAAAAAAACTTGAAACAAAAAGCGTAATCAGCTTGGGAGTGCCTGGCGAGAAAATTCATGCAAAGGTTGGAAACTGTGAAATACACAGTTGGCTGTCACCGCAAGAGCGTCATGAGTATATGAAAAACTCTAAAATGGTAGTTTTCAGTGGTGGACACATAACGTATTTGGAGACTGTAAAATACGTAAAACCGAGTATTTGCATTCCAACGCAGTCTGAGCAGGTGGGAAATGCTAGGAAAATGCAGGATTTGAATTGTTCTATAGTTGTGAAAAATGGGAAGCAACTGTGGCTGGCCATTGAGAAAATTGAGGAGAAAAAACAGTTTTATAAGAGCAATGTAAAGGCATTGAATCTGTATGCGAACAAGTTTAAGGGTCTTGAGAATGCAGTGATGGTCATCGAAGACTTAGTGAAGACTTGACTTAAAAAAAGAGCAAAACGGATGCATAGCGATCTATTGTTCGCCGAAGGTTTTGCGCCTCACTTCACCTTTTGGTTTCTTTTCTTCAAAAACTATGGCTTGGAACTTGTAAACTTTTGTGCCCTCAATAAGCCAATTATCTGGCGGCAGACCTGCCTTGATACAACATTGGCATAAAAATTCTTCTTCATTCCATTCCCATTCAACTGGCACTTGCGGTAGAAGCAAGCCTTTAAACATGCCCTTCTCTACAATTAATCCATCTTTTCCAACCACGATTTTTGTAAGATATTCACTTGGTTTCTTAGCTTCTATTAACTGTGGAGGCGTAAGAACACTTACCTCAAAAACTACATTGTCAAGTTCGCTTAGGGAGAGCGGATAGAAACGTGGGTCCTGCGTTGCGGAGCTTATAGCAGATTCGATAACTGCCTGAGCCAGTGGCGTGGTGGGGTATGGATAACCGATGCATCCCCGCAATTCTTTGTCTCCGTCCTTTAGGGTGTTTATTGTAACAAATACTCCACATGGCTGCAGAAGCTTTTCAGAAATATTTTCCGAAACGCTGATTCTTTTTCTCGATTTTAGATATTCTTCTACAGCCTTACGGGCGAGCTCAACTAGGAATTTTCCTTCTTCCAAGCTTAATTCAAGTGACAATTTATACTCTCCACCATTCGGTGGCAATTGTTTGTTATGCAGAGATTAGAGTTTAAATTTTTACAAAAGTTTCGGGTTTAGAATTTTATTGATTCTTCACGTGCTCCATCCTTTGTTATTATCAGAAAATCTATTCCGTCCCCGCTCATGATGTCCCTGCTTATGGCGGATTTTATTGCCCTGACAACCAAGTCTTTTGCTTCTTCCATGGTTAAATCTTCTCTATATCCTTCCTCAATTACTCCTATGGCTATTTCTGTTCCAGAGCCCACAACCGCGTATTTGTCTGGTATTACTGAGCCTAAAACGTCAAGCACATAAAGTGACGATCCTTCTTCATCTATGCCACCGACAATTGTTTGAGTAATCAACGGTGCCAATCGGCGACCAAAAAGCAGGTTTGACATCAGTTTGGCTGCTGCCCTCACAGAAATTGATCTGCCGACATCTAAATCAAATAAATTCGTGTAGGCTTCCACTTCTCTTACGAGGATTTGCATGTCAGAAACGAGTCCTGCGCATGCTGCGCCAATAGAATCAGTTATTTTGAAGACCTTTTTACCGCCTTTGCTGACAACGAGATAACCATAAGAGACACGTTTTTCAGACGCTAAAATAACTCCCTCTGGGCACACTACTCCGACGGTTGTTGCACCTGGAATCCAAAGATATCCCGCTTGTTGGCCTTGTTTTTCCACGTAATTCACCTTTGTTCCGTGATATGCACAAGCAACTTATTAAACTTAATCTTGAAGGTTTTACACCTCTATGGTTGCGATGCCTGAATTTACAATTAACGCATTATTTAAGTCATCACAGAATTTTTGCATAGTTGATATCTATGCCTTTAAATCGTATATATGAAGACGAGTTTGCTATCTTTAAGAATAGCAAATGATAAAAGCGAGATAATTACAACTCGAAACGGGATGATTAATGGTAAATCGTGGGCTTTTTGTTGGAAGATTCCAGCCCTTCCATCTGGGTCATCTTGGCGCGATAAAGGATATTTTAAAAGAGGTTGATGAGCTTGTAATTGTCATTGGCAGTGCTCAATACAGCCACAATCTTAATAACCCGTTTACTGCTGGCGAAAGGTTGGTTATGGTTCGCAGGGCTTTAGAAGAAGCGGAAATGGACTATTCGCGGGTCTGGGTTGTGCCTGTGCCTGATGCGCACCTGCATATGATGTGGGTTGCCTCCGTGGAGGGTTATACCCCGCATTTTAACGTTGTTTATTCTAATGAGCCCTTGACACATCGGCTTTTTATAGAAGCCGGATACAAGGTTAAAGCTGTCCGTTTTCACGAAAGAAAGCTTTATTCTTCAACCGAAATCAGGGAGAAAATGCTAAAAGGCGAAAGCTGGGAAAAACTTGTTCCCAAAAGTGTGGCAGCTTTCATAAAGGAAATAGATGGAGTTAACAGGCTTCGAGATTTGAACAAGAGCGATAAAGCGTGATTTTATCTCCACTTTTGATTTTGAAGATTTCTGCAGCACTTCCTTGGTTTATGGAGATTTCTAGGAAGTTGTGGCTACCGATGAGGGCTAAAGGTTTTTGAGGTTTAACCTCTGCGTAAGTTTTACAAAACTTCAACTTTAGCCTCACGTTTTTGAGTTTGACATTGGTTATGTGTCCGATGTTCATTGATTCAACCTCTTTTTCTCCAAAATTTGTGACTATGTTTCCAAAACCGTCTACGTGCATGACTTCCCCTATCAGCATGTCTTTTCTTCTAATGATCTTCGCGAATTTGGGCATTACAATATCATGGATCTCTGGTCCAAACTCTTCTGGCTGAGTCCCTTTTGCTAAGTGGGCTGCCGCTGGTCCAAAAATGTCTCTCCCGTGAAATGTGCTGGATATTTTTGGCAACCTGAGCTTCTGGTTTGTTATTTCGTAAATATGTTCTATGCTCTGGCTGTTTGCGGCTAGTGCCAAAACGCCGTTGTTCGGTCCGACAAAATAACTATGTTTTGTTTGTATGAGTATTGGTTGCCTTTGCGTTCCAACACCAGGGTCCACGACTGCTAAGTGAATTGTGCCTTTTGGAAAATATCGGGATGCTGAGGCTAGAACGTATGCGCCCATTCGTATGTTGAACTTTTCTATCTCGTGAGTTATATCAAAGACTGTAGCCTTTGGATCTATGTTTAAAATGACAGCTTTCATTTCTGCTACATAAGGGTCTTTTAACCCAAAATCTGTTGTTAAAGTGATTATAGAGCTCGGCATTGCGATTTTCATTATAGATTTTCTTCTTCTTGTGTTTTTTGCTTTAAAAAAGAGAGCAATCTTCATTTATAAAATGCCGCGCAATTAGATTTCTACAAGCATATACAAGGATTGCAAAATGTTCGTCAGAAAGCTTTCAACAAAAGAAATAGCTTTGACCGTTTGCTTTACAGCCCTATACGTTGTTTTAGGCCTTCTGCCAATTTCCCCAATAATTGGGTTACCTGGCAAAACAATAACTGCAGCAGCAATCATAGCCCCAATAATGGGTATTCTCCTTGGACCATACATAGGCGCTTTATCCGCATTCTTAGGTGGATTAATTGGCTTTTTCTTTGGCTATTTTTCTCCGCCGAGTTTCGTTTCGGGCGTTTTTGTTGTCTTCTGTGCTGGCATGCTAAGTGTTGGCAAACGAAGCGTCTCCGTCTTCACCTACTTCTCCTTAACATTTCTTTTCGGTTTCTATCCTTTTGTTGGTCCCGTTTGGCTTTATCCACCTTTAATGTGGTTTCAAATCGCTGGTTTCCTTATTCTAGTTTCGCCCCTGCAATCTACAGCTTCAAAAAATCTTGACTCTGGGAATAAGTCAAAATCTCTTTTTGCCTTCTTTGTAACCTCTTTAACGTCAACTTTGGCTGGTCAAATCGCTGGTTCTTTAACCTTTGAACTTCTTTCATGGCCTGTTTTCATAGCGGATGCAAACGCTTGGAAAACGAATTGGCAAGTCATCACGTTTCTTTACCCAGTAGAAAGGATAATCATAGCATTGAGCGCAGCATTAATAGGGACATCTCTTTACAGAGTTTTGAGGTTTTCTACGAATATCCTAAAGCATTCATGAAGATGCACTCTTTGAACGGAATCATCATATCTGCAGAACCATAAACATTATCATCAAAATCAACTGGAGCATCTTTAATCAAGACTACAGGAGTTTTCTCGGCAGCTTCACCCATTAACAAATGGACTGCAGAAGCCAGATCATCCGCAATTGCGTGTCGCGTAATTATTAATGTTTTTCCGTAAATGTCCTTATCTCCTCTGCAATCTTTTACTGGTTTAAATCCTGCAACAGCCAAAGCCAAACCAGTAGTGCCCATCCTAAGCGGAACCAAACCACTATCAACGATCAAAACTGCAACGTGTTTACCTATTTTACGTTTGATTTCTTCTCTGATGCGTGCTGCCCATTTTTGTGCACCATTTGGCCATAAAACCACATAATCCTTAGGCGCATTTTTGTTGTCTATTCCAGCATTAGCGGTTAGAACTCCATTTTTAAGCGTTAAAACAGCCTTTTCAACTCCTCCATAAATTTTGTCGGCTTCGCGCAAAATCAGCTCTGCAAATTCTGGCTGCAAAGAAAACTGTCGTGCAAACTCTTCCGCCCTATCAGAAGGCTTAACATCGCTTAATTTTACTACACGCCCTTCTGCGCACGCTATGATTTTTGATGTTACAGCTAATATGTCATTGTTTTCCAACTTTAAATTCTGCTCTTGTAGGGATTGAAGAATTACTTCAACCATGTCATCGCCAGTTTTTATGATTCTCGTCTTAACAGCATAAAGCCTCATTGCTTTTCATCCTCCATGGACCACTGGAACAAAAACGACCTCATCACCATTTTCAAGCATTGTATCTAAACCGTTTAAAACGCTGATTTCCTTTCCATTTACAAGTATAAGCGTGTTTGGCCTTGGATTTTTAAGTTCTGGATCGATTAGCACTGTTTTAAGTTTGGGTAATTCTTTAACTATTTCTTTTATGGCTTCTTTTAACAGAATTATACCTTCAGACGTGATGGTAAATTTGCTTTTGCCTGATGCGTTACGGAAGGCACCGATAAGCTTCACGGTTATAACCATTTTTGTCATCTCCTTTCTGATGTTAGAGTGCTATTATCACGGAAACATCGTTAACATTCGTGCCAGTTGGTCCCGTGAATATTAAGTCACTAAGCTTTGAGAAAAAGTAGTAGGAATCATTTTGCGCTAGGTATTTTTCAGGAGTTAATCCCATTTTCGCTGCTCTATCTAATGTTCTTTCATCCGCTATTGCGCCTGCCGCATCCGTGGGTCCATCCACGCCATCTGTGCTTAGTGAAGCCACAACCACGCCATTCATACCCTTTAGGTTTTGCATCGCTGCCAAAGCTATCTCTTGGTTTCTTCCGCCTAACCCCTTTCCAGTAACGGTCACAGTTGTTTCTCCGCCTGCAATTATACCCGCTGGTTTTGGAATTGGGTTTCCAGACGCGTATACTTCGCGTGCTATTGAGGCTAACATTACACCTACATGTCTGGCTTCTCCTTCCAGCGTTGCAGTTAACAAAAGCGTGTTTAAACCCTCAGACTTTAGATATTCTCTGGCTGCTAGACTTGCGAATCTGTTGTTTCCAACAACAACATTATAAACTCTCTTAAATGCCTCATCATCGGCTTTGGGAGTTTCTGGAATAAGCTTTTTTTCACCATCTGACAGAACTTTACGGATAGATGCTGGAGCCTTAGACCATAACTCAAATTTTTTCAAAACGTTTATGGCATCGACAAAGGTTGTCGAGTCTGGAACTGTTGGACCCGAAGCAATAAAATCCAAGGGATCGCCAACAACATCAGAAAGAATAAGGTTTAAAATTGTGGCTGGATAGGCTTTTTTCGCAAGCCAGCCGCCCTTAAAATCTGAAATGTGTTTTCTAACAGTATTAATCTCGTTTATTGTTGCACCACACTTGAGCAAAGCATTTGTAATTTTCTTCTTGTCAACGATTGAAATTTTGCCATGTGGCAAGGGCATGAGGCTTGAGCCTCCACCTGAAATTAGGCATATTATTAAGTCACTTTCTTTTGCTTGCTCTGCTATTTTCAGCATGTAGCGGGTTCCTTCTGCACCATCTTCGTCTGGAATTGGATGGCCTGCTTCATGAAGTTTTACAATTTCTGTTTTGTTTTTGCTGCTGTGAGGAACGTTCACAAGTCCATTTGTTATGTTATTGCCTAGAACCTGTTCTACGGCTTCAGCCATTGAACCGCTTGTCTTGCCCCCGCCAATAACGTAAACGTTTCTGAATTTTTTCAAATCAATCGAATACTCATTCACGTGGAGAGTTGAATGTTTCAGCAGAAGCTTCGATTTTATTATCTGTTTTGGGTCGACAGCGTTTAATGCGGATTCGAGGCTTTTTAGAGCTAGTGCTCTGGCTTTTTGGTCAAGTTTTGTTTCGCCATTTTTGACAAGTTCTTCCTTATTCCTTATTGTTACCATTTAAGCATTCCATTGTTACTTTTTAGAGAGTCTTTGCGTAAGTGTAATAAGTCAATATTAATAAAGAATTCCGCAAAACATCGTTTGGTGAGATGTATGCCAAAACCAAAGGTTTATGTTACTCGCGAACTTCCTGAACGAGGTCTAAAAATAATTAAACAATATTTCGACACCGAAGTCTGGACTGAATATGCTCCACCGCCAAAAAAAGTAATAATAGAAAAGGCAAAAAATGCTGACGCGCTAGCTTCACTTTTGTCTGACAAAATAGATGCAGAAGTTTTTGACGCCGCGCCAAAACTTAAGATTGTCTCACAAATCGCTGTGGGATTCGACAACATAGATGTGCAAGAAGCTACGAAAAGAGGCATATACGTCACGAACACTCCTGAAGTTTTGACTGACACAACAGCAGATTTCGCTTGGGCGCTTCTGATGGCTATTGCAAGGCGTGTTGTTGAAGCAGACAGATACGTTCGCACTGGCCAATGGAAGGTTGGCTGGCATCCGAGCATGATGCAGGGCAGAGACATTCACGGAGCAACTATAGGCATCGTTGGTGCTGGGAGAATTGGTTTTGGGGTTGCTAAAAGGGCTGTCGGTTTCAACATGAAAATTCTCTTTTACGACGTTGTGCCCAGACCTGAGATAGAGAAAGAGTTAGGTGCAAAAAAAGTTGACTTAGACACTCTTTTTAAGGAATCAGACTTTGTTAGCATCCATGTTCCGCTAATGAAAGAAACTCATCATCTGGTAAACGCAGATAGACTTAAGCTGATGAAGAAAACCGCTTACTTAATCAACAATTCCCGTGGACCAGTTGTTGATGAAAAAGCCTTATACGAAGCTTTAAAAGAGGACAGAATAGCTGGTGCTGGGCTTGACGTTTTCGAACAAGAACCAACGCCTGTTGATAATCCTTTGCTTAAGCTTGACAATGTGGTTGTTGCTCCGCACATATCGAGTGCAAGTTATGAGACGCGCTCTAAAATGGCTGAAATGGTTGCAGAAAACCTCGTTGCATTCTTTGAGGGAAGAAAACCGCCAAACCTAGTCAACCCAGACGTAATGAAAGTGCGACCGTTATCAAAGCAATTTTAAACATCACTTTAGAATTAGTTGTACTGTAACAGTTAAATACCCATCTGTTTTTATTTTTTAACTTCTCTTCAAAATCAGATAGGTGGTTTAAGTGGATTCTATCTTTGCAAAAAGAATGGAGACTTTAGGAACAGAAACGGCTTTTGAAGTGCTTGCGAAGGCGAAGGCTCTTGAAAAACAAGGAAAAGATGTTGTGCATTTAGAAATTGGCGAGCCTGATTTTGACACACCAAAAAACGTTAAAGAAGCAGCGATAAAAGCCCTCAATACTGGTTATACTCATTACGGTCCATCTGCTGGAATCCCTGAACTAAGAGAAACAATCGCACAATACATCTCAAAAACCAGAGGCATAAAAGCAGACCCAGACGAAGTTGTTGTAACCCCAGGCGCTAAACCAATAATGTTCTTCAGCATACTAGCATTAGTAAATCCCGGCGAAGAAGTACTCTATCCAAACCCAGGCTTTCCAATATACGAGTCCGTAGTGAACTTTGTCGGGGCTAAGCCAATACCCATACCGCTCAAAGAGGAGAACGATTTTAGGTTGGACCCAGAGTACGTTAAAGAAAAGATAACAAAAAAGACTAAAATGATTATTTTGAATTCGCCAGAAAACCCGACTGGCGGCGTTTTGACGAGAGATGATTTGAAAGCCATAGTCGACTGCGTTGTTGACAGAGATGATGTTTTGGTGCTTTCAGATGAGATTTACAGCAGAATAATCTATGAAGGCGAACACGAAAGCATTGCTTCGCTTCCGGGAATGAAGGAGAAGACGATTATTTTGGATGGTTTTTCAAAAACCTACGCAATGACTGGATGGCGGCTTGGCTACGGCGTAATGCGAAAAGACTTAGCCCAGAAAGTTGCCCAACTTCAAACAAACTGCACCTCTTGCACATGCACGTTCACTCAATTAGCTGGTGTTGAAGCGTTGAAAGGTTCTCAAGCTGAGCCTGAAAGAATGGATGCAGAATTCAAGAAGCGACGAGAAGTCATAATTTCAGGTTTAAACAATATTAAGGGTATAACGTGCAAGAAACCACGTGGGGCCTTCTACGCATTTCCAAACATTACTGGAACAGGCATGGACTGTCGTAAACTTGGCGATTATCTACTCTATAATGCTGGCGTGGCAGTTTTGCCAGGAACATCATTTGGGAAGTATGGTGAAGGCTACTTGCGTTTGTCCTTTGCCAACTCGGTGGAAAACATCAAAAAAGCTTTGAACCGCATTTCTGAGGCTTTGAAAAACAGATAGTTTCTTTAATCTTCTATTTTTTCTCCTGTTAAAGTTTCAACGATGTCTGAGGCTAACTGCACCAAGCTATCTGCTTGTTTCATGGCTTTTTCTCCATCCACTTCTTCTACTTGTAGTAGTTGCTGCACTGTTCCTTCAATTTCCACTAGTGTTTTCAAAAATGGGTCCTCTATTGTCTGCGCTTTTTCTGCGGCTTCTCTTATGACGATCTCTATGAAGGCTGGTTCTCCTAGGCTATAGTAGATGGCATTTCGAGCTTTTCTGAGGGCTTCCAAAATTAGGTTAGGCGCCATGTAGGGTATTTTTCTTGCTGCCTCAAGTTCGGCTTTTGCTTCTCTCAAGTATCGGAGCGCCCATCCTCTTCTGTATCTGTCCATCAACTGCTTTCAGCCTCGACCTCTTCTTCCACATTTTCATCTGGCGAGCATGCCGTTTGTGTACTGGCAAAAGCGTGTGTTATGTATCCTGCAATCTGGTTCCTCACTTTTGTAGTTGCTCCTTGTATAAGCATGTTAACGGCACGTTTGTTGTTTTCAAAATCGTTCGAGAATTTGTCTGGAAAACGTCTAATAAGTTCTTTGGCTATCCGCTTAATCTGTTCCGTGTAGGCACTCCCCGAATCTTAGCTTTCTCCAAGCACTCATTGGTTACTTCATCCTCCAGCAGTAAACAGTAACATTGAGGTGAGCTTTCATACGCAACAAGGCTAATTTAACTTTACTCATGTCAAGATCTGAAATCAATATTTTCCATACTAACTGCAGGACATACTTCGAATCGGAACTGTATTCTGTTACAAAAACTATAAGAGTTGAGAAGGTATAAAATAATAAAAAATTGGAGAGAGAAAAATTGAAAAAAAGATTTGTCATTATGTTCGTTGCTGTTCTTTTTGCTTTAGCTATTACATGTAGTTCAGTCTTTGGATTGTACGAAACTACGCATCCGTGTCTTATGTACAGGTATGATTTGGCTCGTACTGGCACTACCACTTCTACAGCACCTAACAATAATCAGACTCTTTGGAGCCATACGTCAACGAGCACTGTTGGCACTCCAATAATCGTCGAAGGAGAAGTGGTTTTCATAGCAGGAAATAAAGTATATGCGGTGGATGAAACAACTGGTGTGAAACTTTGGGAATCGATAGCTTTCCCAAGCTCACTAAGAGGGGTTCCAGCATTTGCCTATGGTAGAATTTATGTAGGTTCTTATGGTGGATACATGTATTGCTTAAATGCAACAACTGGGGGCAAATTATGGGAATATGACGCTAGCACGGGACATGTAGAAACTAGTCCTGCTGTTTCAGATGGCAGAGTTTTCTTTGGAACGACTGATAATTATCTTTACGCTATAAATGCGACTAACGGTTTGGCGCTGTCTCCAGTATGGCGCTACACGGCTGGTGGTAGCATTTATTCTGCGCCAACAATTGACGGAGATTTTATTTACTTTGGATGCGATGATGGAAAGCTATATGCATTGAATAAGTCTGGAACTTTGCCTTCCCTAAAATGGGTCTACAACACTGGCTATCGTGTTCGTTGCACACCAACAGTGTATAATGGTATGGTGCTTTTTGGAACCTATTCAAACCGACATATGCTTATCGCTCTTAACAAGACCACAGGCACATGGATGTGGGCATACGAACTTGCAAATTCTTGGAACATCGAAAATCCTGTGGCTGTTGATAATGATATGATTTATTTTGCACCCAGCTCTGGAAACAAGGCGTATGCACTTTATGCTGATGTCACCCCCGGATCTAATTATACCGAGACTGATGCGACTATTCGAAAATGGAGTGTAACACTTGACAATTGGAATCCAATTGAACCTGTAGTTGTTGATGGTAAAGTGTTTTTGTCTGCATACTATACGCTCTATGCTCTGGACGTATCCGATGGACACAGACTGTGGACCTACACATTCACTAGTTCCTATGGAGGAAACCCAATCGTCGCTGATGGGCACCTATTCATCTCAAGTAGCACCAAACTTTGGTGTTTTGGAGAAACTTATCCACCAATAACCTACTACTATACTGTAACACCAGTACCGGGACACACATACACCGTCAAACTTGTCATAAACGCAACTCCAAGTAGCGAACTCGACACGTCGGGCTTGACTGATCTGCACACGATAAGCTACACGCTTCAGGGCATTCCAGAAACAACTGGTATGTCTAACATAACTATACCAAACGAGATGCTAGGCGGACCATACACAATAACAGTTGATGGAGGACTACCTCAATATGAGGCGACCCCTGATGACAATGGCACTCACACAACACTGTACTTCACTTATCTTCACACAGGCACGCACACAGTTGAAATCATCGGCACAACATCAATACCTGAATTCCCAACAGCGATAATTCTGCCACTACTAATGACATTCTCAATTATCGCAATAGCCCTTAAAAGAAAACTGCTTAAAATCTAAAAATCTCCCATTTTTTTATTCGTCCTAAATTACATTTTATTTCTCTAAGCCCAGCTTTATCTCAAAAAAATCTTCAAAATTTCTCATTATCTGCTCAGCAGTACTTTCAACATCTAGCTTTTTTATCTCCGCAATTGCCTCAACTACCGAAGGAATAAACGCAGGAGTTGTTCTCTTACCATTAAAGGGTTGTTTGAAGAAACGCACTGGCCCATCTGTTTCTGTCAGTAGATTTGTCAACGGTGTTCTCCTCACAACTTCTCTTATGCCATTAGAGTAGACTGTCGGTAGCCCCTCGGTAATGTAATATCCGTTGTCTACAGCTTTTGATAACGCACTTATCGGGTTACTAAACCAGTGCAACAAGACCTTTTCAAGATGGTAAGATGGAAGCATCTCCACAATCTGTGCTGTTGTGCCGCGTGAATGAATTATAACGGGCAAATCAAGTTTTTCAGCCAACCGTAACATTTCAGTGAAAACCACAAGTTGCTTATCCCATATCTTCTCGTACTTGTAGTCTAAGCCTATCTCTCCAATGGCAATCAACGCCTTGTTCTGTCTTTTCTCAGAAACCAGTTCAATTGTTTGCTGAAGCTCCTCTTCCGTTAAAGTATTCACGTTCCAAGGATGAATCCCAAAAGCAGCATAAACCATCCCCGAATATTGCTCGGCCAGTTCTAGGCTTCTGGTGCTTGTTTCCAAATCCATTGAATTTGAAACCAAAGCAACAACATTGGAGCTTCTGGCTTCGTTTATAACTTCGTCAACGCATTCAGAATATTCTTCGTCTGAAAGATGTATATGGGCGTCAACAAACTTCATTTGCAATCACGGTTTTCACTAAACTAACCTGAATTTTGCTTTTATAACTATCTCTTCATCTTAACAATTTCAAATGTTGGTGGCAGTTTTCAGCAAATAAAGAACAATAAACGTTAAATATTGCTTTAAATAGAAAAAGAAGCTACAGAGGAGTCTTTATGGTTGATTTAGAATTGGCTGTAGCTCCCATGCATAGACTATG
>Ga0172362_10003812_pt1 | contig 13026 bp, 12 predicted proteins | sample LakKivs1_kivu2a2_FD_114534 | JGI IMG/M metagenome (GOLD analysis project Ga0172362, IMG submission 114534) | Sediment microbial communities from Lake Kivu, Rwanda - Sediment s1_kivu2a2 | ecosystem: Environmental > Aquatic > Freshwater > Lake > Sediment | place: Rwanda: Western Province, Lake...
ATGAAATAAGGGCTGCGCCCTTATAATCCCCATTCCGCCTTCGTTCCTCGGCAAGCCCATCTGGGCGTTGCCGTATCTCACTCGGCGGCCATAGTAGGCAATCGCTGTTGTTTATCATCAACCACATACGCTTTATGATGATGTGGTTGATCACGAATATAACTGCTTGATTCTTCGAGGTTTTTCCAACCTGTTGACTCGTAGTGATCATATCCACTCCAGAAACCACCACGTGGATATCGTTTACGAAAACCTGGAAAAGTCTCAAACATCTTTTTAGCACTATGAGACTTAAGCATAATTTCAGCGGTTTGAACCGAATATCGTTTCGGAATGTTCACTAAAAAGTGAACATGATTTAGAGCGAAACCGAAATCACCGAACTCAAACCCGAAGCGTTCGAGTTCATGAAACGCCTGAACACAGGCGTCTATGTAGATTTGTTTTCTAAAACAGTTATATCTGTTATGGGTAACGAACATCATTGTCACCCAGTTATTTCGGGTGTCACCCGAAATCTTTTTAGAGCTACCGCTTGATACAATTTCCATATTTGTAAATTCTCCTGTCGCACCTTTAAAGGGCAGACCTTTGGTCTGCCGCGTGCGACAAAAAAAGAGTATGGTTTAATTGGAGAAAAAAGATGATGCGACTTTTCATCTGCGGGTCCTACACCTAACTGGTTTCAGACCGCGCAGTATTCTCAGTCGCAACTATAAAAAACACATCCCCCAGCGGCTGATGCAAACAAAAAAATTTTGTATTATTATTCTATTTTTAATGTGCTAGTCCCATCTTCATTTTCATTAACATAAATAACATTTTCAACATAATTTTTTACATCATCAATATGAGTAACCAACAATATCTGTCTGAATTTTGATGACAATCCATTTAGTGCTTTCATAATATTTTGTCTCCTGATCATATCCTGAGAACCAAAGATTTCATCAAGTATTATGAAGCTGAATACGCCACCGGCACGCTCTGTTATAACCTCTGAAATAGCCAATCTTAAACATAGATTAGCCAGATCCTCTTCTCCTCCAGAGAAACGCTGTATACTGTATGAGTTTCCATCATCATAAATCATGATATTGTAATCCTCATCAAGTTCCATCTCACGATATTTGCCGTCTGTGAGACGTTCGAAATAACTGGAGGCATAGGATGACAACGTAGGTCGTATCCTGGATATAAGATGTGTTCTAAAAGACGACATAATATCACTAAGCATACCAAGATGTTGTGCGTTCTTTCTCTCTTCGTTTATTCTTTTTTTGAAATCTTTCAATTCGGCTACCTTTCCCTCGAGAGTCTTTATTTTTTGTATAACAAGATTTTTTTCTCCATCTTTTTTTTCTAACTCAAGTTTTGAATCCGCAAAACTATCTTTTTTATCAGTTAACAAATCTAGAGAAGACTGATATTTCTTGTAAAAATTATTCACCTCATTTTTAACAGATTCGTATTCTGAAGGAACAAAATCAATTTTACTGATCCTCTTAAGCTCTTTCCCCTTGTGTTCCAGTTCGGTTTTTTCTTTTTTGATCTCAGCTGAAATGTTATCAATCGTAGCATCTATCCTTTCTTTTTCTCTCATTTGAGTCTGTAAATAATTTCTTTTCTTTCCCAGAGCCTGTTTTTCGCGAAAAAATATATCTTTTTCTTCTGAATTTTTTTTGATGTTTTTTAAAAGAGATTCTATTTTGGCTTCTCTTTCTTTTTTTTCTTTATCAAAATTTTTTAAAAGTTTATTATGCTGGTCACCCAAGACTCTATCGCAAGTAGGACATTTTGCATCAGGTCCCAATTTCGAGATATTTTTTTTCTTGCTGTCTATGTCGCATATATTCTCTTTGATGTTGTCTACGATTGTTTTTTCCTGTTCAATTTTTTTAACTATTTTTTCCAGTTCTTCATCTGAGGATTTGAGTTTTTTTTCAACATTTTTCATATCGTCATTTAGTTTCTCAAAACCTTTTGTTTTTTTCCGTTGTAATTCTATTGTCTGTTGTCTTTCAGAGATCTTGGATTCTAAATTTTTAATTTCTGTTTCCAACTTTTTTTTGTTTTCAAAAAGAGTCTTCTTTTCAGTTAATTTTTCTTTTAAAAGATTTATTTTTTCGTACTCTTTCTTATTGGAAACATAATTTTTTTCTAATGCATCTACTTCTTTTTTAAAAACTTGTATTTCTTCTTTAATTTTTTTAATTGATTTGTCTAACTCTTCTTTTTTGTTGTTTAAATTCTTGATTTCATTATCGTAGCTTTCTATTTTGCTTTTTCCGGTTTTTTCATCTGTTATATCATGACTTAGTTTTTCTATGAGGGTGTCTTTGTTTTTCTTATCCGCCCTTATATCTTTTACAACCTCGTCTAACTCATCCACCCCAAGCATCTTTAATATCAATGGGCGTCTTTCACTAGTGTTCATTATTGACAAAACGTTCAATTCTTTTTGTTTAGCAAATATCGAGGTGAAAAACGATTTGGAATCCATTCCAAGTTTTTTCTGTATGTATTTGCTTACTGCTTCTGCACCGTTGGCTGCAAGCTTGTCATTAACTAAAACAGATGCTGAAGCAGACAGAGCTTTACCAGACATCTCACGAACTATTCTATATGTTTCATCTTCAAAAATAAATTCAAGTTCTACTCTGCATGGATCTGAATCTGCTGCATCTTCCCTCTTAATTTGGTCTGCTGATGTCCTAGCTGCATTAGGGCCATACAGGGCCCAGGCAATAGCCTCAAAGATCGTTGATTTTCCTACACCGTTCAGTCCTATAACTCCAATTATTCCATCTGGGAATTCTATAGTAGCATTTTTGAATTTTCTATAGTTTACAAGGTTTAAAGTTTTTAGAATCATTTTTTCTCTTCTCTGGATTCTATTTTTTGGATATAATCCAAACCTAGTTTCAGCAATGTTTCTTTTTCATCGATGTTTTGTTTTTTTAGGAATAGTTCAAATTCGTTTGTAAGAGCATTTATTTTTGATGTTTCGATTGATTTTGATTCTCCTTCTTTAATTACATTTGCTTTGATCTCATAATGAACAGCTTCGCTACTTTGTTCTCTGATTAAACCAAAATCAATTCCTCTGTAGATATGGGACGGCATGTTTTCTAGCACTATACGAAATATTTTATCAGATGGCTCTATCACCCTAATTGTTTTTTTTATCTCACTCATCACTTTATCGAGAGACATACCGAAGCAATCAATAGGATCTGAACTAATCATTGGTCTGTTTTTCAGAGAAATAAAATTATTTCTGTTTTTTCCACCGCCAAGTTCTAGCTCTATGAACCCTTTTTGTTCTCCTGCATCAGAAAAAGTGAAACGTTCAGTTGAACCTGAATAAAAAGCATTCTCAGAGACTTTAACATGTTTATGATAGTGCCCGAGTGCTATGTAATCGAAATCTTTTTTCAAGCATTGTGTTGGTATTATAAGTTCGTTGAACTCGTTCATGCTGAATTCTTTTATGCCTTCGACACCCCCATGCGTAACGACAACATTGTAGTCTGATGACTGGTTTTTTTTAAGCTTTTTAAAATTATTATCGAATTCCTGTTTTGTAGCGGTTTGAGGTAGAGCATGGATAACTAACTTCTCGCGGTTTATCTCAAAAGGGATTGTTTCATAACATGCGTTGTAAACAGGATAAACGTTTTCTATATGATCAAGTACGCTAAAAATGTGTCCTGTTTCTCTTAGTTTTGGGTGTTCATGATTGCCAGCTATTACAACAAACGGTATCTCTTGTTTTGATAGACGGAGTATCTGGTTTATGGCAAACGTTATAGCCCTGTTTGTTGGTCTAACTGAATCAAAAAGGTCCCCGGCATGAATTATTAGGTCTGGTTTTGATTTAAGAACGTAATCAACAAACTGCTCAAAAGCATTGTACGTATCAATTTCTCGCTGATTTATACCATTCTCATTTACACGACGGTAGGCAGAATAGCCGAGATGAGTATCAGCAACATGTAAAATCTTCATTCTATCATTTTTTACGAGCGAGTTTTAGTGAAACAATATCGCAAGCCAATGTAACGGCATCAAGTGTTGGAGCGATTGGTGGTGCATAGGCTGTCTCAAGTTTCCTAAAAGTTTCCACATCCATACCAGCTAGAACAGCACATGCCAGCGTGTTTATTCTTTGTGCTGCATCGTAACCAACTGCTTGAGCACCAATTATCTTGCCAGTCTCCTGGTTTGCAATAACTTTTACAGAAACGGGTTTACCACCAGGATAGTATTCCGGCAGGGAAAAACCATTGAATTTACCCGAAACGACAGCTTGGTTTTGCACATGACTTGTAATTGGACCAACTGCAGCTATCTCCAAACCAAAAAACTCTGATGTACATGTCTGCAAGACGCCACTAGGCAGTCTGTAGCTCCCACCTGCTGCGTTTGTGCCAGCAGCTATGCCTTGTCTCACACCTATGCTACCCAAACCTATAGGCACAGGTTGTTTTGTAACAAAATCTTTGTACTCTACACAATCCCCAACCGCATAAATATTGCTAGCAGTGGTTTCAGATTTATCGTTTACAACTATGCCGCCTGTTTTGCCTATCTCGCAACCAGCATTTTTAGCTAAAGCAACATCGGGTTTACAACCAGTAGCAATAACCAAAAGATCTGTATCAATTTTCTTTTCTTCGCCATTTTCATTGTTTTTCACAATAATTTTGTTTATCTTTCCATCTTTGTTTTCAACCTTTACCGCCAAAGAATTCAAATGCAGCATAACGTTGCCAGTTAATTTCTCTAAAATAAGCTCATGCATATCACCGTCTAGCATATTAGCCAGTATACTCGGAAGTGCTTCTATAATAGTTACATTCATACCTTTTTTATGCAGACAGTCTGCCATCTCAAGACCTATCAAACCGGCTCCAACAATAGTTGCTTTCTTTCCTTTTCGTACAAAAGAAGAAATCTGCTGTGCATCATCAATAGACCTAAGAATATGAACGCCAGCAATCATCTTTCCATTTTCTTGTATATTCTGTATTGGCGGAATTGAAGGTTTTGCTCCTGTAGCAATTATCAATGAATCATAAGATTGTTCGTATATCTCGTTTCCTTTTTTTGCAACAACAATCTGTTTTTTTGGATCGATTTTCTCAATCGTTGTATTTAAATTAAGGGTTATGCCTGCTTTCTTGAACCATTCTTCTGAAAATTCAATTAGATTAGCGAAACTTGGAATATCCCCAGATATAGCATAAGGTAATCCGCACTTGGAATATTGCGGATATTTTCCTTTTTCAAAAACCGTAATCGTAGCTTTTCTATCTGTTTTTCTAGCGAACTGAGCTGCTGTTCCACCACCGGCACCGCAACCTATTATCACTATATTTCTGTCTGTATTCAAACAAAAACCCCCATTCAGCAAAGCAATGCTTTTTTAAAAAGTTAATGTTATGTCTAATAGTTAATAAATTAGTACGGCTTTTACACCTTTTGCTTTTCTTATTTTTGGTATAATTGACCCGGGTATTTGTTTTTCTGTAATGATAAAAAGCCTTGGTTCTTCAGATAACTCAAAGTCATCTACGATTGCCTGCCGTATACTTATGTTAGCCTGTGCAATTATTGTTGCCACATCCGCCAAGATGCCGGGTATGCTAGGGTCTTCTGGTATTATTTCTATTACACCCCACTTCATTACTGAAGCTACATCTTTCAGATGGCAGGTTGGTTTTAATTTCAAAAAAACCTTATTTAACTCCGGCTCTTTTGATATCACATCGATTGTTGCAGCTATGGCTCTTCTGTCCACACCTAACGCCCGAGCCATTTTTGAATCAGATAGTTCGATATCTGCACAATATATCTTGTTATCTTTTATTCTTAGTCCATATTCAAGCATTTTTTGTGCAATTTTTTTTCTACCAGGATATTGGTTGAAATATTTAGCGATATTTTTCCACATATTATCATTGTAATAATAGCCACCATATAAATATTGTACATTAGTTTCTAAAATGAGATATTAACGTATAATATTGTACAATAATGTACATTTTTAAACAAGATTTAAATAGGGAGAAAGACATAATATAATATGAGATCATGAATAAAACAAAAATATTACTCGATGAAAATGATTTACCCAAAAAATGGTACAACATACAAGCAGATTTAAAAACTCCACTAGACCCGCCATTAAACCCACAGACAAAAAAACCAATAAGACCTGAAGACCTAAAAGCAATATTCCCAATGGAACTCATCAAACAAGAAGTCAGCAGAGAAAAATACGTACCAATACCAGAGGAAGTTAGAGAAATATACCGACTATGGAGACCCACCCCGCTGTATAGAGCGATACGACTAGAAAAAGCTCTTAAAACACCAGCACAAATTTATTACAAATGGGAAGGAGTAAGCCCACCAGGTAGCCACAAACCAAACACAGCAGTAGCACAGGCATACTACAACATGAAAGAAGGCATAGAAAGAATTACAACTGAAACAGGAGCAGGACAATGGGGATCAGCACTTGCTTTTAGTACTCAACTCTTTGGTCTTAAATGTCGAGTCTATATGGTGAAATGCAGCTATGAACAAAAACCCTACAGACGAATACTGATGGAAACATGGGGCGCAGAAGTATTTTCAAGTCCATCAAACAAAACAAACGTAGGTCGAGAAATTCTGAAGAAGCATCCACACACGACAGGCAGTCTTGGACTAGCCATAAGCGAAGCGGTTGAAGATGCAGCGACCCACGACAATACAAACTACTCTCTTGGATCTGTATTAAATCATGTAATCCTCCATCAAACAGTCATCGGTCTAGAACTTAAAAAACAGTTTGAGCTCATTGACAAATATCCAGATATTATATGCGGCTGTGTAGGAGGAGGCAGCAATTTCTCAGGAACAAGTTTTCCTTTCCTAGAAGATAAAATAGAGGGAAAGAAACCAGATTTAAAAGTAATTTCCTGCGAACCATTAGCCTGCCCAACACTCACAAAGGGCGAATATAGGTACGATTATGGCGATAGCGCAGGTCTCACCCCTCTTCTTAAAATGTATACACTCGGACACACGTATATCCCGCCAGCAATACATGCAGGAGGCCTAAGATATCACGGCGACGCACCACTTCTTTGCAAACTAACAAAAGATGGCTATATGGAGGCCGTAGCATACTACCAAAAGGAGATTTTGGAAGCAGCGATACTATTTGCTAAAACTGAAGGAATAATTGTTGCACCTGAAACTGCACATGCGATAAGGGCAGCAATAGATTTTGCCAGAATGTGCAAAAGAAAAAATGAGAAAAAAATAATTGTTTTTGCAAACAGCGGACACGGACATTTTGACCTGGCTGCATACGATGCATATAATAATCAAAATCTTCAGAACTATGAATACCCAAAAGAACTAATTAAAAAAGCAATGGCAGATCTTCCAAAGTTGTAAATGGAAAAAATCTGCTATTTTATTTTTCTGATTTTTTAGTCTTCTTTGTCTTTTTTTCTGTTGTCTTTTCTTTTTTCACTGTTTTTTTAGCTGTTTTCTTTGCTTTAGGTTTCTCTTTTTTCTCTGGCTCTTCTTTGGTTTCTTCAACAGGTTTTTCTTCCGCGACAGGTTTGTCTTCAATAGTTTCTTCAGTCTTTTTTTCTTCTGTTATCTCTGGTTCTGGAACTGGTTCCTCTTCTTTCTCTTCTTTTTTGGGTTTCCTATCTTCTATTATCATTGTTGGTGGTGATGTTACCTCTGTTTTGAATATCTCTATTCTTTTTACAGGATAGAAGTTTTTACAGCCTTTGTATATCTCACTACCCATTTTTCCATCTATAATAGTTTTTACAAACTCAGAAAGAGTGCTGTTTGCTGCCTGATCATAGATGGTTTTTTTCATGGCTTCACGAATTGCTTTTTTCTGTGAGCTTTGTACACGTTTGTCTGTAGTTGCAAAAGGTTTAACTCGTATTTTTGCTCCATCCCGTGTTGTAACATCATAGACACCATCTATTTTTGAGCGTCTTCTCCTAACCATTCTTCTGATGTAATCTGAAGTTAAGGTGTGTCCTACAAACATCGTGGAAGCGTTAGTCTCCTCAATTTTATTTATTTTGAAGAACAGTTTCACATGGGATTGTCTGAAATCGTTTGTCATATCTTGGAGTGAAACCTCAGTTACTCTACCCATCAGACTCTCTGGTGTGTCTGCTAGAGTCTCAGCTATAGCAACGTTATCAAATGTCGGTGGTGCCAATATCTTGTACCAGCCTTTTGATCTCCATTTGTCTTTGACTTTTTTTGCCGATGTTCTTACTCGCGCTTTCGCCATAATCATCACATTAATTCTTATCTGTTGTTATTTAAAGTTGATTTTTGGGTAATGAAGTACTCCTACTTAAATTATACTGACTGTAAGGTATGCCAAAAATTAGTAGAAAACGCTATGAATTCTTTACGCCATAAAATTTATATACTGTACATTGTATATTCCCACAAAATTCCCACACAGGTGTTAAATGAACACAATAGTAAGATTAGACACAAGAGGACGGCTAGTGCTCCCAAATGAATTCAGAGAAAAACTCAATTTAAAAGAAGGAGACGAAGTACTAATAAGCCTTGACACAAAAACAGACACTATAACAATTAGCCCAACATATGGAAAAACATCTGATCTAGTAAAAATCGAAATAGAATTCGGAGATACACCAGGATGCTTAGCAAAAATTGCAAATAAAATTGCTGATCTAAAAATAGATTTAATAATGACTGAATCAAAAAGCTCACAAAGAGGGAAAAGAGCACGATGGGATATCATTGCAGATATCTCAAAATGTTCATATTCGATTAATCAAATTAAACAACTTTTATTACAATCTGGTTTTGTGGAGTCTGTAAGTATCACAAAGATATCTCGTGATCGTCTTCATCGCTAACAATTTTTTTTCATCTTTTTTAGAGTTCAATATTTGTTGGGCAGGAGGTGATATAGTATAAACAAATTAATGGTCTATATCCTAGGAGACCAACTCGGTCTCCAAAGAGAGTGCATTGATAAAATGATCACAAAAAAACTAGGGAACTATTCGCAATATAGTAAAAGCATAATGAATGCAGACAAAAGCATTTACAAAGCAGGCACCCACTACGGAACTGTAAGTATCTATGATTTCAAATAGATACCAAATGACATTTATTAAAAACTTTTAATTAGAAGGCTGAAACAGCCTTCACATTTTTTTGTTTGCATATATGCTGTATTTCATCGAAAATTTCTTTGAAGTATGATTCATTTTTAATTCTCTCAAAATTTGAGATACCGCATTTTTTAAGATTTTCAAAAATGCCTGGTTTAAGATTAAATTTGTCGACCATTATCTCTTTTGCACCATAGCTAGTGAATGTATCAATAATTCTAGAAATATCAGTAAGTTTTATTGTTGGATACATTGGTCCAAAAAACACTCCTGTTTTAATGCCTATATCAGTACATTTTTTCATAGCATTGAGTCTGTTGCTAATTGAAGAAGCACCAGACTCTAGTGTTTTTCTTTCATCTTCATTTAAAGTTCCTATACTGAACATAACTTCTGCATCAGAAAGCTTAGAAATCAAGTCAATATCTCTTGTAACAAATGCTGATTTTGTTTGAATGAAAACCGGAAAATCATGTATTAAAAGCTGCTCTAAACAATATCGGCTAAGCCTGTATTTGTTTTCAATTGGTTGATATGGATCTGTGACAGTTGAAAGACCAACAACACCGCGTTTCTTCTTTTTGAGTTCCTGAGCAAGAACTGTTGGAATGTTTGTCTTGGCTTCAACAAAGCAACCCCAATCATCTCTTGGTATTCTCAGTACGTTTGGTACATAGCAATACGCACAGTTGTGTTGACAGCCGCGGTAAGGATTGAGAGAATAATCCAGTCCCGGCAAGGATGATTGCGATAATGCTGTCTTGCAATGTATTTCTCTAATTTTCATAAAAACCTCTTTAGAAATCCTCAATTCTTTTCTGATACATCTGGTTTTTAAGCACTGCACTGTTTTTAACCCATCTCTGCAGAGGAATATCCATCTTCTGTGATATGTGTAATAATGCCTCGTTTAGTGTGTTAAATTTCTGGCAAGGTTGTTTCAATGCTTTTCTAACACTCTCTCTAACATTCCAAACACCAATGGGCATAATGTAACCTGGATGCGCCTCACGCATAACTACAATGCCTGCTTGTCGCCTCTCTGCATTTAACAACTCGTTTACAGCTAGACGCGCAGCATAGTAACAACCACCGATTTCAGCATATGTTGTTCTTCCTTCATAAAATTCATGACTGCTAAAGATAGATATACCCGAACCATAAGGATTCCATGTAGTATTTGGGTACCACGCCTCGATAAGCTCGTACTGCCATTCTGATGGAGTCATCAGTATAGCCCATCTGTTGTCATACTGTGTTGTGTAGTAAATGCGAAACTCATTTATCCAGGGATAGTTCTTTGTATTTTTCATCAGGTTCTCTCCGATGGTTGAGTCGACTGCTGTTATGCTCCATCTGGTTGGAACGAAACGCCTGTATTTTCTAACCCCAAATGCACCTACACTGAATGCTTTCTGAATCCTGGAAACATCCACGCCATCTTTGTATAGATCCAAAACAGCATTTCTTGCCCTTAGATCAGTGTCATAGAATGCTTTCTCAACATGATGCTCATACTTGGGGTTTGAGATATCGAACTTCATCAAAGGTGCTGAAGGACCGTGTGGCTGTGCTTCGTCATAAAAGGCGATTTTGCCAAATGGTTTTTTTTCAAAAATTGCCTCGGTAAACACGCTGTTTTTAGATAGCGCGAGTTCCCTAGTGAAACCAACGATTTTGTTTGAACTTTCTACATCGGTGATATCAACAGTGTACTTTCCGCGTATAAGCATCGAACGAAAATCTACTATGTCATCGAGACTTTTATCGAGCCATAACTCAGGTGTATCAATAAGAGATGTATCTCCCATAACAGGTGGTATCATAGGCCCAATTGAGACCTTGGGATAGCCTATTCTTCCAATAAAAACACTTGGTGGTGAAGAACCAGCAAGCCTAGTAGTATCAATTAAAGGTCTAACTTTATCTCTAGAATGGAACTTCACTAGAACAGGGCACCTAGTTTTGCCACAGAGCATTTTTGTACCACGGCATAACCCGCATAAGCTAGGTGAACCTTTTTTTATGTGCGGCAAAATTTTTTTTTGATTTTTCAGATTGATTCTATTGCTATGCACCATGGTCTCATTAGCTGTTTTATTTTAAATACCTGCCCCTCAGATGACTGAAAGTATGTGTTTTATTTATTGTTTTCTACTCAAAATACTTATCTATTAGATACTATATTTCAGCGTTCGTAACTATGCCAGCAGAAAAAATCGAAAGTGAAAGAAGAAGATCTAGACCTGTAGAAAAGCCAAAAAAGAAGGCCATAATTAAAAGAAACAAAACATGGGTCAGTATTGCCATTATCATCATTGCAGTTGTTATAATAGCTTCCATGGCCGTGGTTTTTATTCACCCTGCAAAAAACCGTATTGCAGTTATTGATACAAGCATGGGTACAATAAGAGTTGAACTCTATGAAGATAAAGCACCTATTACAACAGCAAATTTCATTAAACTTGCAAATGATGGATTTTATGATGGACTTGTTTTCCACCGCGTTGCCAACTTAGATACAAGTGCACCTACGACACATATAATACAAGGTGGTGGATTTTATCCAAATGGAACATATAAGCCAAGTCCTTACGACCCAATTACACTTGAAACTAAATCTGATCTAGTACATGATGATGGCGCTATTGCCATGGCGCGTACCAGTAGTGACCCAAACAGTGCAACAAGCCAATTTTACATCTGTGATGGTCCCCAACATTCTCTTGATGGCAATTATGCAGTTTTTGGAAAAGTAATAGATAATTCGAGTATAGCCGTTGTGAGAGCAATTGGTAAAGTTCAAACGACGACAAGGACTGTAATGGGACAGTCTATGTCTGATTGGCCAAAAACGGATATAATCATAAGAAGTATAACTATACAAAAACAATAAAGGAGGTAAAGAAATGGTAAATAAAATTGCGGTATTTAATACGAATATGGGTAATTTTAAAGTTGAACTTTTCAATGATAAAGCCCCTATAACAACTGAAAATTTTATAAAACTGACAAACAAAGGATTTTACAACGGCCTTGTTTTTCATCGGATTATCGATGGTTTTATGATACAAGGTGGATGCCCACATGGAACCGGCAGAGGCGGACCAGGTTATACCATAAAAGACGAATTCCACGGAGATTTGAAGCATAATTCTGCAGGTATGCTCTCAATGGCGAATGCTGGCCCTAACACAGGAGGATCACAATTTTTTATAACGGTTGCTCCAGCACCTTGGCTTGATAATCATCACTCGGTTTTCGGTAAGGTTACGGAAGGAATGGATATTGTTTATACTATATCTAAAGTTAAAACAGATGCAGATGATAAACCTTTACAAAAGGTTGTTATAAGCAAGGTTACAATAATTTAAAAGAGGTTTTTTATGACAATTCTATCAGACGTTGATATCAAAAATTCGATTAAAAACAAGGAATTAGGCATTGAGCCTTTTGTTGAAAAGAATTTAACACCAAATGGTTATGATTTGACAATTGATGAAATATTTATTAGAAAAACAGATGAGCGTATTAAAAATGGAACAGCAAAAATTCCGCCTATGACCTGGTTTGCTATAAGTACGAAAGAATTTGTTAAAATGGGACCTCAAATCACATCACAACTTTGGATCCGCTCAAGCTATGCTCGTAAAGGAATTATGGCGAGTTTTGGCAAAGTAGATGCTGGTTTCCATGGAACATTGACTATTAGTTGTTTTAATTCAAATGATCAACCAATTGACATTCCTATAGGTGACAGATTCTGTCAGATTGTTTTTGAAAATATGGCTTCATCTCCATCTGAACTTTATGATAAAAAATCTGG
>Ga0172362_10003815_pt1 | contig 13021 bp, 8 predicted proteins | sample LakKivs1_kivu2a2_FD_114534 | JGI IMG/M metagenome (GOLD analysis project Ga0172362, IMG submission 114534) | Sediment microbial communities from Lake Kivu, Rwanda - Sediment s1_kivu2a2 | ecosystem: Environmental > Aquatic > Freshwater > Lake > Sediment | place: Rwanda: Western Province, Lake...
CAGGAAGAAAACCATTGCCGCCAGGGCGGCAAAGAATGACGACATCACATTTATGCGGTATGCGATGTTGGAGAGCGGAATATATGAAAATAATTTTCCGCAAAGACAAAACAGCGGATAACCCGGCGGATGTGCTATCCCGAGATTGTACGCCGCAGCATAAAGTTCTCCGTTGTCACCCATGTAAACAACCGGGCACCGCGTAAAATGGTAAACCAGCAAACTCACACAAAGCAATAATATTGCTGCTGATTTTATTCTGATGTCGTGGGCCATGTTATATAATTATATACTGTTTTTCAATGAGGTTTTGCCTCAAGTTGTGATAATCTGCGCTGGGCATCAATGTTGTTCGGGTTACAGCGAAGAGCTTCTTTGAATTCCCGGCAAGCCGGTTCAAACAACCCTTTTATCTGCAGGGCAGTCGCCAGATCCAGATGAAATGCATCAACGTGAGGGTTGAGCTGGACGGTTTTCGACAGTTCAGTAATAGAACGGTCGATGTTGCCGGTATGCGCATAAAGAACACCGAGATTATAATGTGCAGCCACGTTTGAAGGTTCAATCTGCACCAGCTGCTGATAGAAACCTATTGCTTTGTTTTGTGCCGACAGAAGTTTTTCGGCATTACCGGACAGCTGGCAGCGTTTTATTTTTTCGCTGCCTGCCAGGCAAATGTTTTCATAAGCTGCATGTACGCTGGAATCAGCCCTGATTGCCTGCTGATACTCGCTTATGGCTTCGTCCAGATAACCGTTTTCCGCATAGATAATTCCGAGATTATTATGAATCCACTCTATCTCAGAACCAACTCCACTGGCACAGGCTAATTCTCTGAGTCCTTCCTTTTTGCGGCCGTCTTTCAGGTATTGTGCTCCCAGGTAAATATGGTACATTGATACAACGTGGTTGGCGTAAAAATCCTTGAAAATACTGTCGTCATACACACTGCGCATTTCGTAATCCTTCCAGTAGTTATGTCGTGAAGGTGTTTCTCCCTGCCGCACAATCCTGAACAGAATACCTGCCGGAACCTTCTGCAAACCTGCATTTGCCAGATAGCTGTTAAGAATACAATATACCGGACCGGGCGACTTTTTTATCAGGTCGCGCTGGACGCTGTCCCGGTAGGATTGAAGTTCCGGCTGATTCAGGCGGAAAAGATTCGTATTGTAGATATCAGGGTAAACCGTGCCGTTGTCGCCGAAAACCGTTATGTCCTGCCGGCGCTGTCCCACCATCGTGGCATAAGCCAGCGTAAACGCCTCGTTGTCGCTGGTACCGGCAGATAATGTTCCGTTTGGTTCAACAGTCTTCAGCATATTCAGGGCAAAATCAAGTCCTATATAGTTGCGGCTCTTGTCTGCTTCATAAAAATTAAAGGTCAGGGGCAGAACAGGAAGCAGAAGGAAAGCATATTGAGCATATCTTAACTTTGCCAGTTCGGTTAAACAGTCCAGTCCGAAACCTATCCAGAGCGCCACAGCTAAATATGAAACGATGTAGAAAGACTCAACGAGAAAAAGGTCGTGGGGAGTATACCCGACATCGATAATGTATATCAATCCGAAACTCGGGAACACAAAAAACAGGAAAGTCGTAATAAGCCACAAGCGGTTTTTACGCCATAATTGCCATAAGCCGGGCAGAACAAAGACCAGCAGATACGGAGTGAACTGCGACCACAGCAGCACCGTATATGCCCGGCCATGCTTGAGAAGTTGTCCCAGTTCACGATGTCCGGAACCCAGACTGCCGTAGCCTTTACGCAAAATATGCGCGATAAAATCAGGCCATGTTTGCGTGTTGCCCCAGTTGATAGCCGGATGTGCTGATGCCCTGACAGGCAGGTAAAGATAGACGAGTGTGCCAAGGAAACCCAGCAGTAGCATATTGGCGACAATGTTAAAGCGCAGCCGGATTTTACGGTCGGACGCCCAGATGGCAAAGGCAAGTCCCGGACCCAACAATGCTATGGTCTGATGGTTCGACAGAGCAATGCCCGAGATAAGAGCCATCAGGTAAAGATACCCGGTTTTTTTTGAACACCAGAACAGCGCTGCCAGGTAAATCAAAGCAGCAGCCAGGAAATTATGCAGGGTATAAACTTCGCCGGCACCTGCTGTCTCCCATAGTGTTCTTGAGAGAATAAAGCAAATTGCTGCGATGCCCGACATTAAAGGTCTGAGCCGGATTTTTACCATAGCCAGGAATAAAACCAGCGCTGCAGCCGCAGCACAGAAAGACGACATCGCGTTCATCCTGTATGCAATACTTGAAAGCGGAATGAACATGAACAATTTACAGCACAGGCAGTAAAGAGGATATCCCGGCGGATGCGGTATGCCAAGGTTATACGCCGCAGCAGCGAGTTCTCCGCTGTCGCCTAGGTAAACCGCAGGACACAGAGTAAAGGAATAAATGATCATGCTGATGCAGAAGACGGTCAATGACGCAAATATTATCTTAAAGGATTTATTCATTTAAATACCTTTGGATAATATAATTATATCGCGTTTCAGAGTCATTAACAAGACTATTGTCTGACATTTTCAATGAACGCCCCTCTGTCCTTAGTACAACAGGGTGTATATTGCCGTATTTCATGACACAGACTTTTAAATGCGGATATTTTACGCGCATGTAATCCGCAAATAGCTGCGGGTCCACAGTGTTCATTTTAAACATTCCGTAATGCGCGGGAACTGTCAGCCTCGGTTCCAATGCCCCGGCAAGATCGGCTGCTTCCTGGTACGTCATATTTCCGATGCAGTCTGCAGACAGGCGCCTGGCATCCCTGCCGTTTACCGGCAGGAATACAGCATCAAATTTAAAGCGTTTGAGTTTGGACAGGAGTCCTTCGTAGACGCAGCAATCACCGGAGTGATACACAGTGAATTTTCCGCACCGGATTATATAGCCAAGATACGGGTAAAAGCCTGTTTTCTCGTCCTTATCCAGGAATTCGTGTGCTGCTGCAATACCTGTTATTCTGACACTGCCTGCTTTTACAGATATACCGTCGTCCATACCAATAAACCGGTTTTCCGGTATTTTTAATTCTCCGGAAAGTCCGGGCAATAAAAACCTCGGTACGACAAATTCAGCGGAAGGAGAAACAGCGGCAATGACCTTCCATGCGTTTCTGTCGATATGGTCGATATGGTCATGACTGCCTAAAACAAGATTTACATCCCCGATTTCTCCGGGTTTCAAAAGCGGGCGCTTTAACCTGGTTTTCATATCGCTGAGAAAAGGGTCCAGGTAAAGCAGAGCATCGTGAAATTTCAATATAAAACCGTGCTGTCCGAGCCACCAGAATGCAAGTTCGTTCTTTTTTACTTTATATGCATTAACCGATGAAGAAAAACTGCTGCTTTTGACCGGCCTTAACATTGCCAGATTTCCTCACAACACCTGTTCATAAGCGTAGTTTATTCCTGTTCAAGGTGTGTGTCAAGAGCAAAGATGTGTTGAATCCGTCGGATTAATATTGTAAAATATCCCCACATTGCCGGGTCGTCTAGCTGGTAGGACACCTGACTCTGAATCAGGCAATCGTTGGTTCGAATCCAACCCCGGCAGCCAGAAAACAACTATCAGCGTCCGTGTCTCCTGTCGTGGAGAAACGGACGCTGCAATGAAAGACGACAGAACAGGAGAAAATGAGCTACGAAATCGGAATGCAGGCAGTAAATCTGCAGATGCCGGATGAAATTCCGCATACTGAGTACTGCGATCATCCTGAACTTATCCGCCAGATGACAGGGCTTAATCCCGCTGACCCTGATCCTGCCAAGGCAGGCAGGGCATGGCAGGAATTTTACCGCACCTGGAAGTATGATATTGTCTGGAATTCATGCGACGGGATGGACTGGAAGGGCAGGACTTCCAGCATGGGACACGCAGAATACATGGAAAACGGCTCTGACTACAACAACCAGATTTACTGTCCTTTCAAAACCGAAGAGGATGTTCTGAATTTTGATGCTGTGCAGGAATTCGGTCTGCCTGATGTCAGGGAATGGACGGAAAAATTCGGGAGGAATTACAGGGAAGGGCAGAAACAGACGCCGTTTCTGGTTTTTCCCGGCGGCTATTACAACACGCTTTTCTCCGCCTGTATACGCATTTTCGGTTGGGAAATGTTTCTTGCGAGCGTGCCGTGCGATGCGGAACGGTTCGACAAAGTGCTGGAGAGCATCTATAAGATTTCCGAAGCCAACTTTACGGCATGGTCGAAGACAGACATCAAGGTTTTCATCTGCCACGATGACATTGTCTGGACAAGCGGTGCGGTTTTTCATCCTGACTGGTACAGAAAATATATTTTTCCGAGATACAAAAGGCTCTGGAAGATTCTGAAGGACAGGGGTATAAAGATTCTGTTCTGTTCCGACGGGAATTTCGATGAGTTTGTCGGTGATATTGCCGGGGCGGGGGCCGACGGTTTTATCTTTGAGCCGGTCACGGACCTGAAATCAATCGTTGAAAAATACGGAAAAACAAAGGTTATTATCGGCAATGCCGACTGCCGGATACTGACGTTCAAGGGGAAAAAGGAAATAGAGCAGGAGGTAAGGCGCTGCGTTGAGCTCGGAAAAAAATGTCCGGGATTTTTCATGGCTGTCGGAAACCACATCCCGTGCAACGTGCCGGTTGAAAATGCGCTTTACTATTTTGAACTTTACGACAAAATGAGAAGGAGATAATCATGGCAAAACGTCTGGTTCCTAAGGAATATTACAGGCCCGAGGCATGGCAGGTCAGCGAGGAAGGCTTCCAGCCGGAACTCAACCAGCTGCACGAGACGATTTTCTGCCTCGGAAACGGGTATATGGGAGTCAGGGCAACGCCGGAAGAAGGGGCCGGGGAACACGACACAGTTCCCGGGACGTATGTGGGGCTTGTTTATGAAAAACTCGACACCGTCTATTCCTGGGTGCGCGTTAATTTTGCGGTTCAGCGCGATCAGGCTGTCAACTGCCTGAACTGGATATGGGTGAAACTGTCGATTGACGGCACTCCGTTTGACCCGTGCAGGGGAAAAGTCCTTAAATACCGCAGGACACTTGACTTGAAATCAGGTTTGCTGTGCCGCACACTTGTCTGGGAGGATGAAAAAGCACGCCGGACAGAATTCGAAATCAAAAGGATTGTCTGCATGGATAAACCGCACCTGGCGGCAATAAAATATTCCTTCAAACCCCTGAATTATTCTGCTCCTGTTTCAATTGAGGCAGGACTCGACGGAGATGCCAGGTTCGGCAGTCCGCCTGCATGCCTCTGGCAGGAGAAGGAAAAAGGCTCTGCCGAGAAAGAAGCCGTGTATTATTGCGCGTCGACCGGCCGGACAAAGATTCTGCTGGTTTCGGCAATGCGTCTCAAATTAAAGGTTGACGGACAGAACCTCAATGCTGCGACTGAACAGGTTGAGAAGGAAAAATACATAGGACAGCGCATGGAATTCAAAGTGGAACAGGACAAAACATATTGCCTTGAAAAAATCGTTTCCATCTGCACTTCCAGGGATATGGAAAAAGAAGATCCGAAACAGCGAGCGGTCGCGGAGGCAAACACAGGGAGTGAACTGGGCTTCGACGGACTTTTTGCAGACCATCGGAAGGCATGGGAAAAAATATGGCAGGACAACGATGTTGTCATTGAGGGTGATTTATCAGGTCAGCAGGGAATCAGATATTCTGTTTTCCAGATGCAACAGAATTATTCGGGCCGCGATCCGAGGGTAAACATCGGGGCAAAGGGAATGACGGGCGAAGGATACGGCGGATGGTATTTCTGGGACACGGAAATTTACATGATGCCGTATTTCCTGTATACCGACCCTGAAAAAGCCAGGAAACTCCTGATGTACAGGTATCATACGCTCGACCATGCCAGGCAGAGGGCAAAACAGTTCAGGTACAGCGGCGCAATGTTTCCGTGGGCGACAATCGACGGCACTGAAAGTGCGCCGCCGTGGGAGTATATGATGCTGGAACAGCACGTCAATGTGGCAATACCTTACGGCATCTGGCATTATGTTGAGGCAACAGGCGACCGGGATTTTCTGTACGGGTACGGCGCCGAGATAGTGCTGGAAAACTGCAGGTTCTGGCAGAGCAGAGTCACCTGGAACCGGAGACGGGAAAAATATATGATTAACGGAGTCACAGGACCCGACGAATACAAGGTGCTGATAAACAACAACTGTTATACAAATTCAATGACAAGATGGGTGCTGAGGTACGGACTGGAAATCATAAATGATATGAAGAAAAACAATCCCGGGGCATGGAAAAAGCTCGCCGAAAAGATAAGGTTTGGCGATTCCGAACCTGGAAAATGGGCGGATATCATAAAAAAGATTCATATCCCGTACGAGAAATCCAGCGGCATTTATCCGCAGGACGATACTTTCATGGACATGGACGAAATAGATATCAGGTCTATTCCCCCCGACGACCGGCCTATTGTCACTCACTGGGCATGGGAGCGGATAATGCGCCACCAGGTCATCAAACAGCCGGACGTTCTCCTGCTGCTCTATCTCCTGAACGATGAATATCCGGCAAAAGCGAAAAAAGTGAATTATGATTACTATGAGCCGCGCACCATCCACGAATCCTCGCTGAGCCCGTGCATTCATTCAATCATGGCTTCGGAAACAGGCTACAGGGAAAAGGCATTTGAATATTACCTCAAGACAGCGAGACTGGACCTGGGCAACATTAATTACAACAGCGTCGAGGGAATACATATCGCCAACATGGCAGGCTCATGGCTTTCCATTGTAAACGGATTTGCGGGCATGCGGCTGAGCAACGGGATGCTGAATTTCAGCCCTGTTCTGCCTGAAAAATGGAACCTCCTGCAGTTCAGGGTGAAATTTCTCGACAGGCTGATTGAAGTTTCGATGAAGCCGGGCGGCACGGATTTCCGGCTGATAAAAGGCAAGCCTGTCAGGATTGGTCTTAGAAAAAAAATAGGGACAGTTACCATTTTTTTGAAACATGGAACAAAGTAACCAAAAATGGTAACTGTCCCTATTTTCCCATTGAGCTGCCTGTACCTGCTTTTCGTCTTAGAATTAAGTATTATGTCACCTTATCTTTTTGCTATTTCGAGTATTTGTTCCAGGGTTATTTTTGACAGGTCTTTTGTGACAAGGTCTGCCTTGCCCAGCTGAGTTTTGTCGCCGATACCAAGCACATACATCCCGGCGCGCAGTCCTGATTCAACGCCTACTTCCGCATCTTCAACGACAAGGCACACTTCCGGCCTGACTTTCAATCGTTCTGCTCCCAGAAGAAAAATTTCAGGGTCGGGTTTACCTTTGTGCAGGTCATTGCCGTCGACTATTGCCCTGAAGCGCTTGTTCAGCCCTGTTTTTTCAAGGATTGTTTTTGTGTTTTTGCTTGAAGAACAGACTGCCTTTTTTAACCCCGCCGCATCAATTTCATCCAGGAGCCGCAGAACACCGGGAAGCAGGTCTTCGGGTTTAAGGGTGGATACCAGTTCAAGGTAATACCCGTTTTTACGGTCGCAAAGCCTGTTCATTTCATCCTCGGGAAGTTCTTTTTTCACCAGCAGCCGCAGGGAATTCTGCCGGTCGACTCCCTTCAGCTTCTCATTTGCTTTTTCGTCGAAAGGTATTCCAATCTCGTCAGCCAGCCGTTTCCATCCCTGATAGTGGAATTTGGCGGTGTCGACAAGCACCCCGTCAAGGTCGAAAAGTATTGCCTCTATTTTTCCCATTTTCAAAAAATTATATCATAATATCGATGCAAAATCAAAAACTTCATTGTATAATAGAAATATGGAAGAAACAATGCAGGACAGTCAGAAGTGCAGTCGCCTGGCTGGTATTTTCATGCTGCTGGTGTTTATTGTGCCGATGGCTGTTTATCTGCGGACAATCTGTCCTACTGTGACAGCAGGCGACGGTGGGGAATTGCTGAGCGCTGCGGTGCTGCTGGGTATAGCGCATCCGCCGGGTTATCCGCTCTGGACCCTGCTCGGGTATATGTTCAGCTTTCTGCCTGCAGGAGAACTTGCGTTCAGGGTCAACATGGTATCCGCGTTTTTTGCCGCATCGACAGTTCTTATCGTGTATCTGATTCTGCGGCTTGCAGGCTTGAAAAATTATTTTATTGCCGCGGGTGCAGCCCTGATTTTTGCATTTTCCAGAACACTCTGGTCGCAGGCAGTCATTTCAAAGGGATTGTATGCGCTTAACGCTTTTTTTGTTGCCTCAACACTTTACCTGCTGCTATTGTGGCGCCGCGACCTTTCCAAAAAATGGCTTTTCCTGATGTCATTTGTCTACGGCCTGTCGCTTGCAAATCATAACACCATGGCGCTTCTGGGGCCTGTATATCTGGTCTGTGCGTTATACATTGGGTGGAAATGCGGATGGCTGACAACCCTTAAGCCGTCGGATTACATCAAGATATTTTTATTTTTTGCCGCAGGCATTTCGGTCTATTTTTATATGCTTTTCAGGGCGCAGGCAAAGCCGGCAATGAACTGGGGAAATCCTGAAAACCTGGGGGCGCTTATCGACCATATTACGCGCCGGCAGTACGGTAAATTGGGCGGGGTTCCGCGTTCTCCTGTGGTTCTTTTCCAGGATATCGGGGTTTATCTGGGTTTTTTCTGGAGGGAATTTACTCCGTGGCTGGTTGTGCTGGTGCCGGTCGGACTCTGGAGAGTTTTCCGCAGGGACAAAAACCTGTTCGGGATAACCCTGACAATGTTCCTCGTGCTTACTTTTGTGTTCTGTTTCGTGCTGAGCTTCAAGACCGACGAACTGAACAGGGAGATAAATTCTGTTTTCTTTACGCCTTCCTATTTGATTGCCGCACTCTGGATTGCAGAGGCGCTTGCCTGGGTTGCAGGACTCTGGAAAATCTTGTTTTTTCCGGCTTCGGTGCTGTTCATTGTGCCGCTGTTTTTGAATTATTTCACAAACGACTGGAGCCGGAATTATCTGGGAAGGGACTACGGCCGCAATATACTGTCGAGTGTCGAGAAAAATGCGGTTCTTTTTACGGGTGCATACGACAACGAGAGTTTCATTCCGCTTTACCTCTCTAAGGTTGAAAAGTACAGGTCGGATATTTCGATGTGGAGCGACGCAGGCTACATAATGGGAGATATCTACGGACCTGACTTCCCGAAATTTGGACAGATCGACAAGGACAAAATTCTGACGGATATTCAGATGAAAATAGTGAAGAAGGCGGAGAAACCGGTATATTTTGTCCTAGGCGGACACCTGGTGAATCTGCCCGGCGTTGAATCCGAGCATGCGGGAATACTGTTCCGTGTCAAGAACCCGGCAAACAAGCCAATCTCAAACGAGGAAATCTGGAAACAGTATCGTTTCCGCGGACTTGATGAAAACATATCAATGGATTTTTTAACCAGGGACATATCCACTCATTACCACTTTTTCATGGCTGAGAAAAACATGCTTGAGGGCAACAGGGAAAAGGCGCTTGAAGAATGCAGCAAGGCGGTGCGAACCGGAGCGTCCACGCAGTGGCTCGGGAATGAACTCGGAAAATTTTACGCGCGCTGGAACATGGTCGACGAAGCCTTTGCGCTGGCATCAAAACTGGAGTCGTCCGGACTGCCTTCCTCGAAACTCAGGTTCCACCTGGGACTTTACTATTACGGAAAAAAAGACCTTGAAAAATCAATCGAGCAGTACCTGATGGCTGTGAAATCCGACCCTGACGACTACTGGGCATGGTCAAACATGAGTATCGCATACATGGACATCAGAATGTTTAATGAAGCGCTTTCTGCGGCACAGAATGCGGTAAAGGCAAATCCTGAGTTTGCAGACGCCTGGGCAGTCATGGGAAACGTGTATTTCAACCTGCGTGATTTCGACTCTGCGGTAAGGTCATGGACCCGGGCCGTTGCGCTTGATCCGAACCAGACCTCAGCACTTTCAAATCTCCAGGCAGTCAAACAGATGATGCAAAAATAGGTACAGTTACCATTTTTTCAAACATGGGCTACGGCTTATTTTTCAGGTCGGTTTAACCCGGAATTTCTGCCGCAAAAATATTTATAGACAAATATACGTGGAAAGTTTAAAATAATTCAATTATGGAAGACAGTAAAACTTTAGACGGCAACCGCGAAGGCAGATCCGACAGAAGGAATCTCGGTGACGAGTGGAAAAACTGGGACGGACGGGTGGAGCCCGACTGTAATGCAGGACCCGACCTTTTCATGAATTTTGTCCTGCTAATCTGCTTTATTTTTATCTGCGTGATTTACGGTCTGAGCTGGCTGATTTCTCCCAGGCTCAGGGAGCTCGGTCCAATGGCTTACCTGGCTTTTATGATATTCTGCGCTGTTTTTACGATTGCCACGGTTGTCTGGTCGCTTGTTTTTTCGTTTTCGGTTATGCGCGAAAAACTGCTTTTTTCAGGTCTGATGAAGGGAAAAACGATTAACTTTTTTCTGCCTGTGGCAAAGAAGTTTGCCGGGTGGACAGGGGTGCGCGTCGACAGGCTTGGAAATTCGTTTCTGAAGGTGAGCAATATCTGGAACTTTGCCTGTATCCGGCAGATCCCCGGAGAAAAACTTCTGCTTCTTCTGCCAAGGTGCCTGAATGCTTCTGCAATCAGGCGGCTGAAGGAGTTGAAATTGCAGTATAATTTCGAAACAGCTGTTGTAGGCGGAGGAGAGGAAGCCAGACACGCGGTTGCGGAAAAATCACCTGAAATTGTCATTGCCGTTGCATGCGAAAGGGACCTTGTCAGCGGGGTCTGCGACGTTGCAGAGAGGATGCCTGTCCTGGCATTCCCGAATCAGCGTCCTGAAGGCCCGTGCAGAAATACTGTCGTAAATCTCTCCGAACTTGAGGGAGCAATCAAGAAATGTGTCCGCACAAGCGCTACCTGAAATATTTCCGCAGCAGGACAAATGTCCTTGACCTGGGCTGCGGAGAGGGCAATTTCCTGGAGCTCCTGAAAAAGGAAAACATTGAAGGGGAGGGAGTCGACATTAATTCTTCATACGTTGAGAAGGCAAGGAAGAAGAACCTGAAGGTTACCTGCGCGGATGCGAACGAATTCCTGAAAGGCAGGGGGGAAATATACGACGGTATTTTTGCATGCCATGTGATTGAGCATTTTGCGCCTGAAAAAGCGGTCGAACTTGTCCGGAATTGCAGTCGTGCCCTGAAATTAAGGGGCATACTGGTGGTGGTAACACCCGACAGCGAGAATTTCAGGACCATCACACATGATTTCTGGATTGACCTGACGCATGTCAGGCCTTATCCGCTGGAGACGCTTGAAAAAATATTTACGGATACAGGATTCAGAGTGATAAAAAAGAAAAAGATTCTGAACGACGCCAACAGATTTGTCCTGCCATGGATTTACAACTTTTTAAGGCAGATCTTTTTTGGCAGGCACTGGGGAACAAAAGAGCTGGTAATAGTGGGAGAGAGATGATGGACTACACCAGGACGATAAACCTGCCGCAGACGAAGTTTTCGATGAAGGCAGACCTGGTTAAAAGGGAGCCTGAGCGGCTGAAAAAATGGGAAAAGGAGAATATTTACGGCAGGCTCAGAAGCAGGAAAGGGGAAAAGTATGTTCTGCACGACGGTCCACCTTATGCCAACGGAGATGTGCATGTCGGAACAGCTCTGAACAAGATTCTGAAGGACATGGTGGTGAAATACAAGACAATGAGAGGTTTTGATGCGCCTTTTGTGCCCGGCTGGGATTGTCATGGCACTCCCATAGAACACCAGCTTCTGAAATCAATGAATGTGGACGTGAGCAAAATCGACCTGCCGGATTTCAGGAAAAAATGCCGGCAGTATGCGGACAAATTCATCGGAATACAGCGTCAGCAGTTCAAGCGGCTGGGTGTTTTCGGAAACTGGGAGCACCCGTATGTGACAATGGACTATGAATACGAAGCGGAAATTGTCGGAGCTTTTTCCAGCCTGCTTCAATCCGGCTACATATACAGGGGCTTGAAGCCGGTTCACTGGTGTCCTTCCTGCAGGACCGCGCTCGCAGAGGCAGAGGTGGAATACGAGGACCATAAATCCGCTTCGATTTACGTGAAGTTCAGGGTAAAGAAGGAATTTCTCGGCAAAATGAAGGTTGAAGGCAGTCTTCCTGTGTTTTTCCTGATATGGACAACCACTCCCTGGACTTTGCCTGCCAACGTGGCAATTGCAGTGCATCCGGATTTCACGTATGCTTTTGTTGAAACCGACGGAGAAGTTCTGATTATGGCAGAGGAGCTTGTTTCCAGGGCGCTTGAAGAAAAAAAATACAGGATTTTAAGGAAGGTTGCCGGAAAAGAGCTTGAAAATATCGAGTGTGCGCATCCTTTTCTTGACGACCGTACCAGCCGGCTGATTCTTGCAGAATACGTGACTGTTGAAGACGGCACCGGATGTGTCCATATTGCTCCGGGACACGGAGAAGAGGACTACCTGAGCGGGTTGAAATACAATCTGCCTGTGCTGGTGCCTGTGAATGAAAAAGGCGAGTTCACGGAAGAGTTCAAGCCGATGCAGGGAAAGTTTGTTTTCGACGCTGATCCCGATATCGTGGAGCTTCTGAAAAAGAAAAAGGCGCTTCTGAAGTCAGGAGAAGCCAGCCATTCATACCCGTTCTGCTGGAGGTGTCACAAGCCGATAATCTTCAGGGCAGCGCGGCAGTGGTTCCTGAAGGTGGATGCAAACAATCTGCGCGAAAAGGTGCTGGAAATAGTCCGGAATCTCACGTGGATTCCGTTGACAGGTTTAAACAGGATAAGCGACATGATAAAGAACCGTCCTGACTGGTGTCTTTCACGGCAGAGATTCTGGGGCATTCCGATACCGGTTGTCTATTGCAGGAAGTGCGGCGACTACATAAAATCCCCGGAGTTTTTCGCAAACGTGCAGAAACTTGTCATGGAATCCGGCTCGGATATCTGGTTTTCCGCGCCTGTGGAAAAATTCCTTCCTGAGGGATTTTCC
>Ga0172362_10003817_pt1 | contig 13018 bp, 7 predicted proteins | sample LakKivs1_kivu2a2_FD_114534 | JGI IMG/M metagenome (GOLD analysis project Ga0172362, IMG submission 114534) | Sediment microbial communities from Lake Kivu, Rwanda - Sediment s1_kivu2a2 | ecosystem: Environmental > Aquatic > Freshwater > Lake > Sediment | place: Rwanda: Western Province, Lake...
CGGATATTCCTCCCTCCTTGATTGCCGCCATGGGGTTCGTGCCTCCCAGAGCCACTATACCCATATATTGCGGATCCACCGTGACACCCAATGCCGGCGTATTGGGAAGCCCCACGTCCAGGATACCTGAGAAACTGCTGCCGGCAAGGTCATCGATCACCTCACCCACCAGGCTCTCTGCCTCCATGTGGCACTGCCGGATATTTGCCAGGATATTCCCGCTTCCCCGCCGCATCATCTCGTTGACCGATGTTATCTCCTGGGAGATAAGAGCCTGGAGTGGGTCGATGGTGGTGTGCTCATACAGGATCATGTGGGTGAACCGCCTGGGGATACGGCCCTCTATCTCCACCACTCCTCCCCCGATAGGGTTGGATGGGACACCTTTCCGGAGGAGAATCCCGTCAAGTGTGGAGCTGCACATGGTGATGATGGCGATGGACCCATCCAATACCTTGTAATCCCCGACCGTTTCGCCTTCTTCGACAAACCTGACAAGGCCGCTGACGCATACTCCCGCCCTGAATGCATCCTTCATCACCGAAATGGCATACTCGAGGTCCTCTTTTCCGATGAGGGAGAGGTTATAGACCACCGTTCCTCTCCCCTCACGGGGATCAAAGGTCACCTGCATGGCATACTCTTCTATCCGGGTATGCACGAACTTGAGGGGGAGGTTCATCTCTTCAAGAATCTCTCCTTTCAATAGAAAAATTGTTCTATAAGATGAAGGAAATGTAATGTTGAATGGATGAAAAGGTTCGGGAAAAGGCGAGATATGCGATAAAGACAATCCTGGAATCGGCAGGGTTTTCGGTGAACACGTTAGAGGATCCCTTTGACCTGGCCGAACGGGACGACGAATATCTTATGATATTATGCAGCAACGATGCCCAGGAGATCGCGGAGTATAATACCGGGTCATATCGCCTGATGAGGGAAGGGCAGGAAATTGCCTATAAAAAACTCCTCTTCTCCTTACATGCCGGAATCGATGCGAACAATTGTATTCACTGGGGGCGTGACGAGTTCATCCGGTTCTCGGGAGAGGCTGCACTGAATGAGATGCTGGGCCGCCCAATGACACTCACGTTCCCAGACGAGGATGTAACGGCGGTTTCCAGGGCCGCTGCTCCAAGGACCAGGGAATTGCCTGAAACTCAAGAAGAAGAAAAGCCCGGAATAATTATCGTTCACCTCCCCATCCGGATTCAGAAGCAGGCCGCCGAACAGATTGCCAAGGTCCAGGGGCAGGCCAGCCTGAAGTTCATGCCCTACTGGCGCTATGCCTACCAGAGCACGGGCGAACAGGTATACAAGGACCATCGGGTTCCCTTTGACGGAGAGGGGGGAGGGGGTATCAATGCCATCAACGGCCTTGGCATGGAAGCCAACTGGGATGCGGTCGTCGAGGCGGCAGTGCCCCAGAATGCCGAGATTGTCCAGCCCCGGATCACCAAAGACGAAGCCAATGAGAAGATTATCGCGGGGGTCATTGAGAGCCTGACGCAGAAGATCCGCATCAAGCAGGTCATCGGGGACGCCATCTCCTATGAGGAGCGGGTGATGAAACCGGACAGGAAAAACATTGCTGTCCAGATTCAGCAGGTATATATCCCAATATGGCAGGTGCGGGGAAAGAAGATCGTTGAAGTGAATGCCCACACCGGCGAAGTCCTTGCAGAACCCATGGACGAGGGTGTAGAAATCTTCTGATCTGCCTCATGATCGGAGTTCTCGGTGGGGGGCCAGCAGGCAGGTTCGCTGCCATGCAACTGGCCCTTGCCGGAAGGGATGTGACCCTGATTGAGAAGAGAGGACTTGGGGGCCAGTGCCTGTACCATGGGTGCATGGTCGTATGCGCACTCAACGATATTGCCAGGCACCTCTTTGAAGCCCGTTCCCTGGCCTCACTCGGGATACTTGATGAAGCCCCCCAGATCTCGTTTCCCCGTATTTTATCTGAGATGGCCCTGGTGCAGGGGAAAATCGGATCGGTTCTGGACGCAGAGACCAGAAATTGCGGGGTCCACGTGCACCAGGGGAAAGAAGGGAGGGTTGATGGAAGCTCGCTGTACGTGGATGGAACGCTACTCCCCACCAAGAAGATCATAATAGCAACCGGCTCCCTTCCCAGGATACCTGATGTCAAGGGGATAGATCTGCCAGGGGTGTATCATCCTCACACGCTCGTTTCTATGAGAAAAGTCCCGGACAAACTCCTGGTTATCGGAGGAGGGATCATGGCTGCTGAATTTGCGTTCATATTCCAGGAGTTCGGCGCTGATGTGAGCCTTGCGGTCCGCAGCACTTTTTTAAAGGAGATTCCCAAAAAAATGAGGGACCTGGCCAGGCAGGATCTTGAGAGGGTAAAAATCTTTGAGAACTGCACGGTCAGGCGGCTTGAGGGCGGTGATTCAGTCAGTGGTGCAATGCTCGCCTCTGGAGGAGACGCAATACCCATCACATGCGACGGGGTGTTCCTGGCTGCAGGGCTCGTTCCGAACTCCGGAATGGTCACGGGCCTTCGGAAGGGGCCGGATGGGAGGATTGTCGTCAACAGCTCCATGGCAACCAGCAACCCGGACGTGTATGCCTGCGGTGATGTGACCGGTTCACGCTGCCTGACCCCTGTCGCCCGGTACGAAGGCGCACTGGCTGCTGCTTCTATCCTGGGACGTGAATCTTCGGCTGACTGCACGCACGTACCCCAGTCCATGAACCTTGCCGCAGAGTATTCGTTTGTTGACGGGAATGAGAGTGATGACGAGTTGGCATTTGCAAGCCCTGGCCCTGCAGGGCCGGGGACCTTCTGGTCAGTTCCCTACGGGCAGACAGGGATGGCCAGCATCCTGGTCTCAAAAGATAAAGGGGAGATTCATGGGGTATACTCTGCCGGGCCGGCTGCCGGCATTATTGCCGCCTACCAGTCATTTCTCATGAAGCTTGGGGTTACTGCCCATGATTTTAACCGCTTTATGGAAGTGCACCCCATGACCGACGGGGTCTATCCCTTGATGAAGTACGCCTCGTACCGCTTGAACAGGGAAAGAGAAGAGGGGCCGCGAGAGAACAGGGAACACTGATTCAGTTCTTTCGGCAGTCTCACAGTTGGAGGGTTCGCTCCCACTCTTTCACCATAGCAATGAGGGTGGAAGGGCGTTCGGCCGAGTATTCTACTTCTCCCCGGAACACCGTCCCTGAATTTCCGTCGACGGTGATTTTGGATCCCTCCCTGAACTCCTGTCCCCCAATCTGGCACCGCCGTCTGCTCTCGTCAATCACTAGGCTCTCGCAACCGACCACGCAGATCTTGCCCATCTGCCTGGCCACCACCGCAGCATGAGCAGTCCGTGCCCCCCTTGCGGTGAGCAGTGCCCGTGCCGCCCTGATGCCAGGGATGTCATCCGGTGAAGGTGTCTCCCGAACCAGTATGACGTCCTTCCCCCCGGACTCCATCTCCTCTGCACGGGCACTGGAGAAGGCAATCTCTCCCGCGGCAACTCCTCCTGACGCGGGGATGCCCACCGCGATTGGATGATCTTTTGTCCTGATACGCTCGATGGAGATGGCATCAAGGTCCACCTCACGGAGCATCCATATCACGTCCGGGGGAGAGATTACCCCTTCCTGGCAGAGATCTACGGCAATCTTGAGCGCCGCATAGGGGGAACGCTTTCCGCTCCTGGTCTGGAGGATGAAGAGTTCGCCGTTTTGAACCGTAAACTCAAGGTCCTGCATGTCCTTATAGTATGATTCAAGTTTCTTTGCGGTATCCGCAAGCTCCCGGAACGCCTCGGGGAGTGCTTCTTGGAACTCGTTCTGTGTGCTGACAGAATGGTTCCCTGATACCACATCCTCTCCCTGGACTCCGAACTTGAAATCAACGAGTATCTGGTTGTGGCCCTGCCAGGGGTTCCTGGTGAATGCGACACCAGCCCCCGAACGGGTGCCGAGGTTTCCAAAGACCATTGCCTGGACGGTCACCGCGGTTCCCCGCGCCTCCCTGATCAGATTGAGCCTGCGGAACGCTTCTGCCCTTGGGTTCTCCCATGACCTGATGACCGCCTCAACCGCCTTTTCAAGCTGCACCATTGCATGTTCAGGGAACTTTTGTTCTTCGGTGAGCAAGAACACCCGTTCGCACTCAAAGGCCAGTTCCCGAAGCGAGATGGCATCCAGTTCCACCTCGTCTGCAACCTCCTCCCGGCCCATCACATTGTGAAGGCAGGCGTTATAAAGAGAGGTGGGGTGGTGGCAGATTACCTCCCCGAAGTTCTGGACCAGCCTCCGGTATGAATCCCAGGTGAATTTCGGATTGCCAGAGAGGGATATAAGCCCCCTGATCGATTCCCGGGAGAGCCCGATATTCAGGAGGGTATCCATCACCCCGGGCATGGAGACGGGAGCCCCGGAACGGACCGAGACGAGGAGCGGCCTTCGGCTGCTGCCAAATAAGAGTCCCGTAGTCTTCTCCAGCCGGGCGATCCCGGTTTTGAGCAGATCAGGGAGATCGGAAGGCAGCGTCTCACCCGATCCGAAGTACTCCTCGCAGATGGTCACCCCGAGGCAGAACCCCGGGGGTACCTTGACCCCAAGGGATGCAATGGTTGCCAGGTTAGCAGCCTTGTTGCCGAATTCTTCAGCCGGGACATTATCCGGGAGACCGCATCCGAATGTGACCAGGCGTGGATATGCCTTCGCTGCCATTTCTCCTACCCTCAACGGCGGTTCATCCTTTCCATGATGTCGTCCCTGATGAGATATACCGCTTTCATCATGGAATTTGTCGACTCCTCGATGGTCCGGGCCAGGTCGCCATAGACCTGCATCTCCTTCCAGTCCTTGGACTCAACTAGGATAGTCTTCTGGGAGAGGCGCAGGGCCTCGTCTGACTGGTGCTCCAGGGAGAGAACATGATCCACCGCCTGGAGGAACTCCTGCATGTCATCCCTGCTGTATCCCTTGTGGACGTGCTGGGATGCGATCAATGCCTTCAGGTACTCCTGAGCGCTCTTCTCCGCCAGTTCGGCCATCTCCACAAGGGACTGGTTTATCTTCCTTGAGGAGGTGACGGAAGGGATGAGGGTCACAAAGAAAGAAGCTTCTTCCAGGTAATCCAGGGCATCATCGGCGGTGAAGATGAGCTGGGAATAGAAATCTGCGTTCTCTATCCTGCGGGAGAGAGTGCGTACTTTTGTAACCAGCAGGTCAGCCTCGCTCTCCCACTTCTTGGTCCTCCGCGCACTCCGGGAAATAAAATCACCGTTCTCTCTCATCTGGATGTGCTGGAGTGCTTCCCTTACCATGGTGGCGACGCTGATTGTGAGGGTCGCATGCTCCTCGCATATCTCCATCAAACCCTCATGCGCCGAGCGGAAATAGCGCAGAAGCTCGGCCTTTATTTCGTCCTGGATAAGCAGGCGGGACTGGTTTGCAAGGAGTCCCGATGCGGAGACCCGCAGCACCCATTGGAAATACTCGATGCTCTTCTCACGGCCGAGGATCTGGTGGAGCGGCTCCCCGTAGCGCATGGGGACGCGAGATGCCATCTCCAGGGCATCATAGACCATCTTCTCACCCCCGAGAATGAGAAATCCCATATGCCCGAACTCGTGATCTGCAGCCCATTTCAGGACCGCGACCGCGTCCTTGGTGGAGAGGAAATTCCGGAGCCTCTTCCTGGCCCGGTTCCAATCAATCAAAAAGACCAGGCGTGATCCGGTGAATTCGAGGAACCGTGCCAGATCTTCATCCCCGGAAGCGGTGTAGGTCCCGGTGGAGAGGTGGTAGATTTTCTTCTCAAAAGAGGGGGCACTCTTCTTGGAGAGGGTGTCACCCCAGACGACCCCCTTGCCCTCAAAGAGAGCCTGGAAGAACTGCAGCCTAGGCATATGGATATCGGTGTACATGATGGTGGCGGTGTGGTCAACTGCGTTGATAACCAGCACGTGGGCATCGGTCATCCCGATATCATTCTGGAGGATGAGCTTGGGGCCGTTCCTTGTCGCGGTGGTCCCAAGTCCAGGGTGATCGAACTTCAGGGGGGAGGTCCGCCTGATGCCCGACATGAATGCCCTGACGAGATCTTTATCGATATCAGTGATGAGATACGTCATAGCCCCGTCGACGATCTCGCTTGCTAGCTCCCCCTGCAGCCGGTTCAGGGCTTTATGCATATCCATCACGAGGATGTGGACGGTATCGCCTCTATCCACTTGAGCTGAAGTGATAGCCTCGATCGCGCTCTTCTCAACGAGGTCTCCCTCGCCAAGGGGGATAGTCTCTCCCAGGATGCGCAACCGCTCTTTGAATTCAGCGCTATCTGCATCGTTCCGGGAGAGGAGGGGGGTAGCCATCTCTGCCAGGTTGTCTCTCACCTCCGAAAGGATGCGGGACGCATTTGGAATGTGAGAAATCCCCTCTTTTACATTTTCAGATTCGGCCACCACCCTGTCAAAAAATGGATTTTCGATCCCGGCGCTCTCCCTCTCCACGCGAAGGTTGGAAAAATCTGCGTAAGGATTCACAGCCCGTTCCTGTGCGGTCTGGAGGAGGGTTAAGAAGTACTTGATCCGGTCATTCGCTGCAAGCGCGTTGTTGACCAGTGCAGGAAGTAGCAGTCCCTCCTCACCAAGCTCCTGTATGATACTTTTCTTGACGGGCATTCCGGTCCTCATGGGATAGTCTCAGAAAGAATGGAGAGTGCGTTCCCCAATCCTGGCAGGGATTTTTTCCAATGTCCCGATAGTATATGCGAACCTTTCTCTGCACTGGAATAAAGGCCTTTTCCACATAGCGCTATAGAGAGACCTGGTAACAGGTGCATAACAGATTTCGGCGCTCGTCCACAGGAGGCCTTGCAGCGTCCTTATGCCCATGTGAGGGTTATTTCCATCAATAAACCTCATGATTCCCTTCATGACACGGGCACAGTGAATGAAAATCCCTGATGCGATTATCCTATTCACCCGGATTTCACGGTGGGCATCACAAGCACAGTGAATGAAAATCCCTGATGCGATTTTCATCGTAAGCACTATCATCTCTCAGCCACTCACAACTTTGTGGGGAAGTGAGATGGAAAGGGATGATCTTCATGAAATATTTGAAAAAATCCAGACCGGGATCGTGATTATTGATCCTGAAAGTCATGTGATACTTGACATCAATCCCAATGCGCTCTCTCTCATAGGCCGATTAAAAGAAGAAACCATTGGCAGGGTATGCCACGAGTATATATGCCCCGCACACCGGGGAAAATGCCCGATCACTGATCTCGGGCAGGTTATCGACAATTCAGAGCGGGTTCTCATCAACCGCGAAGGGGAGAGAATCCCCATCCTGAAGACTGCGACAAAGGCGCGATTGAGTGGAAAGGAGGTGATTATCGAGAGCTTCATCGATAACCGGGACCGAAAGCTGGCTGAAGACCGCAGGTATGCTCTGATTGGCTACGTCGATGAGACGGTGATGCGGATCAGGCAGCCCCTCGTCATGGTGCAGCAGGACATGGCCGATATCGCCAAACGGTTGGACACCCTTCCTGACGCAACAGACGTAGTCCGGGCAGAGTTGCAGGTCGAGGTGAACCGCCTGGGGCAGATCGTGGAGAACCTGCTCGAGATCCAGAGGGCGATTGCCGAGGAACGAGAGGATATCCCGTCATCATACAGGGCATTCATCGCGGGGGAGTGACAGGTGTCCGTAGGAGGTTACTATTCATAAAGGAGCGGTAATCGGTATACCATTCAATGAATGATTTTTATCTCTCCTTCGAAGAGGTCTCTCTCCGCCACAACGGATCTCATCTGTGAATGCCAAGGGTTCTCAACAGCAGTGGTTACTGCTACCCCATAAGTATCCACAATTTTTTTTAAATTAAGGAATATTCTCATCCATGCTGCATGAATGTAAATTCATACTTTCCCCGTGGATACCAGAAGAATCAGATCGGCACAGCCGCTTCCATTCGTCCAGGGTGAATTCATTCAAGGAGTTTCATCTTGAGATGGTTCTTCTCCAGCCATATAGAGACTTATCACTCCCCCAATAATATTCACGGCAATCTTCATGGCCTCCACTTCTTCGCCGGAATATGTGCGTTCAGCCCTGTTGCTGAAGAGGACTATCCCCCATATATGGTCCCTCACAAACACAGGTATTGTAAAAGCGATGCGAATAGAATATTCCTCCAGGAATGCACGTTCGTTCTCTGGTATATCTTCAAGACGGAAGGAGGCCGGCTTTCCGGTTTGGATCTTCTGGATGAAACCGGATATTCCAAGGTCGTATGCTGTCACAAGGGAGTCTCCAACACTACCCATGACGGAGGGTATCCCTTCCGTGGTCCATTCGTTCGTCAGGGTGAGTGCCCGGAATCCGTCATCTCCAGGCTTGAACCGAAAGACCAGGATCCGGTCGATATTCATGGCAATGCCGATCTGTTCAAGGATAGGCTGAAAATCGTACCGCCAGCTTACAGGGGCTTTCCTTAAAGTAATCCTGTGACTCTCGGAGAACTGCCGGAGGAACCATTCCACCCCGAATCCAAGGGCAAGGAGGATGGCATCGCGTTTCCTGATCTCATACTCCATCTGATGCTTGAACAGCGCAATCTCGATGTTGGACTTGATTTCGCGTTCATTGAATGGTTTCACTATATATCCATAAGGCTCCGTCAGCTTTGCCCTTTCGAGGAGCGAGGAATCCGCATAGGCCGTGACATAGATGACCACGATATCATGTTTGCTGCGTATCTAGGTAGCGGCGGAGATCCCGTCCATCTCCCCTGCAAGCATGATATCCATGAGGATCAGGTCCGGTCTCTCTGAATCCGCCAGATCAATAGCCCGCTCCCCGCTGCTGGCGATACCGACCACGACGTATCCCAGGTCTTCCAAAGTCATCTTGAGGTCTTCGGCTACTATCTGCTCGTCTTCCACTACGAGTACACGGGTGTGTGCCATCAGATACTACCTCCCTTTTTTGTGGGGAATTCAATCCTGAAAAATGTTCCGGGCCCTGCATTCACCAGTTCTATTGTCCCATGAATCTGGTCAACCAGGGTAGACACCAGGTGAAGGCCAAGGGAAGGGGATTGCCGCCAATCGAATCCCTGGGGAAAACCAATTCCGTTATCCTGTATAGAGAGTATAACCTCCTCATTCTCCTCCCTGGCGCTGATGGTGATTTCCCCCTTTTTCTCCCCGGGAAATGCATATTTCAGGATGTTTGATACAAGTTCGTTGATGATCAGGCCGAGCGGGATGGCCGTGTTGATATCGGTCATGGTATTATCGATCTCCAGGTGAAAGTTCACTTTCCGTAAATCGACTTTATAAGAAGTAAAAAGCTGGATTACCAGGGATTGTACGTACCCAGAGAGGTTGATGCATGAGAGGTCCTCTGACTGGTACAGCTTCTCGTGTACCAGGGACATGGCGCGAACCCGGTTCTGGGTCTCTGTCATGAGTTGTTTCAACCGGGTATCTTCAGTCTTCCGGATCTGGATGTTTATCAGGCTGAGAATGATCTGCAGGTTGTTCTTGACCCGGTGATGGACCTCGCGGAGAAGCAGGGTTTTCTCCTCCAGTGATGCATTGAGGGCTTCGGTCCGGGACAAAACCTGCTGCTCCAGTTCCTCTCTGAAGTGAATCTGCAGCGCTTCCGCCTTTTTCTGTTCGGTGATGTCCCTGACAATCCCAAGGACCTCGGTCTCGTTGAGTGCAACAATGCGTGCTTCATACTGCCTCGTCCCCCACGGGAGATCAAGTGAATAGTCAAACTGCTGAAGCATTTTCGTCTCGATTGCCTGTGCAACATTCTGCAGGATGGTTTCTGTTGTTTCATTCGGAAAACCGGTATCACGGATGTTCTTTCCCAGGATCTGGTCCGCAGGGATGGCAAGGACAGACTCATCAGGAACACTGAAATCAAGAAACACACCTTCTAGGGAGATGATAAAAATCATGTCCGGCATAGCCCCAATCATTATCGCATTGCGGCGTTCACTCTCCCGCAATGCTTCTTCGGCCCGTTTCCGTTCCGTAATATCAAGTATAATCCCCTCATAATGGGTGATCTTCCCGCTCCTATCGCGGCGTATATGGGTGAAATCGTCGATCCAATACTCTTTCCTGTCTTTTCCGAAGATCCTGTATTGCTGGGTATATTCATCGATCCCATGGCTGCTGTTGTATTCAACCTCACTGCCCACGCGACTCAGGTCTTCAGGAAGTATAATGGCAGCGAAGGTGATCCTGCCAGAGAGGAAATCGTCAGGGGTATACCCGAACTGGGAGATATTTTCGCTCACCATCTCGACAGGCCAGTTCCCCTCTGCTCTCCAGAGGAACGCAACTGCCGGGCTGGTATTGATGATCCTTACCTGTTCCTCCTGGATTTTAAGCAACTCTGCAATGCGATCCTGGTCGGCTTTCTTGCTGGTGATATCCCGGCCGATGACCTGCATACCGGCAAACACGCCATTCTTCCTGATTGAAGCCCCCGAAATTTCAAGGGTTGCATACCCACCTTCTTTTTTTCTGACGCTGACCTCCATGGGCTCTGTGATGAAGCCTTCAACATTCTTCAAAAAGCCCTCCTGCACGCTCCCGAGAGAGTCGGGATGAACAAATTCGAAAGCGCTCCTTCCAATCACTTCCTCAGGACTATATCCCAGCATCCCTGTAACCGATGGGAACACATACGTCAGCAGACTGGATTTGTCCGTGAGAAGGATTAGATCAAAACTGCGTTCAGCAACTCCGCGGAATTTTTCTTCACTCTGCTCCAGGGCATCTTTTGCCTGTTTCAGTTCGGTGATGTCCTCGATAGCCCCTATCAGTTTTACAATCCTTCCATCCTCACTCACTGAACGTGCAATTATCCGGGTCCAGAGGTGACGGCCTTTCGCAGTGGTGAGCGGTAGTTCAAGATCGATAGGCTCACCTGTCTCCATACACCGCTGCAGTAACAGAGCAAGCTGGGAACGGCCCGGTTCGTCGAAGAAAAGGAGCGCCTCGGAGAGATCGAGATGGTCATGGTCAAGAATATCATGGATTCTATAGGTTTCCCGGGTCCAGTATACCTGTTTTGTCGTGGGATCGAGTTCCAGCCCACCAACTTTCGCAAGCCTGCCGACTTCGTTAAGCAGGTATTCACTCTCCCTGAGTGCATCCGCCGCTTTTTTCTGTTTTGTTATGTCCCGGAAATACCATACGCGTCCATAATATCTCCCGTCTTTGCCGATCATTGGTGCGGAATATCGGTCGAGCGTCCGCCCGTCAATAAGAGATATCTCTTCCCGGCTCTGCTGATCATGGTGTTCATAGAGATATCTGACCCGGTCCAGGAATTCATCAGGATGTAAGAGCATGGCAAGGACCGCCTGCAAGGCCCGTTCATCCGAGCGGGATGCTAGGACATCGGGAGGAATTTGCCAGATATCGGCAAAACGCTGGTTATAAGAAAGGATTTTCCCCATTTCATCAACTACGAGGATCCCGTCAAGAGAGGCTTCCTGCTGGGTGGATAAGATGATGTGTGAAAATTTCAATGCCTCCTCTGCGTGCCGCTGTGCTGTTATATCACGGATTGTCCCCTGGTAACTGGTGATATGCCCTTCCCGGTCTTTGACCGCAACGGCCGTCACGAGTGCATGAATAATGGTCCCGTCCTTTTTTTGCAGCCTGACGGAGTAATCCTTGGAATGCCCTTGCTCGTTGATGAAACTGATGTGCCGGTCTCTCTCCTCCGGATCTGCATACCTGTCCCCCACCCGGCTTTCCAGCAGTTCTCCCCTGCTTTCAAATCCAAATAACCCCACAGCCTCATCATTGAAGTCAATCCAGTGCCCGTCAGCAGAAGTTATGAACACGCAGTCCCGGGACGTGGTGAAGAATGAACGGTATTGCTCCTCTTTCTTTTTCAGCGTCTCTTCTGCCTGCTTGCGGTATAACAACTCCCATAAATGGTTTCCAAGCGTTGTGAGCGCATTGATGTCCCCCTCTTCATAGTCATTCTGCTTATTTGCCACAGCGAGGATGGCAACGACGTGAATGCCATCAAGTATAGGTATCCCTAAAAAGCGCGTGATAGGGACGTGCCCCTCTGGGTATCCACGTTTTGCCGGGTGCTGGGCGGTATACTCGTTGAGGACTACCGGCTTTCGCTGGCGGATACATTCCCTCCATACGCCGGACGATGCGATATGGAAATGCATTGGTTTTCCCACCACGGCACACTCCAACATGGCTTCCTGTGAACACGTGTGGATGGTCATGACCGATTCATCAGGGCTTATCAGCCCAATCAGGGAGTACCGGCTCTCCGTCATCTGGAGACTGGCTTCAAGGGAATAATTGAACAGTTCAAGGGACGGCGCGTCCTTCATCCGGTTGAGTTCCAGAAGCTTCTGAATCCTCAAAGCCTGGAGCACGATATTCTTCTCGGCCTGTTTCTGTCTGGTGATGTCGCGTGCAATAGTCGACACTCCGATGAGCGATCTCCCCATATCCCTCACGGGAGATAGCGTGAGCGCTACGTCAATAATCTTGCCGTCTTTTCTCAAACGGCTGGTTTCGTGTTGGATAACGGGCTCACCGGCCCGGATTTTATCGAGCAGCAGGATAGTGTCATCAACATGTCCGGGCGGAACCAGCAGAGAGATATGCCGGCCAATCACTTCTGTTTCGGTGTATCCATAGATATTCTCTGCACCCAGGTTCCAGCTGGTAATTATCCCCTCAAGGGTTTTCCCGATTATCGCGTCGTTGGAATACTTAATGATGGCTGCGATGAACGCCTGGCTTTCTTCTGTTTTTTTCCGTTCGGTGATGTCGCGGTCGATTCCCCGGTAACCGACAAGTCTGTGCTCTGCATTGAAAACAGGCACCCCGCTCGTCTCGAGGACCACGACCGCGCCGTTTTTGCGGATGAAGCGAGTCTCAAGGGACGAGATTCTCTGTTGGGACTCGATAAGCGACCTGAACTTATTGGTTGCTTGCAGTGCCAC